>Ga0210384_10001639_pt1 | contig 29723 bp, 28 predicted proteins | sample IncBWH2MmetaG_FD_160574 | JGI IMG/M metagenome (GOLD analysis project Ga0210384, IMG submission 160574) | Forest soil microbial communities from Barre Woods Harvard Forest LTER site, Petersham, Massachusetts, United States - Inc-BW-H-2-M | ecosystem: Environmental > Terrestrial > Soil >...
GTCGGCTGACCTCATGCGCTTCGGCTGGCTGACCCTGTCCCACTCGCCGTCGGCCGAGGCCGACGGGGACGCCATCGACGAGCAGCTCACTCAGGCCTGCCTCGCCGAGACGGTCGGGTTCGACTCGGTGTGGCTCACCGAGCACAACTTCACCGGGGAGGCGGTCTACTCCGACCCGATCCCGTTCGCGAGCGCGCTCGCCGCGCGCACCTCCCGGGTGCGCATCGGCTTCGCGGTCATCCAGCTCGCGCTCCGTCACCCCATCCGCCTCGCGGTGCAGCTCGCGCTGCTCGACAACCTGAGCCACGGGCGCCTCGACGTGGGCGTGGGGCGCGGCAGCCTCTACAACGAGTACGAGTTCGTCGGCTACGGGCTACGCAGCGACGACAGCCGCGAGCGCAGCGCCGAGGCGCTCGAGATCCTGACCCGCGCGTGGACCGAGGAGCCGTTCGCCTACCAGGGGAAGTTCTTCCAGGTGAGTCTGCCCGCGTTGCGGCCGCGGGTGTACCAGCGTCCGCACCCGCCGATCTGGCGCAGCGTGGTCACGCCCGGGTCGTTCCGGGAGTGCGGCCGGCTCGGCGTGCCGATCCTCACCGCGCGCATCCCGGTCGCGTCGGTGGGCGATCGGCTCAAGGTCTACGAGGACGGGCTCATCGAAGGCGGGCACGCGGCCGAGGTGCGCGAGCGCCTGCGTCGCGACGTCGCGGTGTGGCGGCACGTCTACGTGGCCCCGAGCCAGGCCCAGGCCGAGGACCAGCTCGCCGAGACGCTCGCGCACACCCGACGGCACATGCTCCACGCGCGCGCGGCCAACAACCCCGAGGACTACCGCGTGGATCCCGCCGTCCTCAACCCGTTCAACGACCCGCGGGTGGCCGAGGACGAGGCGGTGCGCTATTCCCTGGCCACCGGGGCCCTCTGTGGCACCCCCGCCCGCGTGGCCGAGCAGATGGCGGAGCTCCGCGACGCGGGCGTCCAGCACGTGCTCTGCCAGATGAGCTTCGGCTATCTCGCCCACGAGCACATCCTCGCCTCGATGCGTGCCTTCGGCGAGCAGGTCATGCCCGCGTTTCGGGCCGCGGCGGGCTAGCGTCCGCTCGCCCGCCCGCGGCGCCGGTCTCGGCCGGCTCTCATGCGCTTCTCACGTGGCTCTCATGGTCCTCTCATCGGGGCGGCGTATTCCACTCCCATGAGCCATCCGCGATCTCCGTTCGTCGTGATCCTGCTGGTCGCGCTCGTCGGGCTGGGCGCGGGGGGCCGCGCGGGACCCGAAAAGACCGAGACGTATCAGGCGATCGGGCTGTACGCCGAGGCGATGTCCCTCATCCACGAGCGGTACGTGGACGAGCTGCCGTGGTCGAAGCTGGCGCACGACGGGATCAGCGGGGCGATCCGCGGGCTGGATTCCGACAGCGCGCTCCTCGATCCGGCCCAGTATCGGCGGCGCACCGGCACCCCGCCGGCCGGCGAGGGTGACATCGGAGTCGATCTCACCCGACGCGGCGGCGGCCTCACCGTGGTCGCGGTGCGGGACGGAATGCCCGCCCAGCGGGGGGGCCTGCGCTCCGGGGATCGCATCCTCAAGATCGCCGACGCCGACACCCTGAACATGCCGCCAGCCGACGCGGCCGATCGGCTCCGCGGGCGACCGGGCAGCCAGGTGACGCTGAGCCTCTTGCGACAGGGCTGGGCGGAGCCCCAGCCCGTCTCGTTGATCCGCGCGGTGCCGGCCGCCTCCGTCGTCACCGATCGCGGTCTGGGCGACGGGGTCCTCTCGCTCCGGGTGCCCGTCGTCGACGATGCCGCCGCGACGCGGCTCCGCCAGCTGCTGGCGTCGACGTCACCGCCGCGCGCGGCCGGGGTCGTGCTGGACCTGCGCAACACCGCGGGCGGCAGCGTCAAGGCGGCGACCGCGATCGCCGGACTGTTCCTCGCGCCGGGGTGCGTGGTCGCGCGCGTCGAGAGCCGGATCCCGGGGCAGGCCGGCGATCTCCTGAGCGCCTCCGCCGGCGCGCCGTCGACCCTGCCGCTGGCCGTCCTGGTGGACGGGGGCACCGCCTCGGCGGGCGAGGTCCTGGCCGCCGCGCTCCAGGATTCGGGGCGCGCGGTGGTCGTGGGCTCCGCCACGTTCGGTGACGCTACCGCCCAGTCCGTGATCCCGCTGCCGGGCAACTTCGCCCTCTCGCTCACGACCGCGCGCTACCTGACTCCGGAGCATCACGTGATCACCGGTCGGGGAATCGCGCCCGACGTGGCGGTGGCGACGCCGCGGCCGACGACGCTGCAGACGGCCGCCACCGAGGCCGGGGCGAAGGATCCCCAGATGGAGATGGCGTTCGAAGTGGTCAAGGCCGCGCACATCCTCGGGCACGGGACGACCCCCGGCAATTCGCCGGTTCGGGTCGAGTCCGCGGTCGGACGCTGCCCGGCCCACGCGGGCTGAGTCGATGGCCTCACGGACACCGTGACCGCCCACGGCCTCGACACGTGAGCATCGTCACGATCTCGGCGCAGATGGGTTCCGGGGGCGCGGACATCGCCCACGCACTGGCCGATCGACTCGGCTACCAGCTGATCGGCTCGGAGCAGCTCGCCAAGGTGGCGATTCGCCACGGCCTCGTTCCCGAGCGCGTGGCCCACTTCGGCGGAGCGAAGCCGTCCCTCGTCGAGCGGCTGAGCTGGGAGACCCGGCTCTATCTGGCGGTGATCCAGAGCGCGGTCTACGAGTTCGCGGAGCAGGACCGCGCGGTGATCCTCGGGCGGGGCGGCCAGTGGCTGCTCCGGGGCGTCACGCACGCCCTTCGGCTTCGGGTGATCGCGCCGTACCGCCTGCGGGTCGAGCGCATGAGCGCGGAGCTGACCCGCTACGGGCAGGGCGCCGGCCTGGACGCGGTGCGGGAGATGGTTCGTCGGGACGATCTCGACAAGGCCGGCCGCGCCCGCTATCTGTACGAGTCCGACCTCGACGAGCCGGATCTCTACGATCTCGTGCTCAACACCGAGACGGTCGGAGTCGACGCGGCGGTCGACCCGATCGTGAAGCTGGTCGAGAGGCCCGCGATGAGCGCCACCCCCGAAAGCACTCAGGTGGTGGCGGATCGGGGCCTCGCCTCCCGCGTCGGGATCGCGCTGGCCGCCTCCGCCGACACCCGCCGCCACCGCTTCGAAGTCGAGGCCAGGACCGGCGCGGTTTGCCTCACCGGGACCGCGGGCCTCGAGGCGGCCGCCCGGATCGCCACGCTCGTGCCCGGGGTCCGCGCGGTGGAGAGCCGGAGCCTGGAGGTCCCGTTCGTTCCTCTCGGGTGAGGGACGGGGTGGGCGCGCCGGCTCACTCGGCGAGAGCCTGGGCCACTTTCTAAGTCGGCGCCGGCCGCGGCTCGCCACCCGCCCGCAGATTCGAGAAGTAGTACTCGAACCCGAGCCGGCGCGTGAGCTCCGCGAATTCCTGGTCGCGTCCGGAGGCGCGGCCACGCTCCCGCAGCACGGCCAGCTCCTCGGTCAGCGCGTTGAGTGACGGACAACCGGTGTAGAGCGCGAGATGCTCGCCGATCTGATCCGCGGAGATTCCATCGAGACCTCTCAACTTAGAAGCCCGGATGAAAAAGCTCGGAATTGCTCGCCGGAGGTGAACGTTCCACCACACCACTGGACGAGGGCCGCCGGAGCCGGGTTCTTCGCCTATAGCGCTATAGGATGGCTCCCGAAGAGATAGAGTGCCGACGTCAACCAGAGACCGACCACGATCGCGAACACGAGGCCGCCTGCAACGGGCAGCGCCCATCCGGGGAAGCCTCCTGAGCGCACGAGGATCACTTTGACCAGGAATGCTCCATAGAACGCCGATCCCAGGACCGAGTGGATGGCGACCCGCGGGCTCGTGGTATCAAACCCGAGCAGGAAGATGCAGTGGTAGGCAACCGGCAGCGTGAGGACGATGGCCAGATATCCGGACATGCGATGCATCCTGCCCCAGACACGCCCAGATGGCGCACAGTGGAACAGCTCGAAGAGCCGCGCAGCGCTCAGGGCCTGAAAGAGGGTGAGCGTGATCGCGCCCGTGGCCAGCCACGCTTTCATATGGATCGTGTCGCTGAAGAATAGGTGAAAGAACGGAGGTGTCGGGTAGCCCCCGGTGCTGCGGCCGGCAAGCAGACGGATCGCCATGAACGACAGCACGAAGACCGCCAGAAGCCCGACGAACCAGGTCCAGTTCCGTTGCTTGGATGTCGACCGTCCCCTGTGCTCGATCATGGTTGTCTCGTCCTTGCGACTTCGCCGTTCAGAACGACTCGCCTACCTTGAGCATTCCTGCGATGCCCAGCGGGCCGTGGAACTGGCACGAGAAGGTCTGGCTGAGTCAGGCGCTCCCCGATCGCTGTCACCACGACAGTCGTCACGATCACCACGATCGACACGCAGCGCAGCCCGCTCGCATGAGACTCCCGTGCCTAGGCCAAGGTAGAGTCGACGATGGCCAGCCGGCTCTTCCCCTGGACGTAGTTCACCTCCCGGAGTCCGAGCACACTCCGGAGCTGCTCTGCCGGCACCTTCAGCGGGCCGGGCCCCTCTCCCACGCCCGGGGCCGGCTGCGGAAAGGCCGTCGACAAGGCCGTGTGGAAGCTGACGTTGCCCTCCACCTTCTGCATGATCTGATGGATGTGGCCGTTCAGCACCGTGACCGACCCGAATCGTTTGAGATACGATAGCGCCTGCTCGCCGTCGTCCGTCACCCATCCCCACTTCGGGTAGACGGCCCAGAGGGGAACATGGGCGAACACCACAAGGGGGGTGCTGCTGGTGAGCCCCGCGACGTCCTTCTTGAGCCAGTCGATCTGCGTCTGTCCGAGATTCCCGAGCCCCCCCGCCTTGAAGTTGAGCACATTGATCAGCCCGATGAAGTGCACCCCTTTGTAGTCGAAGCTCTGCCAGCCGGTGCCCGTCGGTCCGCCAAACCGGCCCAGGTACTCCGTGCCCCCGTCCGCAAAAACGTCGTTCTCGCCCGGTATGTAGAAGACCCGCTCGGCCTTGGTGCTCTTGAGCGCCTCGGTGACGGTGTCGAAGGCGCCCGCCTTCTGCGCGTGGGTGATGTCGCCCGTATGGATGATGAATGACGGCGCGGGGTCGAGGGCCTTGATCCGGGCGATGGCTTGCTCGAAGGTGCCGAGCGCATCCTTGTTGGCCTCTCCCTTGAAGCCGATGTGCGTGTCACTGATTTGCACGAAGCTGAAATCAAGGGCTGGCTCCGCCGCGGAGGCCTGGCTCAAGGCGCGGGACGAGAGGACGCCGCCGGTGGCAGTCCAGACAAGCCCTGTGCCTGCCCAGGCCATGCACTGCAGGAAGCCGCGACGGTCCACGCCGTCCCCGTCCGAAACCTCCGGGCCGTCGGCATCACGAGCGCAAATGGAGTCATCGTTCATGGCATCCTCCTGTCAGGTGGTCAGAGTGGTCACTTCACGATGACCTCGCCGGTCATCAAGGGATGGAGCCTGCAGAAGTACTCGTAGACCCCGGGCTTCGTGAACGTGTACGAATACGCCTCGTCGGTATCCAGACCGCCCGACTTGAAGGCCTGTGTCGTCGAGGTCACGGTATGGACGTCCTCGTCCCGATTCAGCCAGGTCACGGTCGTGCCGGCCGGCACGGTGAGCGTCGGGGGGCTGAACTTGTGCTTCGCAATCTCGATTCGGGATTCGGCTTGCGCAGCGACCGCCACTGGGTGACCCATCTGGCCCGCGGCCGTGCCATGACCCGATTGCCCCGCCGGAGCCGAGGTGGCCACGGCGAGCCCGCCGAACGCCGCCATCCCCAGAACGACCAAGCGCCAGAGCCATCTCATGCGAATCGATCGATTGTTGCCGTTCATGCCCTTGCTCCCCTTTCCTGACCATATCGCCAGCTCATTGCTGAGAACGCATCGCCCCCGCCCGGGCCGTTCCAGGGCCTCGAAAAAAATCCGGGCTCAAGTTGTCGAACGTCTGCTCCACGTACGGGCGATGCTTGGGATGTGCCATCCGGCGACTCTCCTTTTATGGGGCTCCGGGTCGGAGCCGGGTCTCGGCCCCGGCCCGGAGGTGCGAGGTCACTTCTTGGCCACGTTGTCGTTCTTGGCGACGGTCTTGGCCGTGAGATGGCCCTGACTCGCCACGTAGCCGACCTTGACGTGGTCTCCGGCCTTGAGATCGGCGAGAGCGGCCGCCGCGTCGTTCTCGACCGTGAAGGTCATGTCCTTCGCGGTCTTGCTGCTGCCGCGCTTGACGGTGAGCGTCTTGGCGGCCTGATCGACCGAGACCACCTCACCCGCCAGCTGGCGGGTGTGTATCGTCTTGGTCGCGGTGCTGGGAGCGGTCGCCGGCGCGTCGACGGCGAAGGTGGGAGTGACGAGAGCCAGGCCGATCGCCGCGGTCGCCAGCCACACTGATGTGCTCCGCATGGGTATCACCTCCTTCCGTTTCGCTGGTCGTGAGGCACCGTACCAGAGCGAGATGAATCCGCGATGAGATCGCCATGAGAATGGGGTGAGAACGCGAAAGCCGTGGCCGCCCACTCGATTCTCATGGTGACCTCATGGTCTTCTCATCCGCGCGCGGTACGGTGAGTCCGGTCGATCGATCGAGAAAGGCGGTGACATCACCATGTTCAAGGTGACATCAACCAATGATCCGGCGACCGGAATGGTCGCCACCGACTCGCGTCGAGTCTCGGTTCCGTGGATCCTCGGGCTCTACAGCCTGGCCGCGGCCACGTTCATCGTGGCCGCGCGGATGGCCGGCTGGTACGGTGGCCCGGAGAGCCAGTTCCTGCTCTTGCCGTTCGCGGCGGTGCTCGGAGGCCTGACCCAGCTCCTGGCCGGGATGTGGGCCGTCGAGGCCGACGACGCACTGGCCGCCGCGATGCTGGGGACCTGGGGCTCGTTCTGGATCGGCTACGGGATCCTGAACGCGCTCTTCCTCTCCGGCAAGCTCGCCGAGCCGCCCGGACCGTTCCACGAGCTCGGCTTCTGGTTTGCTCCACTCGCGCTCATCACCTGGATGGGGGCACTGGCCGCGGTCGCCGAGAGCGTGGCGCTGGTGCTGACGCTGGCCTTCCTGGCCTCCGGCGCGACGCTTGCTTCCGTCGCCAACATCGGGCTGCACGGCGGGCTGATGACGCTCGCGGGCTGGTTCTTCATCCTGTCGGCCGCGCTCGCCTGGTACACGGCCACCGCGCTGCTGTTCGAGGCGACCTCGGGGCGTGAGCTGTGGCCCCTCGGGCGTGCTTCCCGCCGCGCGGGCAGACACGAAGCCCCGCGACCGCATCAGGAGGCGCCGGCGCACCGCGTCGGCTGAGCGCACGCGGGCCGCGCGCGCCGCCGGCGCGCGCGGCCTCTGGGGAAGGCGGAACTTGCAGGGCTGATCCGCGCCAGGAGAGCCCACTTCCTGATCAAGCGGAGGTGGTACGATCCGGCATCATGACGCCGCCCCTGCGGCCCTGGCAGCGCCTGAGCGTCCGCCTCGCCGTCCTGTTCGCGTCGGTCACCCTGCTCGCGGTCGCCCTGGTCGGGCTGCTCGTCTACCAGTGGCAGCTCCAGGAGGTGGAGGAGGCGGTGGGCAGCCAGCTCCTCAACATCGTCCGGACCGCCTCGCTCCTGGTCGACCCGGCCGCCCACGCGCGGGCCCAGCGAGAGGGCGCGGTGGGCTCGGAGGCGTATCGGCGCGTGCAGAAGACGCTCGACACCATCCGGGAGGCGGACGTGCTCACCACGCCCGTCTATACCCTGGGCGCCTTCGACCCGGCCGCGCGCCGGGCGCGGCTGGTGGTGAGCAGCGATCCGGCGCGCAAGCCCGGCGAGTCCCTGGAGCTGGCGCCCGAGATGATCCAGCCGCTCTCGTGGACGTTCCAGGACGGCTTCGCGCGTGCGACGCCGATCTACCGGGACCGGGACGGCACCTGGATCACCGCGTTCTCCACCGTCTCGCTCGGCGCGGACGGCAAGCCGAGCGCGGTCCTCGTGCTCAACTATCCGGTCGAGATCTTCCTGGACCGCCTGGTCGCGCTGCGCCGCGGGGTACTCGAGGCCTCGCTGATCGGCGCCCTCGGCGCGCTCGTGCTCGGCCTGCTCTTCGCGCGCGGGGTGACCCGCCCGGTGACCGCGCTGACCGCGGCGGTGGCCCGCGTCGCGGGCGGGGACATCGCGCAGTCGGTGCCGGTGAAGTCCGCCGACGAGCTGGGTCGGCTGACCCGAGGCTTCAACGAGATGCTCGAGGGCCTACGCCAGCGCGACTTCATCCGCAATACCTTCGGCCGCTACGTCTCGCCGGAGGTGGTGAAGACGCTGCTCGAATCGCCTGAGGGGCTCAAGCTCGGCGGCGACAAGCGCGTCGTCACCGTGCTCATGTCCGATCTGCGCGGCTACACGCGCTTCGCCGAGCACGGCGATCCCGCGATGGTGATGGCGGTGCTCAACGACTACCTGGCCCGCATGACCGACGTGATCGTCGCCCACGGGGGCACCGTGAACGAGTTCATCGGGGACGCGGTCTTCGCGATCTTCGGTGCCCCGCTGCCGCACGCCGATCACGCCGAGCGTGCCGCCGCGGCGGCGCTCGCGATGCAGCGGGCGATGGCCGAGATCAACGAGGCGCAGGCCGCGCGCGGGGTCCCGCGCTTCGAGATGGGCATCGGCATCAACACCGGTGAGGCGGTGGTCGGCAACATCGGCTCCGAGCAGCGGGCCAAGTACGGCGTGGTCGGTAGCGCGGTCAATGTGACCGCGCGCGTCGAGGGCGCCAGCGTGGGCGGGCAGGTGCTGGTCAGCGCCGCGACGTGGGCGTGCATCGAGGACGTCGCGGACGCGGAGCCGCCGATCGCGGTGCCGGTGAAGGGGCTGTCGGAGCCGCTGATGCTCTACGCCCTCCGCGCGCTGCGGGGGCGCTGGCCGGGCGCGCTGCCCGCCGAGGACGGCGGCGAGAGTGGTGCAGCGGCCGACGTCGATCTGCCCGGCGAGTGCTGGCTCATCGAGGGCAAGACCATCAGCGCGCAGAGCCTGCCGGTGCGGGTGGTGCGCGTCACGCGACAGCGCTTCGAGCTGCGCTCGGCCCTGGCCCTGGCGCCGCTCGCCAATGTCCGGATGCGGGTGCGCTTCCCGGGCGCCCTCGCCGACTCGCGCGATCTCTACGCGAAGATCGTCCAGGTGGAGGCGCGCGACGGCGGACACCTCGCGGTGGCCCATCTGACCTCGGTGGACGAGAGCGATCGGAAGACGATCGACGCCCTCGTCGAACGTCGCGATGCAAGACCTGACCCCTGACAAGGAGACGAGATGCGAATCGCCAATGATGTCACCGAGCTGGTCGGCAACACGCCCCTGGTGCGGATCCGGCGGCTGACCCGGGGCGCGGCCGGGCAGGTGGTGGCCAAGCTCGAGTTCTACAGTCCCGCGCACAGCGTGAAGGACCGGATCGGGGTGTCCATGATCGACGCGGCGGAGAAGGCCGGCCGGATCAAGCCCGACACGATCATCCTGGAGCCGACCAGCGGCAACACCGGCATCGGGCTGGCGTTCGTGTGCGCCGCGCGCGGCTACAAGCTCGCCCTGACCATGCCCGACAGCATGAGCAAGGAGCGGCGGATGTTGCTGCGCGCCTACGGCGCCGAGCTCATCCTGACCCCGGCCGCCGAGGGAATGACCGGCGCGATCAAGCGGGCCGAGGATCTGGCCGCGAGCGACCCGCGCTACTTCATTCCCCAGCAGTTCGAGAACCCCGCGAATCCCGAGATCCACCGGCGGACGACCGCGGAGGAGATCTGGCGCGATACCGATGGGCAGATCGACGTGCTGGTGGCGGGGATCGGGACCGGCGGGACGATCACCGGGGTGGGCGAGGTGCTGAAGGCGCGCAAGCCGGTGGTGCGCTGCGTGGCGGTCGAGCCCGACGCCTCGCCGGTGCTCTCGGGGGGCCAGAAGGGCCCGCATCCCATCCAGGGCATCGGGGCCGGCTTCGTGCCCGGCATCCTCAACACCAAGATCTACGACGAGATCGTCCGGGTGAAGAACGACGACGCCTTCGCCATGGCCCGCCGGTCGGCGCGCGAGGAAGGGTTGCTCGTCGGGATCTCCTCGGGGGCCGCGCTCTGGGCCGCCATCGAGGTCGCGCGCCGGCCCGAGAGCGCGGGCGAGCTGATCGTGGTGATCATCCCGTCGTTCGGCGAGCGGTACCTGAGCACGCCGCTCTTCGCGGATCTGGCGGACTAGACGCTGGTCGGGCGGTACTGGGGCGGGCGGCGGGCCTTGGTCGCCTGCTCGAAGGCGTAGGCGAGCTTCAGCAGCGTGGGCTCGCTCCAGGCGCGGCCCATGAACGTGATCCCGACCGGAAGGCCCATCGCGGAGCCGGCGGGCACGCTGATCAGCGGATAGCCCGCGAGCGCCGCGCTCTTGGCGCTCGCGCCGCGGATGGCGTCGCCGTTGACCAGATCGATGGTCCAGGCCGGCGTGGTGGTCGGGGCCACGAGCGCGTCGAGCTGGTTCTGGGCCATCGCGGCGTCGAGCCCCTCCGGGCCGGCGAGGCGCCGGCACTTCTCGAGCGCCTCCAGGTACTCCGGCTCGGTCAGCGCGCCCTTGGCCTGGGCGCGCTCGAGCCATTCCTGGCCGAAGTAGGGCAGGTTCTCGGCCGCGTTCTGGCGATTGAACTCGACGATGTCCTCGAGCGTCCGCACTCGGCCGCCGGGGGCGAGGTCGGCCAGGTAGGCGTTCACGCCCGCCTTGAACTCGTAGAGGAACACGGTGATCTCCGAGGCGGTGAGGGCCGCGCGGTCGAAGTTGGGGATCTTCACCTGGTCCACGATGACCGCGCCGCGCTCCTGCATCGCCGCGATGGCCTGGTCGGCGACCGCGTCGGCCTTCGGACTGTAGCCGAAGTAGCCGTCGCGGGGCACGCCGATGCGCGCGCCGCGCAACCCGTCGGGATCGAGGAAGCGGGTGTAGTCCGCCTGTGATCGGTCGGCGCTCGCGCTCGTGGCCGGATCGCGCGGATCCACTCCGACCAGCGCGCCCAGCACGGTGGCCGCGTCGCCGACGGTGCGCCCGAAGGGGCCCACCGTGTCCTGGGTCGCCGAGATCGGGATGACTCCCGCGCGGCTGGTGAGCCCCACCGTCGGCTTGATCCCCACCACCCCGTTGACGCCGGACGGGCAGACGATGGAGCCGTCGGTCTCGGTGCCGATGGCCACCGTCACCAGGTTGGCCGCGACCGCGATCGCCGAGCCGGAGCTGGAGCCGCACGGCGACCGATCGAGCGCATAGGGATTGCGCGACTGGCCGTTGCGCGCGCTCCAGCCACTCGAGCCGGGGGCGGACTTGAAGTAGGCCCACTCGCTCATCGACGCCTTGCCGAGGATCACCGCGCCCGCGTCGCGCAGGCGCCGGGCGATCGTGGAATCCTGCCGCGGCTTCGCGCCGACCAGGGCGAGCGCGCCCGCGGTCGTCTCCATCCTGTCCGCGGTGGCGATGTTGTCCTTGATGAGGACCGGGATGCCGTGGAGCGGACCCCGGACGCGCCCGGCCTTCCGCTCCCGATCGAGCGCGGCCGCGATGGCGAGCGCGTCGGGGTTGATCTCCTGCACGGCCCGGAGCGTCGGGCCGGTGCGGTCGAGCGCCTGGATCCGCGCGAGATAGACCTCGGCGAGCGAGACCGCGCTGATCCGTCCGGCCTGCATCGCGGCCTGCAGCTCCGCGATCGTCGTCTCTTCCACGCTGAAGGCGGGGCCGGGCCCTCCGCTGGAGGCGCAGCCTCCGAGGAGCGGGCCCATCGTCATGCCCGCCGCGAGAAACCCGCCGGCGCGCAGGAACTCACGCCGGCTGAGGCCCTGGTCACCGGTCCGCGCCGGGGTCGACATGGCGGCGCCCAAGATAGCACGAGCCGTCCCCTGTCCACCGGCCTAGCGGACCGCCCGGGCGGCCGGGCTCGGCGCGGGCGGGAGGTACTTGGCGAACCACTCCAGGAGGATGCGGAAGCGCTCGAGCCGGTGGCGGGGCTTGCCCGAGCGGGTCAGCTCGTGGTTCTCGTCCGGGAAGCGCACGAACATCGTCTCGCGGCGGAGGATCTTGAGCGCCACGAAGAGCTGCTCGGCCTGCTCCATCGGGCAGCGCAGGTCGTCCTCGGAATGCACGATCAGCAGCGGCGTGGTGATGTCGCGGGCGTAGGAGAGTGGCGAGCGCTCGAGGTACTTGGCCAGGTCGTCCCAGGGGCGGATGCCGCCGAGCTCCACCTGGTTGAAGAGGAAGCCGATGTCGCTGGTGCCGAACATGCTCGGCTGGTAGTTCACCGCCCGCTCCGAGCACGCCACCCGGAACCGCTTGGAGTGCCCGACGATCCAGCTCGTCATGAAGCCGCCGTAGCTGCCCCCGAGGACGCCCAGGCGCTCCGGATCGATCCAGTCGAACCGGCGGAGCGCCTCGTCGAGGCCGGCCATCACGTCGGCCACGTCGCCGCCGCCCCAGTCGCCCACCACCGCGCGGGTGAAGGCCTCGCCGTAACCCTGGCTGCCGCGCGGGTTGGTGTAGATCACCGCGTACCCGGCGCCCGCCTGGACCTGGAACTCGTCGAAGAACGGGTAGCCGTACTGGGCGTGCGGCCCGCCGTGGATGTTCAGGAGGGCCGGATAGCGGTGCGCGGCGTCGAAGCCGGCGGGCTTCATTACCCAGCCGTCCACCGTGAAGCCGGCCCGCTCGAAGTGGAAGCGCTCCGCGGCGCTCAACGTGACCTCCCGCTTCCACTCCCGGTTGAGATCGGTGAGCTGGCGCTCGCCGTGCTCGTCGGCCGCGTACACGAACAGCTCGGCGGGCGACGTCGGGTCGCTCGCGGTGAACGCGATCGATCCGTCGCGCGCGGCCGAGTAGCCGGTGACGACCCGGTGGCCCGACACGAGACGCCGCGGCGGCCCGCCGTCCCGCCGCGCCACATGGATGCCGATGGTCCCCTGGTCCTCCGCCGAGATGATGAGTGTGTCGCCATCGCGACTCCACAGGGGCGGGACGCCGAGCGGTGAGCACGACCGGTCGAAATCCTCGGTGAGCGAGGTGGGCGCGATCTTCTGGGTGGACTCGACGGCGGCCACCGGCACCGTGAAGAGCCGCACGTTGCCGCCGAAGTTGTTGATCGTCGCCCGTCCCAGGTAGGCCACGGTGTCGCCCGCGGGGGAGAAGGAGGGATGGGTGGCCGGCCCGGCGGTCTGGGTCAGGCGCCGGGGCGCGCCCCCGGCGGCCGGCACCAGCCAGATGTCGCCCGCGTCATCGTGATCGCGATCGTCGTGCCGGGCGGAGGCGAAGGCGATCGAGCGCCCGTCCGGGGAGAAGACCGGATCGGTGTGGTCGTAGTCGCCTTCGGTGAGCTGGCGCGGCTCGCCGTCGTCCACCGACACCGTGAAGATCTGCGGCCGGCGATCGTAGGTGAAGCCCTCGCCGTTGTACTTGTACTTGAGCGTGGTGATGATGCGCGGCGGGCGCGACTTGCGCTTCTCCTCCTCGGTCTCGGGCTCCGGCGCGCCGCCCACCCGCGCCGCGAAGGCCAGCCGCGTCCCGTCAGGCGACCACTCGGGCGTGCCCACCCCGTGCCGGAGATCGGTCAACCGGGTGGGCTCGCCGCCCTGGGCGGGCATGACGTAGAGCTGGCCCTTCTTCCCGGGCTCACGCTCGGAGACGAAGGCCAGCCGCGTGCCGTCGGGCGACCAGCGCGGGGCCGTGTCGCGGCGCGGCCCGGTGGTGAACCGTCGCGGCCCGCTCCCGGTGGTGTCCACCAGCCAGATGTTCGATAGGTACTCGTCGGACTCATCCGACAGCGTGGTGACCACGAAGGCGACCGTCCGGCCATCCGGGGAGATCTGCGGGTCGCTGACGAAGCGGATGCGGGTCAGGTCATGCGGGATCATGGGACGGGGAGTCGGCATGGGGCGCATGATACGGCGCCGGGCCCGCCTGGTCGAGCCCGCCGTGTCGGGTCAGCGGCCCAGGAGCGTGCGCAGCAGCTCGGGCGCGGTCTCCCAGATCACGAGCACCACGCCCATCAGGCTCTCGCCCGCGATCCAGCCCGAGGCCACCGGGAAGGTGAACTCCTCCGACCAGCGCGGGTGACGCCTCTCCGCCCAGCGGGCGAGCGCGCCGCCGACGAAGAAGAGCAGGCCGTAGTGCCAGTGAAAGGTCCAGGCCAGACCCACTCCGGCGGGCGAAGGGATCAGGTGCTCGTGGGCGGGGAGGAGGCGGGCGAGCAGGGTGAGCACGACGCCGACGAGGCCGCCGATCACGATGCTCCACGTCTTCACCGGCCCGAGGGCGCCGATCCCGCCGGAGAGCGCGAGGGCCACCGCGCGCCAGGTCTGCGCCGCGGGGGCGGGGAACTGGTCCGAGCCGAGCACGCTCGCGTCGGGCACCAGCAGGCGAAACGCGAGCACGCTCACGAGCGTCCCCACGAAGATGCCGGCGAACTGGGCGATGAACTGCCGTCGCGGGTGCGCGCCGAGGAGATAGCCGCTCTTGAGATCGGTGAGCAGGTCCGCGCTGCTCCCGGCCGCGGCGGCGGTCACCGCCGCGCTCATCAGGTTCACGTGCATGTTGCCCGGGCTGATCGCCCCGAAGGTGAGCTGGGTGATCTTGCCCATCGCGCCCACCGGGGTGGTGTCGGTCTCGCCGGTCACCCGGCAGGCGACCAGCGCGAGCGCGAATGACAGGAGCACCGCGAGCGCGGTCTGCCAGTACGGCATGCCGAGCGTGCTGTGGCCGAGCCAGGCCAGCCCCACGAAGCCCACCAGCTGGCCGCCGACGAACCAGGAGGCCGGCGTCTCGATCGCGGCCATCGGATCATCGGCGGGCCGCCCGCCGCCGCTCCACATCCGCCCGAGATCGGAGAAGGCCCGCAGGGCGGTCCGCCACTGGAGCGCGAAGGAGAGCAGGCTCGAGGTGACCATGCACGCCACGCCGCCCCAGAGCGTCCACTGCACGATCGTGGCGTAGCCCGAGCCCTCGATCACGCCGCGGTGCTGGAGGATCGGCGTGAAGATCATCCAGGCGGTGACGCTCCCGAGCAGCATGCTCCAGCACACGCGGAAGCCGGTGATGGCGCCCGCGGCGATGAACATGGGCTCCCAGGAGATGAGCACGGTGCGCCCCATCCAGGTCGGGCCGAAGACCCGCTGGTTCAGGCCGGCGATCCACGTGTTGATCATGAACGGGGCGAGCTTGGCGCTCAGCAGGCCGAGACCCTCCGCCCAGAACTTCCCGACCACCGCGAGGAGCCCGGCCCAGCCGAGGGCCCGGGCCGACCGCATCCCGCGATCACCGGCGGCGTGCAGCGCGCGCAAGGTCTCGGCCGCGGCGATGCCGCTCGGGAAGCGGAGCTGCTCGATGTTGATCATCTGGCGCTTCATCGGGATCGCCATCGTGACGCCGAGCACGGCCAGGAAGAAGGTCCAGGCGAGCAGGTCGAGCACCGGCATCGTGCGATTGGTGATCAGCATGTAGGCCGCGAAGGCCGAGATCAGGGTGCCCCCGGTAGAGTAGCCCGCCGAGCTCGCGGTCGATTGCATGCAGTTGTTCTCGAGGATGGTCATCGGCGTCCGCACGAGGGAGGCCCGGTAGAGGGTGGTCCAGATGGCGTAGGAGAGGATGCACGCGGTGATCGCGACCCCGAAGCCCCAGCCGGTCTTGAGCCCGATGTAGAGATTGGTGATCGAGAGGAGTCCGCCCAGGAGCGAGCCCATCAGGACCGCGCGCCAGGTCAGCTGGAGCATACGGTCGCCGCGGCCGCGATAGACCTGCTCGAACCATTGCCGCTCGATGCCGTCGGGACTCCCCCGGAACGCGCCGATGGGGAGCGCGTGGTCGTGAGCGGGGTCGGTCGCGCCGGAGGGGGAGGTCGCACTCATCCCGATGCGAGCCACACAGTACTACGGCTGCGCGCGACTGCGGGGCGCTACTGTCCTTCGGAGTCGCAGTCGGCGGGGCGGAAGAGGAGGCCGTAGGCGCGAGGGCCGCAGGCCGGGGATTCGACCTTCCAGGCGGCGCGCCACTCGTCGGTGGCGTGTCGGACGTGGAGCGGGACGGCCGGGTGCGTGGTCGCCAGCCAGCCCAGCAGGGCCCAGGTCGCGCAGCGGATGAGAAAGGCGGTCATGGTCCGGTATTCCCGGCGCCTACAGGAGGCAAGGGCGATGCCAGCCGGACCGGGCTTGGTCGCCCGCACACTTGCGTCGCGCAGCCGTTGCGCGACTGCCGCGGTCCGTCAGGGGGCCAGACGCGGCCGGGCGCCGGCCCAAGTCGCCCTACAGGTACCAGCGCCGCACGATCTCGATGACGTTGAGCGTGCCCCCGCGCCAGTAGTGGTTGGCGGGCAGCGCGAAGCTCCGCGTATCCCCGTCGTAGGTCAGCCGAGCCGGCCGCTCCGGATCGTTCGGATCATAGGCCAGGAACTCGGCCCCGGCGGGGGTGCGGGAGCCATCGAACAGCACCATCACGTGGTTGATGGTCAGCGACGGGAACCGGAGCAGGTGCACGATCGGCGCGTCGCCGCCCCGCAGCGCCGCGAGCAGATCCGCGGTGGTGCGCTCCTGATGCGCCCGCGGCACCGGAAAGATCATGCGCCAGTGGCTGCGCTGGACGTACGAGCGCCAGGCCCCCCCGCACACCGCCTTGATGAGAGGCTCGCGGTCGGCGCTCAGCTCGCGCAGGCCGGGGTAGCCGGGGATCACGATCAGGTGTTCCGACTCCGAGGGCCGGCGCGGGTTGCCTCGGAGCACCGCCCGGACCAGGTGGCGATACGTGGTGTCGTCACACGCGGGGGCGGCGGGGTCGAAGCGCGCGTGGTAGAGGAATTGCCGCGCCGCCTTGGCCAGCACGAAGCAGCGGAGCACGTAGTGCGGCCGGGGCGTCCGGCGAGCGAGGCGGGTGTCCCCGGTGGCCGGGTCGAATCGGTACTCGCAGAGCAGCTCGTTGGGGAACGCGAACGCGTCCCGCTCGAAGTCGAAGCGGCGGCGCAGGGCCAGCATCGACCCAGCCTACACCGGATTACCTCGCGCGTAATTGCCGCCATGACCGCGGCCGTCGAGGATGGACCGCGAAAGGAGACCACATCATGGCCAATGCAACTGTCACGGAGCTCCGGAAGAAGAGCGAGGCGGCGTGGGAGAACCTGGGCCGGCAGCTGGAAGGCATGGAGGCGCATCTGGAGCGGACGCCCGCGCCGGGAGAGTGGACGGCGCGGCAGCTCCTCTGCCATCTGCTCTTCGAGCCCGGCTTCGACCCGGTGCCGCTGCTCGAGTCCTTCGCCGCCGTCGAGCTGCCCGTGGTCGAAATCACGCCCGGGGTGGCGACGGTGACGCCCGAGCGCCAGCGCATGACCCTGCCCGAGTTGACCGCGGCGCTCGACGCGCAGCGGCAGGCGGTGTTCGCGTATCTCGAGACGCTCGACGAGGACGAGCTCGAGCGGAGGGCCCGGATCCCGATCTTCAAGCCGCTGATCGGCACCGACGAGATCACGCTGCCCATCTTCGTCGGCGCGATGTTCGAGCGGCACTGGAACGGGCACGCCGACCAGCTCGCTCAGATCCGCCGGGCGGTCGGGCTGCCCGAGGCGGGGTGAGCGACCATGAGCACCCGAGCTGATTCCGCGATTGAGAGCCACGCCTGAGCGCGACGGCAATGGCGGCCGCCGCGGACCGCGAGGTCGCGGCGGCCGCCGGGCCCGCTCGCCGGTGATATGATCCGGAGCGCACCGCATGGCCGGCTCCGGCGCGCCTCCTCCCGATCAACCCGACGACGTTGCAGGACGCATCGTGCTCCTGATCGACGCGAGCCTGCCTCCGGCGGCGCGCGAGGCCTGCGACGAGGCCGCCGCCGTGCTCGCCCGGCGCACCGGGATGCCGGTGACGCTGGCCGCGGTGCCGATCGAGACGGTGGACGCAGTCCAGCCGCTGATCCGGCGCGCTCCTGGTCAGCTCCGGGAGCACACCCCACCCGAGTCGGTCGCGTCCGGATCGATGGGCTCGGCGCCGTTCATCTGGCGGCCCGATGGCCGGCCGGACTGGGGCGCGATGTGGACCGCGTTCTGCGACCTGGCCCTCTACGGTGGTCCGCCCCATCGCGGCGCCGATCGGGCGCTGCGCGGGCCGGAGGGGACGGGTCGCCTGGCCTCGCCCGACATCCTCGCCGAGCTCCAGCGGGGTATCCGCGAGACGACCGGCCTCGAGGTCGAGACGGGCGAGCACGGCTGGCTCGTCATCGCGTGCGAGAGCCCGCGCATGGCGGCGTGGCTCTGCGCGGCCATCATCGTCGAGAACGTGGACGCCCGCGTCGAGGGGAGTCGGCTCCTGCTGCCGGCCGGTCCCGATTTTCTCCTGGAAGACCAGGTCAAGAGCGTGATCACGGTGATGGCGAAGACCCATCACTACTGGCGCGAGCACCTCGAGCCGGAGCGCCGGCCGTGATCGACCGCCAGGGCGTCGTGGTGATCACCGGCCTGCCCGGGCCGGCCGATCCCACGCGGCTCGCCGGCTACGAGGCGGACACGGTCGAGCTGACCGCGCAGGAGCGCCGACGGGCCCGGCGCCGCGTGGTCACCCGGGCGGGCCGCGTGTTCACCCTCCTGTTGCCGCCCGGCGAGGTGCTGGCGCCCGGCGCGCTCCTCCACGTCGGAGCAGACTTTTACGTGACGGTGGAAGCCGCGGCGGAGGCGCTGCTCGCGATCACGCCCCGCACCCCCCGGGAAGGGATCCGCGTCGCGCTCGAGATCGGCCAGCTTCACGCCGCGCTGGCCGTGACCGCGGGCCGGCTGCTCGTGCCGGACGAGCCTCCGGTCGAGCGTCTGCTGGCCCGCCTCGGCGTGGCCTGGACGCGCACCCGTGAGCCGTTTCGTCCGGTCTCGACCGGCTCCCCCCACTGATCGGCGGCGCCCGGAAATCGCGCGTGACAAGCCGGGCGGTCTGGACTATCGTCGGCGTGCCGAATGCGGAACGGCATTCGGGAATATGGCCATGAGCCGGGCTCGAACTCTCCGGGGGCAGGTCGCGGTCGTCGGCATCGGCGAGACGACCTACTACAAGCACGGGCAGGCCCCGGACGCGGAGTTCGCGCTGGCGCTGCAGGCCATCCTGCGCGCGTGCGAGGACGCCGGGATCGATCCGCGCGAGGTCGACGGGTTCGCCTCCTACAGCAACGACCGCAACGATCCGTCCCGGCTGGCCGCCGCGCTCGGCCTGCCCGAGCTGCGCTTCTCGAACATGCAATGGGGCGGCGGCGGCGGGGGCGGGTCGGCGGCGGTGGGCAATGCGGCGGCCGCCGTGGCGGCGGGCTTCGCGGACTGCGTGGTGGTATTCCGCGCGCTGGCCCAGGGCCAGTTCCAGCGCTTCGGCGCCGCGCCTCCCGGCGGCACGGTGAGCGGAGAGGCCGCGCTGACCTTCCCCTATGGCCTCATCTCGCCGGCCCAGCGCTTCGCGATGCGGGTGATGCGCTTCATGCACGATCACGGGGTCCGGCAAGAGGCGCAGCGGGCCATCGCGCTCGCGTCGTACCATCACGCGCAGGCCAACCCGAGAGCGGTGATGCACGGCCGGCCGCTCACTCCGGAGGCCTACGACGCCTCGCGGTGGATCGTCGAGCCCTTCCGCCTCTTCGACTGCTGCATGGAGAACGACGGCGCGGCGGCGCTGGTGCTGGTGTCGGCGGAGCGCGCCCGCGACCTGCGGTGGCCGCCCGCCTACGTGCTCGGCGTGGCCCAGGGCTCCGAGCATCGCAACGCGGCGCGCGGCCACAACGCGCCGACCTACGCGACCTCGAGCTTCATCACGGTCGCCCCGCACCTCTGGGAGATGGCCGGCCTCGGCCCCAAGGACGTGCACGTGGTCCAGAGCTACGAGAACTTCACCGGGGGCGTGCTGATGAGCCTGGTCGAGCACGGCTTCTTCGCCCCGGAGGAGGCCAACGAGTTCCTCACCGTCGAGAATCTGATCGCCCCGGGCGGGCGCCTGCCGCTCAACACCAGCGGCGGCAACCTCGCCGAGTGCTACATGCACGGGCTCGAGCTGCAGATCGAGGCGGTGCGTCAGCTCCGTGGCGCGTCGTCGAGCCAGGTGCCCGGCGCGCGGGTGGGCCTCGTGATCTCGGGCCCGATGGTCACGCCGGTCTCCAGCATGCTGCTCGGCACCGCGGACACCCTGTGAGCGCGCCCGCCCATCTGCCCGCGGGCATGCCGCGCCCGGTTCCCGAGCCGGATCGGCTCGACGCGCCCTACTGGGAGGGGACGCGGGCCGGGGAGCTGCGCGTGCAGCGCTGCCGCCGCTGCCGGGAGTTCCAGTGGGGGCCGGAGTGGATCTGCCACCGTTGCCTCGCGTTCGACCTGGAGTGGGTGACGGTGGTCCCGCGGGGGCGCATCTATTCCTGGGAGCGCGCCTGGCACCCGGTGCACCCGGCGCTGCGGGGCCACGGACCGTACATCGTCGTGCTGGTCGAGTTGCCGGAGGCCGGCCAGATCCGGATGATCGGCAATCTGCTCGGAGATCCCATGCAGGACGTTCCGATCGGCGCGCCCGTCGAGGCGGTGTTCGAGCCCCACGACGACGCCACGCCGCCGTTCACGCTCGTGCAGTGGAGGAGGAGCCCACCATGACCCCGACCGACATCGTCGTCAACGAGCCCAATCTCTGGCGTCTCGCGAGCCCCGGGCACACCGGCTGGCCCCGCAGCGCCCGGCCCGCCGATCCGCGGAAGTATTTCATGGTCTCCGCGGACTGCCACGCCAACGAGCCCGCCGATCTCTGGGCCACCCGGATCGACGAGCAGTACCGGCACCGCGTGCCCAAGGTCATCACGGACGACAACGGGGTGAAGTGGCGGGTCTCCGAGGGCCACCGCCCCGACCGGCTGCGGACCGAGGCGCTGGAGGGCGAGGACGGCCTGCGCCAGCGCGTGGGCGCCGATCCGGTCGAGCGGTTGCAGGACATGGATCGCGACGGCATCGACGTCGAGGTGATCTTCCCCAACAAGGGGCTCGCGATGTGGGCCACGCCCGATTCGGTCTTCGCGATGGCCCAGTGCCGTGTCTACAACGACTGGGCGCACGAGACCTTCGGGCCCTTCCGCGCCCGCATGGCGCCCGCGGCCGCGCTCGCCACCGGCGATCTGGAGGGCTCCATCGCCGAGGTCAAGCGCGCGGCCAAGCTCGGCTTCCGCCTCCTCACGCTGCCGTGCAAGCCGATCTGGGGCGGCCACGACGTGGATCACCCGAACTACAACCTGCCGATGTTCGATCCGCTCTGGACGGCGATCCAGGACGTGAACCTGCCGGTCACCTTCCACGTCTCCACCGGGCGCGATCCGCGGGCGGCGCGCGGCAACGGCGGAGCGGTGATCAACTACGTGTCGCACTCGCTCTCGCCCACCATCGAGCCGATGGCCAACCTGTGCGCCTCCGGGGTGTTCGAGCGCTTTCCCCGGCTGCGCGTGGCCACCATCGAGGCCGGCATCGGATGGGTGGCCTGGTTCCTCGGCGCGATGGACGAGGCGTACCGCAAGCATCACTTCTGGGTGCGGCCCAAGCTCAAGCGGCTGCCGAGCGAGTACTACCGCGAGCACTGCTGGGCCTCGTTTCAGGAGGATCCGGCCGGGCTCGCCCTCGCCGAGCCGATGCGTCTGGCCGACCGCTTCATGTGGGGGAACGACTACCCGCACCACGAGGGCACCTGGCCGCATTCCGCCGAGGCGATCGAGCGCACGATGGGCCACCTCTCGGACGCCACCCGGGCCGACCTGCTCGGTCTGAACGCGGCGCGCTTCTTCGGCTTCGAGGTGCCGGCGGGCCGCGCGTGAGCCCGGCCCTGCTCGGGCGGCGCGGATCGGGGGCGGGAGCCCACCGCGCCGCCGGCCGGGTCGTCGACATCCTGGAGCTGATCGTCTCCGCTCGGGAGGGGCTCGCCCTGCGTGAGCTGAGCGCCCGCCTCGAGGCGCCCAAGAGCAGCCTGCTCCCGCTGCTGCGCACGCTCACCGGCCGCGGCTATCTCGAGCAGGGGCCGGCGGGGGAGTACCGCCTCGGACGCAAGGCACTCGAGCTCGGCATGGGCTCGCCGGCGCAGCGCGAGCTGCCCGCGGTCGCGCGGCCCGCGCTGCAGGAGCTGATGGAGCGGACCGGCGAGACCGTCTTCCTGGGCACACTCGACAGCGACTCCACCGCGGTGGTGTTCGTCGATCGGGTGGAGAGCGAGCAGGTGATCCGCTACACCGCGCGGGTCGGGGCGCGTCGGCCGCTGCACGCGACCTCGAGCGGCAAGGTGCTGCTGGCCTTCGTGCCGCCCGCCGAGCGCGAGCGCATCCTGCGCGCGCTGCCACTCCGGCGCTACACCGAGAGCACCGTGACCAGTCTGCCCGCGCTGCGGGCCGCGCTGGAGGAGGTGCGCGAGACCGGCGTCTGCCTGAACCTCGACGAGCTCGCGGCGGGGGCCGCCGGCATCGCGGCCCCGATCTTCGATCGCGACGGGCACGTGGTAGGGGCGTGCGCCATCGGTGGGCCCACCGAGCGGGTCCGTCCCCGGCTCGAGCAGCTGTGCGCGGCCGTGAAGGCCACCGCGCGCGACATCTCGGCCCGCCTCGGCCACCGGGTCGCGGTCCCATCCGCGACTCGAAAGGGCCAGCCATGATCACCAAGTTCGCCACCGTCTATCCCGGGCACGTGGACCTCCCCGACATGGGGCAGATGGCCACGCCGGCCAACGAGCGGCGCTATTCGAATCAGCAGCTGGCGAGCGTGTTCGCGAAGACGGAGGACGTGGCGCGGGTGATGGACGAGTGTGGCTACGACGCGATTTGGCTCGCCGAGCATCACTTCCAGCACGAGGGCTACGAGTGCCTGCCCAACATCCTCATGCTGGCGGTGCACCTGGCCCACGTCACCCGGCGGATCCGGATCGGCTGCGGCTTCAATATTGCGCCGATGTGGCACCCGCTGCGGCTGGCCGAGGACTACGCCACCGCCGATATCCTGACCCGCGGGCGCACCATCTTCGGCGTGGGGCGTGGCTATCACAGTCGAGAGGTGGAGACCTTCGGCGCGCCCATCCTGGACGGCGAGGCCAACCGGGAGCTCTTCGAGGAGCAGGTGGAGATCATCCTCAAAGCCTTCGGCCAGGAATCCTTCTCGCACCAGGGCAAGCACTACACGCTTCCCCCCGCGGTGCCCTACCGGGGCTACGAGCTGCGGGAGATCACGCTGGTGCCCCGCCCCATCCATCAGCCGGTGGAGTGCTGGCAGCCGATCGTGAGCGCCCGCCCGCGCGCGCTCGACTTCATGGTGCGCCACGGCATCAAGGGCGTCATCGGGGGCGGGGCCGCGACCATGGCCGAGGGGCCGGTCCACGGCTATCGCGAGGCGGCGGCGCGCGCCGGTCGTGACCTCGCGCTGGGCGAGGATCTCTGCCTCGGGATCTTCTTCCATCTGGCCGAGACGCGGGAGAAGGCGGTCCGCGAGATCACCCCGTACTACGAGGAGCACGTCAAGATGTTCGCCCCGCTCGGCTTCGTGCCGGGCGCCACCCCGTCCCAGGTCGAGGCTTCCGCCCGTCGGGGCGGCTGGGGCGCCGCGGGCGTGCCCACCGTCGAGCACTACATGAAGACCGGCGCGTGGTTCGCGGGGCCGCCCGAGGAGCTGGTCGCGCACCTTCGAGATCTCCAGTCGCGCTTCCCGGGGCTGCAGCACGTCAACATGAGCCTCAGCATGGGCACCCCGAAGGCGGTGATGCTCGAGCAGCTCCGCTGGTTCGCGGGTGAGGTCATGCCCAAGGTTTCCGGGTAAGGCCTACCTCCCGCGTCGTCAGACGCGGCACGATCTGCCCGATCCCGCCTTCTCGCGGGCGTCTGCGGGGCCGCGCCTCCTTGCACAGGAGTTGCTTCCCTCCCGTGATCAAGGAGGTGCACCCATGGACGCGATCCAGTTTCTCAAGCACCAGCACCAGGAGGCGAAGGCCGCCTTCGGGAAGCTCTTCGACGCTGCGCCGGCCCGGCGCGGCCCGATCTGGAAGAAGCTCGAGCCGGAGCTCAAGCAGCACGAGCAGATCGAGGAGATCTGTCTTTACCGACCCATCGCGCGTGAGGGTGGCGCGGCCGATGCCCAGCTCTCGGGATGGGTGGCAGAGGGGCACCCGGAAGAGGTCCACGAGGTGGAGGGGTTGCTCCAGGAGGCGAAGGGGCTCGATCCGGAGGATGAGCGGTGGCTCGCGGCAATCTTGCAGATCCGCGCCGCGCTGGAGAAGCACATCGGGGAGGAAGAGCAGGACATCTTCCCACGCGTCGCCCGGATCTGGGATGGCGCCCGGCTCCGGCGGGCCGGCCACGAGATGAGCGAGATGAAAGAGAAGAAGGCGGCGAAGGCCGGGCGGCGGTAGACGGGCTCGTTCGATCAGCCGGGCTGCGCGCCCGGCTGATCGCGCCGCTCGGTCACGCCCGCGATGACCGAGATCAGCTCCTCCGGGTCCACCGGCTTCTCGACGAACATGTTGAAGCCCGCCGCGACCGCGCGGGCCCGGTCCTGCACCCGCACGTAGGCGCTGAGCGCGATCGCCGGCGTCCGGCGTCCGCTCTCCTCTTCGATCGCCCGGACGTCGCGGATGAACGAGTAGCCATCCTCGTCGGGCATGGCCAGGTCCGAGACGAGCACGTCGGGGCGAATCCAGCGCAGGAGCGCGAGCGCATCGCCCGCGGAGGCCGCAGTCCGCACGCGGGCCCCCGCCGCCGAGAGCGCGACCGTCAACATGTCGAGGGCGTCCCGGTCGTCGTCGACCACCAGCACGTGGACGTCGCGCAGGGGGGACGTTTCCTTCACGTCCCGGGCCGGTGCGGCCGGATCGCGAGCCGGACTCAACGGCAGCCGGATGGTGAACGCCGCGCCGTAACCCGGGCCCGCGCTCTCCGCGTCGACGGTACCGTCGTGTAGCGCGACCAGATGCCGGACGATCGCCAGCCCCAGGCCGAGTCCGCCGTGGCGGCGGGTGATCGTGGAATCGGCCTGGCGGAATCGGTCGAAGATGAACGGGAGGAAGTCGGCGGCGATCCCCTCGCCGGAGTCGGTCACGCGGATCTGGGCAGAGTCGCCCGCCCGGGTCAGCCGTACCTCGACCCGCCCGCCCAGGTGGGTGAATTTGACCGCGTTCGACACGAGGTTCCACACCACCTGCTGCAGCCGGCTCGCGTCGCCGTCGAGGTGGCCGGCCGTGGGGTCGAGGGCGACCGCGAGCTCGATCCCTTTGCCCTGAGCGGCGAGCCGGACCGAGTCGATCGCGCGGTTGATCACGGTGGCCAGGTCCACCGGACCGCGCGTGAGGCGCAGGCTGCCGGTGATCACGCGCGAGGCGTCGAGAATGTCCTCGATGAGCTGGGCCTGGGCTTGCGCGTTGCGCTCGATCACCTCCACGCCGCGGGCCACGGTCGCCTCGTCGCGCAGGCCGGTGCGGAGGACGTGCGCCCACCCGAGGATCGCGTTGAGCGGCGTGCGCAGCTCGTGGGACACGGTGGCGAGGAACTCGTCCTTCATCCGGTTGGCGGTCTCCGCTTCGGCCCGCGCGACGTGCTCGCGGGCCAGCGACTGCTTCCGGTCCTCCAGCTCCTGCTGCAGGCGCCGGTGGAGCCGGGCGTTCTCGATCGAGTCGGCCGCGATGCGCGCGTAGAGGTCCATCAGGCGGACCTTGCGCTCCGCCGGCCGGTGCGGCTCCGCGAAGTGCACGGAGAGGACGCCGATGATGTCGCCGTGGCGGGTGAACAACGGCGTGCTGTGGCAGGCCCGGAAGCCGCCGAGCCGCGCCGTCTCCCGGTAGGGCGCGAAGATCGGATCCGTCTCGACGTCCTCGATCACGAGGGGCCGGCGATCCCGATAGGCGGTGCCGCAGCCGCCGCTTCCCGGCGGCACGCGCTCGACCGTCTTCAGGAACTCCTCGCGGAAGCCGGCGTGCGCGCCCAGCACCAGCCCGGGCCGCTCCGGATCGCGAAGGGACAGCAGACCGAGCTCGGTGCCCTCCACCGCCATCGCCCCGTGCAGGATCTCTCGGAGCAGCGACGCGAAGTCGAGGGTGCCGGTCAGGCGGACCGTGAGGTCGTGCAGGCGCCGCAGGTCCTCGACCTGAGTCTCGAGCTCCTCCTTGAGTACGCGCAGCGCCGCTTCGACCGCGTGCCGCTCCTCCACCTCGGCCTGGAGCGAGGAGGCCTGCTGCTGCAGCCGCACGATCGCCCGCAGGCGCTGGTCGGCGGAGCCGTGACGCGGAAAGCTCTCCGCCGGGACCACTCGCGAATGCTGCGTGCAGATCTCCGCGATGGGCCCGGCGAGCCCGCGGTCACCGAGCCGGCTGATCGGGTACGCGCAGAAGAGCCGGAACGGATGAGTCTCGCGCAGCCCGTTCCAGAGCGCCTCGAGACGGAGCGTGGCCTCGATGCTCCCGCGGGTGAGCAGCAGGCCGACCATCTCGCCGAAGACGCGCCGCTCGCGACCGGGTCCGACCCTCGCCAGCAGTTCGTTCATCACCTGGGCGAGTCGCCCCGGATCGGGCATGTCGTCCACCGTGATGCGGGCGAGGGTGAGGGCGGCGTCGAGCGCGACGTACGCCCCGGTGGCCCGAGCGCGATCGAGATCGACGCCCGCCTCGCCGAGACGCGATTCGAGATCCTCGCGGTGCTCCGGGGTGGCGATCACCAGGCACGCCTCTCCGATCGAGAGGCCGGTGGCGACGAAACTGGTGAGCGCGTCGATGAGTGAGGCGTCGCCGTCGTAGAACTGCACGACGTGCCCGTCATCCAAAGTACGCTCGTTCATCGCAGGGATCCGTCAAACGAGCAAACCCTGTGCCACGGGGGCTATCGTGGCACAGGGCCGCGTGGATGCTCGGTTGCTCTCGGGTCGTGTCCACGCGGAGACCGCGGCGCGGGCCGGGCGCGGTAGTTTCTTCCCAGTAAGTGTTACCCGTCTGTTGCCGGGTCAACGCTCCTTCCGCGCCGCTTGGCGCCGGGCGCGACGATCACCGCGAGGCCGAGCAGCACGAGGCCCACGCCGACCAGGCGGAGTGGGCCGAAGCGCTCGCCGAACAGGAGCGAGGACGCGCCGGCGGCCACGAAGGGAACCAGGAGCGCGAATGGAGCCACCGTCGCGGCCGCGTAGTGGCGCAGCAGATGGCCCCAGATCGCGTAGGCGATCACGATGGCGACCAGCCCGAGATAGATCGCGGCGCCGAGGGCGAGCCAGGACGCGGAGGCGAGCGCAGCCGCGAGCGCGCGCGGGCCGTCGAGCGCGGCGGCGGCCGCGTCAGGACCACGACCGGGATCGCCGCGATCAGAAGGCGCAGCGCGGCGAGCTCGGGCGGGGAGAAGACATCGAGGGCGAGGCGAGTGGCGACGAAGGCGAGACCCCAGATGACCACCACCAGCAGCACCAGGGCGAGATGGGCGGGCGCCAAGCCGATCGACCATAGCATCCGCCCGGCGCGCGATGGACAGCTCCCGCGCGGGAGCGTAGACTCCGGGCGGTTCCTCAATCGGCGCTCTCACGGAGGCGGCCCGCCATGGCAGAGCAGAGTCTCAAGATCGATCACGTGCGCTACATCCTGACCCTCGACCAGGAGCGCCGCATCATCCAGGACGGGGCCATCCTGGTGGAACACGGCCGGATCAGCCGGGTGGGTAAGGCGGCCGAGCTGGAGCACGCGCGCGCCGATCGCGTGATCGACGGGCGACACATGGTCGTCACGCCCGGCCTCTTCAACGGCCACATGCACATCAGCTACGCGCACCCGGTGCGTGGCATCTTCCCCGACGAGCAGGCGAGCCCGCTGGTCCACGTCTTCAACCTGCAGGCGGCCATGACCGAGGACGAGGAGTACCAGACCACGCTGCTCGGCCTGGTCGAGCTGCTCCGGAACGGGACGGTGTGCTTCCTCGATCCCGGCAGCACGAAGTTCCCGGACGCGTGCCTGCAGGCCTACGAGGATTCGGGGATCCGCGTGATCCTGGGCGAGTGCGTCACCGACCAGCCGGCGCCGTTCGCGCTGCCGCGCTTCCCCGCCGCGGAGGCCGTCGCGCGCACCACGTCGTTCATCGAGAAGTGGCACGGCCGGCTCGACGGACGGATCTCCGCCTGGGCGATGCCGTTCTCGCTCGAGACCTGCAGCGCGGACCTGCTGCAAACGCTCAAGCGGGTGGTCGACGAGCGCCGGACCGGACTCACCCTCCATCACAACAGCGGGGCGAAGGCCCGCCAGGACGCGGTGGCGCGACTCGGCCACAGCCCGACCGCCTATCTCGAGTCGATCGGGGTGGTCGGTCCCAACGTGCTGCTCGCGCATTGCCTGGGGCTCGACGGGGGCGAGATCGACTGCATCGCCCGCACCGGCACCGCGGTGGCGATGTGCCCGGTCACCGCGGCCAAGAGCGGTCGCGGGGTGTCCGAGAACGGCCGCATGCCGGAGCTGCTCGCCCGCGGGGTCCGGATCGCGCTCGGGTGCGATTCGCCCAACAACTCGAATCACCTCGACATCGTGCGCGCGATGAACATGGCCGCGATCCAGTACAAGGACGCGCGCCAGGACACGCGGCAGGTTCCCGCGGAGGCCGCGCTCGAGATGGCCACGCGCCACGGCGCCGAGGCGATGGGGCTCGGCGGCGAGCTGGGCTCGATCGAGACCGGGAAGAAGGCCGACCTGGTGTGCTTCGACACCCTGCGTCCGGAGTGGCAGGCACTCTGGAACCCGGTCAACAACCTCGTCTACAACGCCGACGGCCGCAGCGTGCACACGGTGGTGGTGGACGGCCGCGTGGTGGTGGACGCCTACCGGCAGACCTTCGTGGACGAGGCGCGCCTCTACGCCCGCGTGCAGGAGATCGGCGAGCGGCTCCAGGCCCGCACCGGCATCCGCTTTCCGCGCTCCCGCTGGCCCATGAGCTGAGCCCACCGCTCGAGTGACCCGCGGCGCCGCGCCGCTGACATTTCCCATCAGTCCTGGTTCGGGCGGCCCTCACAACTTCCTGATTTCTCTGCTCGCGCACGTGGTGCACTTCTTGCACGAAACGGACGAGCCGGCCCGCTTCGGCCGAGCTGCCACGCCCAGAATCATGCGAGAGGAGAGTCCGGTGCCCGAGCCGCGCATCCTGGTGGTCGAGGACGAGACGAACGTACGCGAGCTGGAGGCGGAAATCCTGAGAGAGGAGTGGGAGCACGTCGACACCGCGGTGGATGGCACCGACGCGCTGCGACTGCTCGCCGAGCACGTGTACGCGGCCATCGTGAGCGACCTCGCGATGCCGAAGCTCGACGGCCGCGGGCTCTACCAGGAGGTCGAACGGCGTTGGCCCGCCGCGCATGGCCGCCTGGTCTTCGTCACCGGCTACGCCGAGGCCGAGGAGTACGACGAGTTCCTTCGACAGAGCGGCGTGCCCGTCCTGGCCAAGCCGTTCACGATCGCGGACCTGCTCGGCGCGGTGCAGCGGGCCTTCTCGCCGGCCTGACGGTCCATCCCGTGCCAGCCCGAGGCACCGAGCCCTCCGAGCAGCGCTACCGCGCCCTGGTGGAGTCGAGCCGGGGTCTGATCTGCACCCACGATCTCGCCGGCATCCTGCTCTCCGTGAACCGGGCCGCCGCCGATCGCCTCGGCTACGCGGCCGAGGAGATGGTCGGCCACAGCCTCGCCGACTATCTCGCACCCTCGGTCCGGCCCCTTTTTTCCCAGTACCTCGAGCGCGTTGGCCGTGG
>Ga0210384_10001640_pt1 | contig 29719 bp, 20 predicted proteins | sample IncBWH2MmetaG_FD_160574 | JGI IMG/M metagenome (GOLD analysis project Ga0210384, IMG submission 160574) | Forest soil microbial communities from Barre Woods Harvard Forest LTER site, Petersham, Massachusetts, United States - Inc-BW-H-2-M | ecosystem: Environmental > Terrestrial > Soil >...
GAGCTGGCTGCCGTTTTTTCCGACCTCGAGGCTGTGCACCCGCTGGCGAATCAGCTCGGCGCGGCGCCAGGCGATCTCCTGCGAGGCGTTGGCCATCATCAGCGCGAATTCATCGCCACCATAGCGCGCGACGATGTCTTCACCGCGTGAGACCGACAGCAGACACTGGCCCACGGACCTGAGGATCGCATCGCCCGCGAGGTGCCCGAGCGTGTCGTTGATCTCCTTGAAGCGATCGACGTCGACCATCAGGATGGCGAGCGCGTGGCCGTGCCGCTTGGCGCGCAGTTCCTCGTGCGTCAGCGATTCCTCGAGGAAGCGGCGGTTGTGTAGTCCGGTGACGGGGTCGCGCATGGCCTGATCCTGCAGGCGCAGGTTCGCACGCATCAGGTCCTGCTCCGCCCAGATGCGCTTCCTGATTTCCAGATCGAGCGCCGTACGCGCCACCTCCAGCTGGGCGCTGCGCTCCGCCACCCGCCGCGTGAGTCTCACGATCGGCTGCATCAGCATGTCGACCGCCTTGGCGTCGAGCGCCGGCCCCCAATCCGCCGGCGGCGGCTCGCTGAGGGCGGCGTTGACGACCGCCAGCAGCAGCTCGGAATTCGTCGGCTTGACGACGAAGGAGGCGCCGAAGGCGTGTGCCAGAGCGCGCGCCTCCGCTTCCACGCTCGCCGCCGCGCGCATCAGCACACGCGGCCGCGGCGCGCCGAGCTGGCAGCGCGTTCGCAGCGCGAACTTGCAGCCGTCGATGTCGGGCGTGGCAATGTCGATGATCAGCAGGTCCGGATGCTCGAGTCGCACGAGCCGCAGCGCCTCGTCGGCATCGCCGACGTGCATCACGCAGTGCCCGTGCTTGCGCAGAGTCGAGGCGACGAAGTGGCGGCTGCTCGAGCGGCTGTCAAGAATCAGGATGTTTGCCATACGCGACCTGCGCCGCCAGCGAGCTTAGCGGTCTCAACCATTCCAGCGCCGCCGATTCGCTGCGGAAATAGCGCACGTTGATACCGTGCTGTTGACCGACGAGCTCGAGATATTGGTGCGAGTACCCCAGCTCCTCGCCGTCCGCGACCAGGGCGATCTGGTACTCGGGATTGCCGCCGAAGCTCGTGAACTCGCTGAAGAACCCGGACCGGTCCACCGTGAACAGCGGGCTCGAGGCATGCTCCGAGATGAGGATGCTGTAACACTGACGCCGCAATGCCGACTCGGCCACTGCACCAAAGAACTCCTTGGCTTCATCGACCGTCTCGCGGTGGAAAAGGTCCGCGCGCAGGTAGCCGCTTTCGCTTGTAATCTGGTACAGCATGTCAGTCCCACTGCATGAAATACCAGATTGGATGCGACGGGAGTGCCGGCCGCACGTGGTTCCAACGGCTCATGGCTCGACGTCGGCCGACCGCCCGACGCCCCGCCGTCGGCTCACCAGCGGGACTGGGAACCCGCCGGCCGTCGCTGCCTGGCGACATCCTGCGCCACACCATAGTCCATCCTCCTGGCGAAGCGTTCCCGCAACGCGCCGAGCGCCTGCTCGAGTCGCTGCCAGACCGCAAGTGCCTGCTCTCTGTCTGCGCCGGGATCGAGGGGCTGCAGCGTCGCCGCGAGCTGCTCGGCCGCCGTCGCGCGCACCGAGCGCAGCATGCCGCGCAGCGTGTGTACCGCGCGCGCGCAGCCTGACCGATCGGCGTTTTCGATGGCCGCACGCAGCGCCGCCATCTGGCCGGCCGATTCGCGCGCGAACAGCTCGCAGATCTCCTCGAGCAGCTGCGCATCGCCGCCGACCTCATCGAGCAGCGTCCACCGGTCCGGATCGGCGGGCTCCGTGTCCGCCGCGTTGACTTGCGGCTCTGCCGTAAGCCCCAGCCGCGCGACCGCCTCGAGCAGTTCTGCCGGGCGAATCGGTTTGGCCAGCCAGCCGTCCATGCCCGCGTCCAGGCATTGCTCGCGAACTCCGGGCAGCGCATGCGCGGTGAGTGCGAGTATCGGCACATGTGCGCCGTCGCGCTGCTCGGTCGCACGGATCGCGCGGGTGGCGGTGATCCCGTCCATCCCGGGCAACTCGACATCCATCAGGACGAGGTCGAAGTTGCGCCCGCGCACCGCGTGCACTGCCTCCGGCCCGTTGTCGACCGCCACGACCGTGTGGCCGCGCCGTGCGAGCACGATCTGGGCCAGGCGGCGGTTAACGGCATTGTCCTCCACCAGCAGCACGGTCAGACGCGCAGCGTCGGCTGGCTGGTCGCCGGAGCCTGCGCGACCTGTCGCAGTCGCGACGCGCGGCGCGCCGGCGGACGCACCCGCGGCTACTCCGAAGCCCAGCGTGAAATGGAACGTGCTCCCCTCGCCCGGCACGCTCTCGAGCCAGATGCGGCCACCCAGCAGTGCGACCAGATGGGCCGAGATGGTGAGCCCGAGGCCGGTGCCGCCATAGCGCCGCGCCGTGGACACATCGGCCTGCCGGAACGGCGCAAAGACGGCAGCCTGTTGCTCGGGTGGAATCCCGATGCCGGTGTCCTGCACGCAGAAATGGCAGCACGCCTCGCCGTCCGCGCAGGACTCCGGCCACGCACGCAGCGTGACGCCGCCGTGGGTCGTGAACTTGATGGCGTTACCGGCCAGGTTCACCACGATCTGCCGCAGCCGCGTGGGATCGCCGAGCAGCGCCGGCGGCATCGCGGGCGCGATCTCCCAGGTCAGCTCGAGTCCCTTAGCGCTGGCAGCGATCACCAGCGGCTTCATGGCATCGTCGAGGCATTCCTGCAGCAGGAACGGGATGTGCTCGACCGCGACGCGTCCGGCCTCGATCTTCGAGATATCCAGGATGTCGTTGACGATGCCGAGCAGCGACTCGCCCGAGGAGCGCACCAGCTCCAGGCACTCGCGCTGCTCGGAGGTCAGCTGCGTATCGAGCACGACCTGCGTCAGCCCGATGATCCCGTTCATCGGCGTGCGGATCTCGTGGCTCATGCTGGCGAGAAACTCGGACTTGGCGCGGCTGGCTTCCTCGGCCACGCGCTTCGCCACCAGCAGCTCAGCTTCAGCACGCTCGCGCTGCTGTATCTCCTGGCGCAGACGGTCGTGGGCCGAGATCAGGTTCGCGGTGCGGTCCCGGACTTTGACCTCGAGGTCGTCGTTCACCTTCACCAATTCGCGCTGCTGCGCCTGCTGCCGCGCCACCTGCGTGGCGAGGTCGGCACTGCGGGTGTTCAAGTCCAGGAAGATCGCCACCTTGGACTTCAGCACCTTGGCGTCCACCGGCTTGACGATATAGTCGACGGCGCCGGCCCCGTAGCCCCGCAGCACCCACTCGGCGTGCTCGCCGGCGGCCGTGAGGAACACGATGGGAGTGTGACGCGAGCGCTTGAGCTTGCGGATCAGCGCGGCGGTCTCGAAGCCGTCCATCTCGGGCATGCGCACGTCGAGCAGGATGAGCGCGAAGTCGGTACGCAGAATCCGCCGCAGCGCCTCCGGGCCCGAGGCCGCAGTCTCCACCTGGCAATCCGCCGCCGACAACAGCGCCTCCATCGCCCGCAGGTTCAGCGGCTCGTCATCCACCACGAGGATGTTGCCGCGCGATGAGTCGGCGGGTGCGTCCATCGCCTAGCGGTTCAGCCAGACGCTCAACAGCGACGCGAGCTGCTCGACATTCACCGGCTTCGCGATGTAGTCCGATGCGCCGGCGGCGATGCACTTCTCGCGGTCGCCCTTCATCGCCTTGGCGGTGACCGCGATGATGGGCAACTCCTTGAACTGCTCGAGGTCGCGGATGATGCGCATCGTGTCGTAGCCATCCAGACCCGGCATCATGATGTCCATCAGCACCACCTCGATGTCGGGGCTCTGTTGCAGGACCTCGATGCCCTCCTTGCCGTTCTCGGCGTTGAGAACCGTCATCCCGCACTGCTCCAGGGCCCCGGTCAGCGCGAACACGTTGCGCACGTCGTCGTCGACAATCAGGATCTTGCGGTTTGCGAGCCCGCGGTCGCTGCCGCGGGACGCATGCAGTGAGCGGCTGCTGGCGGGCAGGTCGCTCACGGCCTGGTGCAGGAACAGCGCGATCTCCTCCAGCATCGCCTTGCGCGTCGGCGCCTTCTTCAGCACCAGTATCTCCGCCAGCCGGCCAAGCTCGGCTTGCTCCGGGCCGCCGAGGCTGTCGGTATCGCAGACCACGAAGGGCATCTGCGTGACGGCTGCGGACTCGGCAACGGTCTTAAGGAGCTGGAGCGCGCTCATGTCGCCGAGCTCCGGACCGAGGACCACGCAGTCGAAGTGCGCCGTGCGCAGCGCGTCGAGCACCTGTCGGCCGAGTCCTGCCGAGGTGATCTCCACGCCCACGCCGCGCAACGACTGCTCGGTATCCGCGCGGCGCGCGTCATCGCAATCGGCCACCAGCAGCAACCTGGCCTCGCGCTCGAGGAGGCTGCGGGTCTTGAGCAGCGCCTGCTGCAGCAGCTCGCGTGCGTCCCCCTTGTGGATCACGGCCACGGCGCCCATCTGCAGGCTCCGGTGTGTCTGCTCCTGCAGCGCCACGACACTCACAGGAATGTGCCGCGTCTTGTCGTTGCGCTTCAGCAGGTCAAGGACCACCCAGCCGTCCATGTCCGGAAGCTTCAGGTCGAGCGTGATCGCATCCGGCTGCAGCGCCAGGGCTTGGGCGAAGCCGGTGGTTCCGTCGCACGCCACGACTCCCATGAGCCCGTGCTCGCGCGCCACATCGAGCAGCGTGGCCGCGAAGCGCGCGTCGGCCTCTATGATCAGCGCCACCCGCTCGCCGGGTCTGAGGTTGTCGCGATCATCCTCGGCCCGTGCCAGCCGCGCTTGCGGCGCTGCGGGGCGCTCGAGCAGCACGCCGCCTGGCCGAGCGAGGGGCGCGCTCGCCGCGGTCGGCAACGGCAGATAGAGCACGAAGCTGCTGCCCTTTCCCGGAGCGCTGGCGACGACAATCTCCCCGCCGAAGAGGCCCGCGAGCTCGCGGCTGATCGAGAGCCCCAGCCCGGTGCCGCCGTAGTGGCGGCTGGTGGTGCCGTCGGCCTGCTGGAAGGCCTCGAAGATGACCTTCTGCTGGTTCTCGGGAATGCCGATGCCGGTATCCGCGACCGTGAACGCGATGACCTCCGTGGCACCGTCGAGGCGCGCGTTGCCGGCCGGCCAGCCGCCGTGCACCGGTTCGACCCGCAGCTCCACCGAGCCCTGGCGGGTGAACTTGAAGGCATTCGACAGCAGGTTCTTCAGGATCTGCTGCAGGCGCTTCTCGTCGGTCTCGATCGCCGGCAGTTGTGGATCGATGTTGATGGTGAAATCGAGCTGCTTCTCCAGCGCCGTCGGCGCGAAGGTGCGTTCGACGTAGTCCTTGAGGTCCGCCATGCGCAGTGTGCCCATGTCGAGCGTCGCGGTGCCCGATTCGATCTTCGCCAGATCGAGGATGTCGCTGATGAGCGAGAGCAGGTCCGCCCCCGCCGCATAGATGGTCTGCGCGTAGTCGATCTGCTTCGGCGTCAGGTTGTCGCCGGCGTTGTCCGCCAGCAGCTTCGCCAGAATCAGCAGGCTGTTGAGCGGGGTGCGCAGCTCGTGCGACATATTCGCCAGGAACTGCGACTTGTAGCGCGAGTTGAGCGCCAGCTGCTCGGCCTTCTCCTCGAGGGCGGCCTTGGCGAGCTCGATCTCCTCGTTCTTGTACTCCACCTGGCTCATCTGCTCGGAGAGCAGCTGCGCCTTCTGCTGCAGCTCGTCGTTGGTGCGCTGCAGCTCTTCCTGCTGCATCTTCAGCAGGGTCTCGGATTTCTGCAGGTTCTCCGCCTGCTGCTCCAGGCGGTCGTTGGTCTGCTTGAGCTCCTGCTGCTGCCGCTGCAACTCGCGGGTGAGCGATTGCGACTGGCGCAACAGGTCGCTGGTGCGCATGTTCGCCTCGATCGTGTTGAGAACGATGCCGATGCTCTCGGCGAGCTGATCGAGGAACGACAGGTAGGTCGCGTTGAATTTCCTGAGCGAAGCCAGCTCCAGCACCGCCTTCACCTCGCCCTCGAACAGCACCGGCAGGATCACAACGTTGAGCGGCGCGGCCGAGCCGAGCGAGGAGCTGATGCGGATGTAGTCCTGCTGCACGCCCTCGAGCAGGATGCGCTTCTTCTCCACCGCACACTGGCCGACCAGCCCCTCGCCGACGCGCAGCACCTGCGGCAGCCGGCTGTCGGGACCCGACGCGTAAGCTGCGACCAGCTCCAGACGCGGCTCGGCGTCCTGCGTCGACTGCCGGTAGAGCGCTCCCTGCTGGGCGCGCACCAGCGGCGCGAGCTCCGACAGCACCAGGTGCGACACCGCCTTCAGGTCGCCCTGCCCCTGCAGCATGCGCGAGAACTTGGCGAGATTGGTCTTGAGCCAGTCCTGCTCGTCGTTCTTGAGCGTCGTGTCCTTGAGGTTGCGGATCATCTCGTTGATGTTGTCCTTGAGCGATGCCACCTCGCCCATCGCCTCGACCATGATCGAGCGCGTGAGGTCCCCCTTGGTCACGGCGGTCGCGACCTCCGCGATTGCGCGCACCTGCGTCGTCAGGTTCTCCGCCAGCTGATTCACGTTGTCGGTGAGATCCTTCCAGGTGCCGGCCACCCCGGGTACCCGCGCCTGGCCACCGAGCTTGCCCTCGGTGCCCACCTCGCGCGCCACGCGCGACACCTCGGAGGCGAAGCCGTTCAGCTGATCCACCATCGTGTTGATGGTGCTCTTGAGCTCGAGGATCTCGCCGCGCACGTCCACCGTGATCTTCTTCGACAGATCGCCCTTGGCCACCGCGGTGGTCACCTCGGCGATGTTGCGCACCTGGCCGGTGAGATTGGCCGCCATCGCATTCACGTTGTCGGTGAGATCCTTCCAGGTGCCGGCCACCCCGCGCACCCGCGCCTGGCCACCGAGCTTGCCCTCGGTGCCCACCTCGCGCGCCACGCGCGACACCTCGGAGGCGAAGCTGTTCAGCTGATTGACCATGGTATTGACGACCTTGCCGATGCGCTGAAACTCGCCGCGCAGCGGCAGACCGTCGATGTCGAGCAGCATGTGCTGCGAGAGATCGCCGTTGGCCACCGACTCGATGACGCGCGCCACGGCGGCTGTCGGGCGGACCAGGTCGGCGATCAAGGTGTTGACGGACTGGACCTTGCTCGCCCAGGAACCGACCGCCGCCGGAATCCGCAGCCTGCTGTTGATCTGACCTTTTTTGCCGACGTCCTCGCAGATCCGCGTGAGCTCCCCGGTCATGGACTCGTTCAGCTCGGCCACGTCGTTGAAGACCTGCGCGATCTCGCCGTCGATCCCAATGAGGCCGAGCGGGAGACGCACGCTGAAATCGCCCTTCCTGAGTGCACGCAGCGCGGCGAGCAGCGCGCGCTGTTCGAGAGCCTCAGGGGCATGGACTACGTCGTTCATTGAGCCTCCCCCCGCGCACACCGAGGCGTGGCGACTACACGCTCGGGCGCGCCAGAGTGCATCCATCGTAGTGCTTGCTCCGTCGGGCCACTATCGCTGGACCGCGATACGAATGTCGCGATCCACTTTCCACGCGTAGTCATTCGGCTACACGAACCCTTATCGAGACCGCACCTGATCCGAAAGGACCAGTCGGCAGCTGCAGGCGCCCACACGGCATTAAGCCGGGCGCGCCTATCGTGAGCCCAGAGCCGCTATCGGGCCCATTATGTCCGCCGCCTTCCCGACTTGCTCGCCCTCGGCCAATGCGTGGCAGGATGCGCACGTGTGCCAGATCCGCGAGCTCACCGAGGAGGACCTGCCTGCCGTCGTCGGCCTGTTCGAGCGGGTCTTCCCCGAGCACCGCTGGCCCTCCCGGCAGTGCTGCGAGCGGTATTTCCACGAAATATTCTTCGCCAACCCCTGGCGGGATCTGGAGCTGCCTTCGTGGGTCGCGCAAGAAGGCGGCGTCACCGTCGCATTCGCCGGAGTGCTGCCGCGCCGGATGCTGTTCGGCTCGCGCCCGCTCAAGGTCGCCGTCGGCAGCCAGTTGCTGGTCCATCCCGAGTGGCGCCACAGCCCGGTCGCGGTGCAGCTTCTCAAGCGCGTGCTGCGGGGCGCACAGGACCTGTTCGTCACCGATGGCGCCAACGAGCAGATGAAACGGCTGTGGCTCGCCGTCGGCGGCACCGTCCCGATCCTGCAGAACCTCGAGTGGACACGGTTGCTGCGGCCCACCCGCTATCTGCTCGACAAGTCCCGCACTCCCCGCCCGCTGCACTTCGCCGCGCGTGCCCCATGTGCGCTCGCGGATGCGGTGGCGGCGCGACTCAAGCCCAACCGCTTCGATCAGGAGGACGACGGTCTCAGCGACGAACCACTGGACGCCGGCGGCATGTTCCGCCACCTGCCCGAGGTCGTGAACGGCGCAAATCCCTTGCGCTCAAACTACGACCGCGACTCGCTCGCGTGGCTGTTCGGACAGGTGGCGCACAAGGCCCGCCACGGCCGGCTGCGCGCGCGCGCGGTGCACGAGCGCGGACGGCTGCTGGGCTGGTTCATCTATTACGCCCACGCCGGAACGATCAACGAGGTGCTGCAGCTCGCCGCCTGCGAGGGGGGCTTCGACCGCGTGCTGCGCCGGCTGTTTTCGGACGCCTGGCGGCAGGGCGCCACGGCGCTACGCGGGCGCCTCGATCCGGTTCACCTGCAACACCTCTCCGACCGCCATTGCTGGATGCGCCGTGAAGGCCCCTGGACACTCATCTACTCACGTCATGCCGACCTGCTCACCGCAATCGAGCGCGGTACCGCGGGGATCAGCCGACTGGACGGTGAGTGGTGGCAGCGGTTCATCGGCGGTTGAGTTCCTAAGCCTATGCCGAGCATGAAAATCTGTCTGGTTGGACTCGACAACCTGCCGGTTCTGGCACCGGAGCACCGCGGGCACCCGATCGGCGGCGAGTCGGTGCAGCAGACGCTGCTCGGGCGGGCGCTGGTGCGTCGCGGCCACGACATCAGTATGGTGACTTTGGATTACGGGCAGGAGGATGCCGCGGTCCGGGATGGTATCTGTGTCTACAGGGCCTACCGACCCGCCGCCGGAGTCCCGGTGCTGCGCTTCTTCCATCCGCGCGGCAGCGCTCTGTGGTCGGCGCTCGCGCGCGCCGATGCGCAGCTCTACTACACCAGCTGCGCCGGCATGCATGTCGGGCTGCTGGCGGCATTCTGCGCGCGTCACGGACGGCGTCTGGTCTTCCGCTGCGCGAGCGACTCGGACTGCGACCCCTCGCGACTGCTCATCCGCTACGCGCGCGATCGCTGGCTCTATAGCTACGGGCTGCGACGGGCCGACGTGATCCTGGTGCAGAGCGCCGCTCAGGCGCATGCACTCAAGCGGCATTTCGGCCTCGCCGGCCGCCTCGCCGGCATGCTGGTCGAGCCGGCGCCACCGGCGGCCGGACGCGACATCGACGTTCTGTGGATCGGCAACATCCGGCAGGTGAAGCGTCCCGAGCGCGTGCTGGCGCTCGCCGAGCGCTTGCCCAAGGCCGTGATTCACATGGTCGGCGGCCCGGTGCCGGACGAGGCGGCGCTGTACGAGCGCGTCCGCCGCGACGCCGCGCTCTACCCCAACCTCACCTTTCATGGTCCCATGCCCTACGGGCAGGCGAACGCCATGTACGGGCGGGCGCGGCTGCTCGCGAATACTTCGGACGTCGAAGGGTTCCCGAACGCCTACCTGCAGTCCTGGACGCTGGGCGTCCCGGTTGTGAGCTTCAGCGACCCGGACGGTGTCATCAGCCGCCACGGTCTCGGCGCGGCGGTCGCCTCCCCGCTGGAAATGGGGGAGACCATCCGAGGGCTGCTCGGCGACCCGGGTGCGCTGGCGGCGGCCAGCTCGAGATGCCTGGCATACATGGCGCGGGAGTATTCCGAGGAGCGGATCCTCGCGCCGTATCTTGCCGCTTTCGAAGAGTTGACCTGCAACACCCGCAGGGCATTGCACATGCTGGCCGCGGGTGGGGGGCAGCATGTCTGAGACGCCCTTCATCATCACCGTCGACACCGAGGGCGACGACATCTGGTCCCGGCCGCACCAGATCACCACCCACAACGCGCTCTTCCTGCCGCGCTTCCAGTCGCTGTGCGAGCGCTACGGCTATCGGCCGGTCTATCTCACCAACTACGAGATGGCGACCTCGGAGGAGTTCGTCGAGTTCGCGCGCGATGTCCTCAGGCGCGACGCGGCCGAGATCGGCATGCACCTGCACGCGTGGAACTCTCCGCCCCTGATGCCGCTGACGGACGACGATTTCCACTACCAGCCGTACCTTATTGAGTACCCCGATGAGGTAATGAGGGAGAAGATCAGGGTGATGACTGTGCTGCTCGAGGAGCGCTTCGGCCGCCGCGTGGTGAGCCACCGTGCGGGCCGCCTCGGCTTCGACGGCCGCTACGCGGCGATGCTGCTCGAGCAGGGCTACCGCGTGGATTGCTCCGTGACGCCCGGGATCGACTGGAGCACCACGCCCGGGGCGCCGGGCGGCGGCGGCGGGCCGGACTATCGCGGCTTTCCCGACCGGCCGTACTTCCTCAGCCCCGCCGACATCGCAACCCCGGCGCGTCGCGGCCTGCTCGAGGTTCCGGTAACCATCGAGACGAGCGACGTCTTCCGGGCAGCAGCCTGGGCGTACCGCCTGCCGCTCGCGGGTCCCATCGTCAATCGCATCTCACCCAAGCTCAGCTGGGCGTGTCCCGGCGAGAACGACCTCGCGGGAATGCTGCGCGCCGCCCGCCGAGCGCGGGCGACGGGAGCGGTGTGCGTGGAGTTTATGGTGCACTCCTCGGAGCTTATGCCGGGTGGCAGCCCCCGGTTCCGCACGGCGGCGGCCATCGAGCGGTTGTACGCGAGTCTGGAGGTGCTCTTCGAGGAGCTGTCCGCATGGTGCAGGGGCATGACGCTGGCGGAATTCCACGCCGGCTTCGCCATGGAGGAAGCGGCATGATCCGCATCCAGGGGCGCGCGGTCGTTTACGGCGAACTGTGGTTCGATGAGGCGCCGCGGTCGGATGCCGGCGTCGACGTCCTGGTCCACCGCTACCGTGCGGCGCCGCTTCCGCACCCGCGCAGCTTGCCGCTGCACTCACTGCGAACCGATCTCACCCCGCCGGCCGAGGTGATTGTGGCCCGATTCGAGGAGAGCTGCCGCCGCCAGATCCGCCGCGCCGAGCGCGATGACGGGTTGCGGTACGAGCTCATCGCCCAGCCGGCCGGCGAGCTCGACGAGTTCGCCGCCTTCTACGACGTGTTCGCGGTGCAGAAAGGCTTGTGGCTGGTCGACCGGCACTGGCTCGCGCGGGCGGTCGAGGCGCGCCAGCTCGCCCTGAGCTGCGTCTCCCGCGACGGCGAGCGGCTCGTCTGGCATGCGCACCTCACCGCCGGCCGCACCGCGCAGCTCGCACACTCGGTCTCCTTGTTCAGGGGCACGGACGGTGATCACCGTTCCCTCGTTGCCCGCGCGAATCGCTGGCTGCACTGGCAGGACATGCTCGCCTTCAAGGCCGCGGGAGCCGTACATTACGACTGGGGCGGCATGTTCGCGGACGAATCCACAGCTGAGCGCGCCGGGATCAACCGCTTCAAGAGAACCTTCGGCGGCGTGCCCGTGCTGGCGTACGAGTGCTCGGTGCCCGTCACGCTACGCGGCCGCGTATGGCTCGCCGTGCGCGGCGCGCTGCGCCGGGAAGCGCAGCGCCCGCGACCTGCGGCGACGAGCGCGGCCTGATCGGCGGGCCTGTCGGCGCGGACATCGCACCCGCCCCTACAGCCGGTCTCCCGACTGCACACGCCAGGACATGCTTGCCCAGTCGCGCACGCTGCAAGCGTGGCCTGCCTGCAATGCCAGCGCCATCATGTATCCGGGATGCGTTGCCAATCCCAGGCGGCGCGCCGCCGCGGCCTCGTGAGGGCAGGTCGAATACATGAAGAACTTCCGCCTGCGGCGCCGGGCACGTGCCACGATGGCACGTATGGCCGCCAGGCGCTCACGCGCGTCGCCGTCCAGCCATTGCAGGCGATCGGTGTCACCAACACCCTCGATCACGGCGCGACAGGTGGCTCCGATACGCAGAGCCTGCACGCCATGCGGACGCTCCACCATCTGCGACCGCCAGGCACTCGCATCAGGGTAGTGGAAGCCCGCTGGCGCCCCTTCAGGGGGCAGGCGCACCGCAGCGCGCGCCGGCCAGTCGTCTGCCACCTGCGCGTCCCGCAGCTGCAGGATGCCTGGCGGCGCAAAGGGTGCGCGATCTTGCGAAACCAGGTAAGCGCTCGGGATTTCCGCGGCGCCCAGCCGCCGCAGCCCCCGCCCCGTCGCGTTGTCCGCGGTGACGAATCCGAGGAGCGCAGCACAGCCGCGAGCTGCACTGCGATCCGCGGCCGCCTGCAGCACGCGCGCGTAGCAACCGCGCCCGCGCGCGCTCGGTAAGGTACAGGCGGCAACCACGATGCTGACCCGATGCAGCTCGCCATCCTGCGCGCGCAGCTGCCGGTAGACCACGCCACACCCCGCTACAGCGCGCGCGCCGTCCATCAATATCAGCCGATCGGGCAGCTCGCCGCCGAAGGCACGCCGCAGGTACCAGCGGTACATCGCATCGGTCCACGGCTTCGCGAAACACCGCGTCAGAAATGCCGGGCCGACCTCGGCGTCGATTCCCAGCGGATTGACGAGCAGCCTCAGCTCGGCATCGCCCGACATCGGTTCGTCACCTCTTCCAGTGAGGCCCACCACAGCGTGTCGCCATAGCGCCGCTCCAGCTCGCGCCAGAGCCGCTCCAGGTACGCGCAGTAATCATCATCGAGTCCGTCGAGCATTGTAATGCCGCCACCGGTTTTGAAAACGTGCGCCTTGATAAAGAGCAGACCCCCGGCCTCGATGATTGCGCGGGCGCGCTCGAGCGTCGATGTCGCCTGAAAATTCGTAGCGAAGTGCACCAGCCCGCGGACCGCAGCCCTGGCATCTGCGGGCTCGCGTGTGGACGCGCGCGCGACCCACGTCGGCTGGATGAGCGACGCGCCGTGCAGTCCGCTGCCGGCAGTTCGTGCCCCGTCGCTGACCGGGGTATCGAGGTCACGCGCCGAGGCCACGAAGCGAAAATCCGCATCGCTCAGCGCCGCGCACAGCGTCGGCGGTGCGTTCCACGCCGGTGCCGCAAAGCCCGGGACGTGCCGCAGTCCGGCGGCGACGAAGATCCGGCGCGCCTCCTGCACCAATGCGCGGCACTTGCGACGCGACTGCTGCTGGAACTCCATGGCCAGCTTAGGTCCCGGATGGGCGTGATGCAGGCCGTGTACGGCGCAGTCGGTGCGTGGCAGGGCGTTCAGGTACTTGACGAAATCCGGGAAGCGATCGATGCGAAAGCGGCCTCTGGGAGCGAGCGGCGCCCAGTGGATGCGCTCACGCAGCAGCGGAATACGCGTGAGCCACCTGCGGGTCCGCACCAGGTCCATCCGCCGCCAGTCAGGGGTGACAAAGAGCGTGAGCCGCAATTGCGGGTGCCGCTCGAGCAGCCGCTCCACGCGACCGAGGGCGCCGCGACCCAGGTCCCCGCCCGCATCGAACGCATCTGCGGAACCTGCGGGATGGACATCGTCGATGCTGAAACACACCGCGGCCTTTTTGCCGCGCGGCAGCCAGCCGCGGCACTCCGTGAGCATCATGGCCGATTACCGCGCGCCGTATAAAGTCGGGATGTCGTCATGCTGATAGTGATCCCGGTACAGGCGGCGCTGCCACAGCTTGAGCGCCACCCAATTGCCGAACCCGACCGTGATGGGCGCGAGGTGCAGCAGCACGTAGAGGAAGTAGATGGGGAGGATCGGCGCAATGTACGCGCGGTCGCGATTGGGCACGACGGTAAACAGCGCCAGCGTACCGAGGGCGAGGTAGCTCACGGCTGCTGCGGCAAAGTACACCGGATTGACCAGCCCGCCGTAGGGCAGCAGATGCAAGACGAACAGATTGTCCAGGACGGCCGCGACGCTCACCGACAGCAATGCGGCACTCACGAGCTTGAGCGCATGCAGACCGAGCGCGAGCCCGCCCAGGTAGCCGACGAAGTTGTACATCGCGAAGGGGTCGCGAAGACCGATTCTCCACAGATCGCGGAAGCGCTCGGTATAGACCCGCAGCAGCCCGTAATACCAACCCACCCGCTGCGAGAACCAATGGCGCAACGAGCTCGGCCCTTCGGTGCTCACGACCAGGCGACCGTCGTAGTAGATCCGCTCGCCATCGCGCAGCAGGATGAGTGCGGTCTCGAGGTCCTCCGCATAAACGGACAGGGAATGCCGCTGCAGCGCGCGCTCGAGCGCGTCGCGCCGGTAGACCGAGACGCCGGAGGTCACGCCGAAGTCCGCCATGCTGCGGCGCCCGAGGACAAACGTCAGCGCATACTCCAATGCCTGGAATCGCGCCAGGATCCCGTCGCGCTCCAGCGCCACGCGCGGACAGGCCGCCGCCGCCCCGGACAGCTGCAGGTCCGCAACGAAACGGTCCAGATCGACCACACTGCCTTCGCGACGCGAGCAGATTCTGACATCCGGATCGATGACCATGACGGTCTCGATGCGCGCCGGCAATGTCGTCAGCAGTCGGCGTATTGCTCCCGGCTTGTGACGGTTTACGTCCTCCTCCAGACAGCGCCAACCTGCCTGGCGCAGGCGCCTGGCGGTGTTGTCCGTAGAGCCATCACTGATGAGCCAGATGTGCTCCCGGTACGGCGCCAAGCGCGCCATGAAGTCATCGAGTTGGTCTTCGAGATTGAAGATCGAGGCGATGATGGCAAAGGGGCGGGCAGGCGCTCGTCCGCCAGCCGACCTTCCCAGGTCGGGCAAGTCGACCGAGAGCAGACGCAATTCCGCCGTGCCCCGATCCGTGGCAGCTGCGGTATGCCGTCGGTGCGCATAAAGCCGCACTCCAAAGTCCAGTGCATCCGTGAACACGATGATGCTCGTCAGTCCGTAGATCAGGAACGAGAAGTCACCGGCGCTAAAGCCGGCCGCGGCGAGCACAATCCATCCGGCAAGCAGGGCGTATACGCCGATGGCCGCCAGCAGGTTCCAGGGGCGTCTGGCATTCACGCGGGCACCTTCCCTAGCGACCGCTCTTGCGCGCCTGCCTCTTCTGCGAGCGCGATCTCGCGATCGATCGCGGCTTCCAGCACGAGAGTAGGCGTATCCGGCAGCACCACGGTGGTGGAGCTCTCCTCCAGGATCATCGTCTCGTCCGCCGCGCGCTCCGTGCGCGGCGCTGCGGCGGCGACCGGGACGGGCGCAACCACGGTCGACGGGGTCGGAGAGCGGCGCAGGAGCTCGAGGGTGTCCGCCGCTTCGAGCGGTGGGGACAAGTAATAGCCCTGCCCGAAATTGCAGCCGAGTTGCGCAAGCGAGCTTGCCGCCGCTTCGGTCTCCACCACCTCGGCGACTGCGCGCAGCCCCAGGCTCGAGGTCATCTGCAACACCGCCGCCGTGATGGCGTTATTGGCGCGCTCGGATCCGGTGCGATTGGCGAACGGTCGATCGATCTTCACGTAGTCAAATGGCAGCAGCTGCAGGTAGCTCAAGGATGAATAGCCGCTTCCGAAGTCATCCAGCATCAGCTCGATGCCCATATCGCGGAACGCGGCCAGCAGCGGACGCGCCGCGCTCACGCTCTCGATGAGGCCGCGCTCGGCGAGCTCGAATTTCAGGTAACCCGGCGCGACGCGCATAGCCTCCAGGACACTCGTCACGTGTTCCCACAACCCCGGATCGCGCAGTGCCGTCGCAGAAAGGTTGACGCTGATATAGAAGTCGGCGTCCGGCGGCAGGCTCTGGCGCCAGTCGGCTATGAGTCTGCAGACCCGTCGAATGACCCAGCGCGTAACGGCAACGATCGCGCCCGACTCTTCTGCGATCGACAGAAACCGCTCGGGCGTCAACATCCCCTCCACGGGGTGATACCACCTCAGCAGTGCCTCGACCCCTACGACACGCCGTGCGCGCAGATCGAATATCGGCTGGAACAGCAGCCCGAATTCCCCGCGCTCGAGGGCGAGATGCAGATCCGCCTCCAGGTTGACCAGGCTCACCGCCGCGTTCCCCAGGTCCGCGGTGTACTCCACCGTGTTCGGGCCCGATGGGCGCCTGGCTACCGACAGGGCGACGTCGGCTTCGCGCAGCGCCTCCTCCGGGCGCCGCAGACCTCGCTCGATGCAGGTGAATCCTATGCGCATGGCGGCCTTGACGCGGTGCCGGCGCAGCGCGAACGGCTCCTGGCGTGCAGCGTGCAGGGCGCCGGCGATGGCGTGCACATCGGCGGGGGAGTCCACATCGTGGAGCAGCGCCACGCATTGATCGCCGCCCCAGCGAGCCAGCGTGTGTTCCGTTGGTTCCAATACCTTGGCGAAGCGCTGCGCGGCCTGCAGCAGCAGATCGTCCCCGGCCGTGTGGCCCAGCGTGTCGTTGATGAGCGTGAAGCGGTCGATCTCAATGAGAATGATGCCAAGGCGCCGCCGCCGCCGGGCGTGCAGGTCGCGCAGAGCCCGGTCGAGCTGACTCATGAAGTAGCGGCGGTTCGGCAATCCGGTGGAAGGGTCATGGTAGCGCGCGTGCTCGAGATTCTTCTGCAGAGCGTCGTGCTGCTCGATCTCGGTCGCCAGTCGCGCGTTGACGGCGCGTAGCCGTCCGCGGGCCGTGGCCAGCGCGCCGCGCGCGTGACGCACGCTGTAGGCGAGGTCGTAGGCGCCAAATGCGAGTGCCCACGCCACCAGGGCGAGCACGGCGACATCCGCGGCAAGGGGAGCGATCGGGTACCAGCCCGCGTGCGGACGGATGGCCAGTTGCAGATAGGCGGGCGGCGGCAACGATGCGGCGCCCGGTGCATGGATCGCGCCCGTCACCGGCTCGTTGAGCGCCGCTGCGCGGGAGCGCATGAACATCCGGACCCCGCGGGAATTCTCTGCATCCTGAAAGAGCTCGAAATCGTAGCCCTCGCGGACGAGTCGCCCGAATCCCGCGCGCAACAGCAGCCCGTCCAGCGCCTCATACGCGAAGGCGCGGGCGCCGGCGGTCGCCGGGCGCGCCACCGGCAGCTCGATGGGCGCTTGCGCCGCGACGAACCACTGACTGCCGTAGCGGACCGGGCCGAACAGCCCCCCTGCCGTGCGTCCGCCGTGCGGCGCCGATCCCCACTCACCCGCCAGGGCACGGCTGACGGCCGGGTCGGCATCTGCGGCACGTAACAGGACACCCGTAGCCGCGATCCAGAAGGCATTGCGCCCCGGGACCGCGGTCAAGGGCGGCGCGCCGGCGGCTCGCCGCGACTCGCCACGCGCGCGATCGAGGAGCGCCTGCAACTGGACTTCGATTGCGTGCGCATGCTGCGCCGCGTCGCCCTGGGCAGTGCTGCGCAATTGCGCGGCATGGTCGCGTACGCTCAAGGTGATCAGGCGTGTTCCGGCGAGGACCACGACCGCCGCGACCGCGGCGGCCAGCATCCAGGAAGGGGAGCGTTTGAGCCCGGTGAGCCTCATGGCGAGCGACTGCGGCCGTCAAGATGCAGCGTGCACAACAAAGTGATCGTGGTGCGCTTGAAGCCCTCCACGTCCTGGTAGTCGCCAAGCAGCTGCCAGTCGGAGCGGCCGAAGGAGCTGCCGACTCCCGCGAAGAGCTCCGTCAGCTTCGGGCTGGGTCGCACGATCTGACCGAGCAGGTTGAGAACGGCCGGCGCGGCTCGGCCACCGGCCGCTCCGGCGAGCGCATTCAGGGCCCGCCCGACATAGTCGACGCGCAAGGTAGTGAGGTGCGTTCCAAGATTACCGCCCGCCGTATCCGCATACGATGCGGATAGCAGCAGCGGTTGCGCCACGTGAAACGACAGTCCGAGCTTCGGCAGGTTGCCATGGCTCGTGTCCACGTCGATCCGACGCTCCTCCAGCTGAACGGTCAGCCATTGGTTCGGCGTGTTGAGGACGCCCGCCGTGACCACCGAGTAATGGAAGCCGCGCTGGGCTATGTCCCCGGCACCTTCATGAGCCTCGGCGTAGAGTGCGGTGGCGGGCGTGCCGCTCCCGAGCCGCAGCGAGCCGCTCAAGACTCCGTTGGTCCAATGCGCATTGGCAATCTGTTGATACTCGCCCCCCGCGCTGATCACGTCCTGCGGCGCAAAGGTGCGCAGCCACAGCGCCGAGACCCCGCCGCCGCCGCTGCCTCCCGTGAGCGTTGCGCCGTCGGCGCTGAACAGCAGCCGATCCTCGCTGGCAGAGGCCGGCGCGGGCGGCGGCTCATCCGCCGCCGCGAGTTGCCGCGCGCACGCAAGGAAGATCGCACCGATCGCCAGCGCCGGCGCGTTCACGGCTGCGCCCGCACGGCGCTCAGGGTGGTGGCGCTGCGATCCGCGCCTGCGACGGCCGCGGCCGGCACGAATGCGATGACGTACAGGCGTTGCTCCTCACCGGGCAACGCGACCGCGGTAGCCGTGACCCGGTACACCCGCCGCGACACGGTCAGATGCATCTTCCTGCATCGACTCATGCCCGGGTCCCACCAAACCGCACCGGCCTCGGGCACGAGCCTCGATACCTCGCTACCGGCTTGCGCCTCGGGAAACACCGCACGGGCGGGTCTGTTGATCACGAGCACGCGGCCGGAGGCGTCCGCAACCAGCGCGGCGTGCTCCGCCGCATCAAGCGCCGCTCTCACGCAGAAGGCCTCGGTCGTGTCGCTGACGGTAACGAGCGCGAGGCGCCGACCGTTCTGGGCAATGTGCTGCACGCGTACCTCGGTGGCGAGCAGCTGCTCGCCGCTGTGCACCATGCTCAGCGGCTCGACTCCGTCGCGCCCGCTGATCAGCGCCTCGATCGCCTCGGGGTAGGAGAACTTCACCACCTCAAAGAGCTTGCGCCCGGCAATCGCCGCGCCACTTGTGCCCCATTTGTTGGTGGCGATGGCGCTCGCGCAGAGAATTTCGTGAGTCTCGGCGTCAACGAGCGCCGCCGGCAGCGGCAGCCCCTCCACGAGTGCCGACCAGAGCGCCTGGCTGCGCAATGTCTCGCTGCGGGCCATGGCCATCTGGACGTTCAGCCTGTCGTAGACGCTGCGCAGGTACTCCGTCGCCACGGCGCAGCCGAACACGACTATTGCGAACACCTGCAGCAGTACGGCGTAGTAGCCCGCGGGCGCGTAGAAGGCGGCAAAGGGTCGCACCGTTCCAGCCGCTGGAGCGCCGCTGGAGCTCAGCCATTCGGCCGCCGCCCGCAAACCCGGCGCGTACCAGTGTGGTTCCATCGCCGGCGCCGCCGCTGCTGCGGCCATCACCGCCACCGTCACGACGCTCACGGCCGCCGTGACATACGACTGCCAGCGCGAGATGAAGACTGCGCCGATGACCGGCAGCACAAACACCGCCAGCAACAGCGGGTTCTGCAGCCCTCCGGCCCGCTGCCATATGAACGCCACCGTAACTACGGACAGCAAGTGCAGGGCAGTGAGGAGCCGCGTGCGCAGCTGCGGCCTGGCGGCCAGGCGCGCGGCGACGACGGCGAAGCCGACGTGCAGCACCGCGAGCGCCAGCAATCCGAGCGCGCAGCCGGCGAAATCGATTTCAAGACCACCGGCGACGCGCGGCAGCCCGATCGCCAGCAGAATCGTGAATATAGTCAGCAGCCACGTGTCCCCGAGCGGATGCGCGCGCGGATCGCGCCAGTTGAATACCGGAATGATCTGGGTCGGGGTTCGGTCCATCATGGCTTGCCGACCGCGGCGGTCGCGTGCTCGGCTGCGGGCAGCGTCCCGATGGTGTTGGCGCGGAAGTTGTTGCCCTGCAGAGAGGGTTGCGCCCGCACGCTTGCTCCAACCGCCTGGGCGTAGTCGGTGACGCGCAGCGCGAGAGCGTGCGGGCGCAGAACCTGGTTGTCCTTGAGGATCGGAGAATCGCTGATGACGTCGATGCCGTCGAGCTTCGGATCGGCGATGGTGTTGCCGATTGCGGTGCTCGGGTGGCCCGGATCACCGAGCACGAATGCCATGCCGGAGGCGCAAGCCGCTACGCGATTGGCGCGCACCATCGCGCCGGCGGAGCTACGCAGCATGATGGCGTAGGAGCTCAGCCCGTCCAGCTCATTGCCTTCGATGAGCGCTTCGCGGGCGTTTTCCGCGACGATCCCCATCGCCGCCCTGCCGTGGATGCGGTTGTTGCGAATCACCGCGCTGGCGCCGACCAGGTGGACCGCGGCATCGGGGGCATTGCCGGCGAATTCGTTGTGCTCGACGACAATCGCGATGTTGCCCGCAACGACACCGCTGTGGTTGTCGGTGAAGTGGTTGTCGCGAACCTGGATGGCGTTGTCCGGCACGCCGGGGTCACCGCGCACCGCCCACAGGCCGGCGGCTTTGGCCTGCACGAAGGTGTTGCCGACCACCGCCGCAGCGGGGTTCGGCGCCGCGAAGCGTACTCCGATGCTGTCATTCGCGAAGCGGTTGTCCTCGAGCAGGACATCCGCGGCGCTCGCGGCGACTTCGACACCGACGTCACAGGACTCGACCACGCTGGCGTGCATGCGAAAATGAGCCGCGCGCAGCAGCACGGCCGCCCCCGGGCAATTGCGCACCACCACGCCCTCGACCGATGTGTTGGGGCCGACCACGTCGAGCACGGCGCCGCCGGCAAGGGCCTGCGCATCGATCTCGGCACCCGCGGGCTGCGCCAAGAGGCGCATGCCATGCGGGTTCATGAGCGGTGGCAGCGCCGTCTTCAGCGTGACCTTTCTCGCCACGATCCGCACGCTGGCCCGGCCCTTGGCCGAGGCGGCGATGTAGAGCGCCTCGCGCAATGAGCCCGGACCCATGTCATCCGGGCTGGTGACGCTGACGCTCAGCTCGTCGGCGGCCGGGCCGGCCCCGGGATGCGTGGCGCGCTGTGACCAGCTCACGAGGGCAACCGCGGCGACGAGCAGCACGGTAACCACGGCAACCGAAATCTGTTGTTTCGCGTTCACGACACCCCCCGGGCACGCTTCAGAATGAAAACGGCGTGCCACGAATGCTTGACCGCCAGACGCCCGAACGGCACATCGATCGGAATCGAAACGAGCGTGACGGCGGCCAGCGCCAGCGTCTTCAGTGCCCGCGGAATCCGCGGCAGATGCGGCAGCAGCCAGGACCTGAAGGGTGCCGGATCGACCCCCGCGATGGCCTGCTCTGTGAGACCGCAAGCCTGGAACAGTCGCCGGTATTCGTCACGCTGACGCGCCCGGAAGATCGGACTGTTGCAACTCGTAACGGCGTGCTCCGGAGCCGCCTCCAGCAGAATCAGCGTCCCGTCCTCCGTCAGGTGAGAGCGCAGGCGCTGCACGCTCGCGTGGAGCGCCGCCGGCTCCAGAATGTGCTGCAGCACCGTGACACCCAGTATCAGATCAAACCGCCCATCCACTTCCAGAGCGGCCAGATCCTGCGCGAGGAACCGGCAGCGCGCGGCAACTCCCTGCGCCGCGGCGCGCCGACGCGCCTGCACGATCATCGTGGGACTCAAGTCGACACCGGTGACACTCGCCCCGCGCGCAGCGAGCCGGCAGCTCCAGCGACCGATCCCGCAGCCCACGTCGAGTACCCGCGCGCCCGCCCGCACGTGCAGCCACTTCGCAAGAGCGAGGCACTGACACCAGTGGATCACCCGGTTGTAGAACGCCGGCATCCCGTAGGAGCACACGGCGGCGAGCCCGTCGCCCCTGGTCGCGAAACGGCACGCCCGCTGTTCCCAGTAGCTGACAGGACGACAAGACGCGCTGAAGGAATTCATGCGGTCGCGACTCCCAGCTGCGCGTGTTCCGGCTTCGTCCGGGGGAGCCTCGCCGCCAGCTCACGGCACACTGCCGCTTCGTCCGCAATCGGCAGCCCCCGCTCGGCCATCGGCCGCAACGAGCACAGGATCCAGATCAGGGAGCGCAGCCGCGACGGCAGATGGGCCGCATCCCCCTGTGCATGCGTCAGAAATGCCTCGAAGTCGCGCTCGATGCGCAGGACGGTCTCACGCACCAGCGGGTCTATTGGCAGGATCTTGGTCGGCTGATCCCACGCAACCCCGGTGCCCGCGATCTCGCGGCGCTGGCAGACCGTGAAGGGCTCGAGCGCTGGATCGGCCGCCATCGGCGCGCCGGAGAACGGAATGACGTAGGGGTACATGCCTACTTCGCAGCCGCGACTCAACCAGCGATAGGCCTGGCGCAAGGTCTCGGCGAGATCGGCAAGCGTCGAGCGCGGCGAGCTCAGAATGAGGTCGAGGAATGGCGTGATGCCTAAGTCGAGGGCCGCGGTGAGCGTCGGCTCGATGTGATCGTAGATGCGGCCCTTCCTGAATTCCTTGAGTACATTGCGCGAGAAGTTCTCGATCCCGAAGCCCAGCACGCGAAAGCCGGCCCGGCGCATGGCCGCCAGGCGCCGCGGCGTCATCGCATCGACGCGATTGGTGCTGATGAACTGCAGCGCGCGCGGCAGCGCACCGCGTTCCTTGGCGGCGATGATCGCCTCGCACAGTGGCAGAATGCGGCGATCCTGGGTGAATACGAAGATGTCGTCCTGGAAAATGACCGTGCGCACCCCGGGGTGCGCGGCGACGATGCGCTCGAGCATGGCCGTGCATTCGTCCGCATCGAGGCGCGCGATGCCGGCAACGCTTCCCTGGGCCTCGTGCAGGAAGTTCGTGGACGAACAGAAGCTGCAGCCCATCGGGCAGTAGTTCAGGGTGATGAGCCGCACCGAACGGATCTCCGCCAACCGCGCCTCGCGGGCCGCCTTCGTCGGCAGGGCGCCCACCCGGTAGGCGCTTTCGAGCCGCTCCCAGTACGCGCCATAGGGCATCCGCTCGTAGGGCGTGCTGAAAATGGCGTCGCGCAGCTGTTCGCGCTCGAGCGCGCGCTGCGGCAACTTCAGGCACTGCCCGTCGGCACGCTGCTCCACGGTTCCACTGATCCCGCCCAGGGGTGTTGCTGAACGCAGTCGCGCAACCATCTCGAGGAGCGGATGTTCCCCCTCGCCGAGCACGACCCGGTCGAAGGGACCAAGACGGAACATGAGATCGGGCCTGAAGGTCGCCTCCATCCCGCCGGCGATCAGCAGCGCACGCGGGGCCAATCGGCGCGCCAGGTGCGCCAGCTCCAGATCGAAGCGCAGTGTCATCCCGGTGGTCGAGACGCCGATAATGTCCCAGGGGCGGCGCAGGAGTTCCCGCTCGAGGGCGCGGGCCGGCGGCTCGGTGCAGCAGTTGGGATCGAACACCTTGACCGTGACGCCAGCGGATTCGAGCACGCCCGCCAGGCGCCACACCCCCAGCGGGGGAGCGAGGAAGGTGTACTCCCCGCAGTGTGGATCGTAAGGCCCGATCAGCAGGACGTTCGGCGCTTGCATGCCCGCTCCATCCGTTTGTTATCCGCCGTCAACGAACGCCCGGCGACGGCAGCGCCGCTCGTCTCCCACGGGCGGCTCTACCTTCAGGCTCAAGCTTGCAACACGAAGACTCCGCAGACTGCGTCCGTGCCATAGTCCAAAAGGACTACGCCGGGTTTCCCCGCGCGTCCGAACACTAGTTCCTGTAGAGCAGCGCGGACGGTGCCGCTAGCGCCGCGCGCTAAAGGCCGAGCGCCGTCTGAGTCGCGGCGCGCGCGAGGTGTGCATGCACGACCGAGACCGGCTTGCCGACGGGCGTGTGGTAGTTGGCCAGCTTGAGGTAGCAGCCCTGCCCGGCATAGAGGGTCGGCCCGTGATAGGCGAGCACGCTCCTGCCATCGACCCAGGCGTCGAAGAAGCCGTCGGCGCCCGAGGACCAGCGGACGTGGTAGACGAACTCGTACCAGTGATTCCTCGTGATCGCGCCGACGGGGAAGCGTCGCGTCGGCGAGCCGGGCGCGCCGTTCGAGACCTGGGGTCCGCCCGAGATCGCCAGGCGCAGCGCGGGCGGATCCCCCGCCACCTCGATCTGGAAGTTCGCCTGCCCCGCGGAGCCCGTGTGATGAAAGTCGAACACCACGCCCCAGGGCCAGGGGTCGGCGCGGGTCTGCCGCGGCAGGACATAGTCGTCGGGAAAGAGCAGCGCGTGTCGCCACCACTGCTGCGCGCCCGCTTCGCAGCCGGTCGCTTGCGGCGACAACGCGAGGTCGGCACGCTCCGCTGCCCCGCTGCCGGCGATGTCGTGGTCCCCGGGCAGAGTCTCGAGGCGCACGCCGGGGACACCCGCCACCGCGATGGGAGTGATCCGATCGGAGGACTGTGCCTGCACCGTGAATCCGCAACCCGACCAGGACGAGGGCGCGAACGTGCAGGAGAAGGACGCGGCGTCCGGGCCGTTGGTGCCGACGGCACCCGCAGCAGCCCCCGCGAGCAGTGACGCCAACACCGCGGCGGCGCCGCTCGCGGCCCGCGAGCAACTCAACCTGGCCGCTGTCCAGCGCCTCGCGGCGAGCAGTTGCTCAGCGGTGCCGGCTGCGGCGTGGCCGGGATGAGCGATCTCGCGGTGCTCGCTCGCGAGCAGATCGAACAGCAGCCGGTCGTAGGCCTGCCCGTCGATGAAGTGACACTGCCGCTGTCTGCCGATGAAGCGGAAGCCGAGGCGCGCGACACCGCGCTGCGAGGGGTTGTGCTCGACGATCCAGGTATTCACCGAACGCAGTCCCAGCTCCTGGAATGCGAGCGTCAGCAGCCTTGAGGTCGCGACGTGGGCCCAGCCGCGGTGGCGGAAGGACTTCTCGCCCGCCACCACCCACAGCGTGCCGGTGCGCATGTTGCGGTCGACGTTGTTGAGCCCTACGATGCCGATCGGCGGGTTGTCGTCGCCGACAATGGTGTAGACACGGATGAAGTGCGTGTCCCGCTGCGCCATGACCCGCAGCACGTCCGGCGTGATGCCCTGCCGGCCGTTGCCGAAATCCAGCCACTGGTTGTTCTGCCTGCGCTGCAGCCAGCTTGCCGCCAGCTCGAAGTCCGCGGCCGTCTGCAGCGGGCGCAGCCTCATCGCGGCGACCCCGGGATGCGGATGCGCGTGCCGCTGCCCGCGACCTGGACCGGTCCCGCGCCGCGGTGCCACAGTGCATCGTAGGCGGCGAGGAGGCGCGGTGCCTGGTGGCTCCACTCGAGCTGCGTCTCCACCCGCCGCCGGCCGAACGCTCCCATGGCGGCGCGACGCTCCGGGTCATCGATGAGCTCGACGATCTTCGCGGCGAAGTCCGCCGTGTCATGGCGGCGCGCATAGAGCGCCGCCTCCTGCGCCGCCCAGCGCCCTTCCGTCAGATCGAACTGCACGATGGGCTTGCCGAGCGCCATGTACTCGAGCACCTTGTTCATGGTCGACTTGTCGTTCATATCGTTGGCAGTGTCCGGGTTGACGCACACCTCGGCGGTGTTGAGCATCGCGAGGAGCTCGGGGTCCGGCACGCGCCCGGTGAACGTCACGAACGGCGCCACACCGAGTTGCACCGCCAGCGCCCGCATCCGCTCGAGCAACGGGCCGCTGCCCACCAGCCCAAAGTGGATGTCGCGCCGGCCGAGCTCGAACACCAGGTGCTGCACCGAGCGCAGCAGCGAGTCGATGCCTTCCTGTTGGCCCATTACGCCGACATAGCCGACCAGGTAGCGCCGCCCGCACTTCAAGCTCGCCTGCGGCGGCAGCCGCTGCATGCGCGCGAGGCGCGGCCCGCTGCGCACCACGAACACCCGCTCGGGAGACATGCCCCCGCGTGCGATCGCGATCTGCCGGTACGAGTCATTGGTCGCGATCGAGACGTCGGCGGCGCGAAACGTCGCCCGCTCCAGCCACAGCATCACGCGGTAGAGCAGATCACGCCGCCCGAACTTGGCCTCGTACAGCTCCGGGCACAGATCGTGATGATCGAACACGAACTTCTTGCCGAGCAGCTTGAAGAAGCCACCGACGAGAAACAGCAGATCCGGCGGGTTGCAGGCGTGCACCACGTCGAAGCCGCGCGTGAGCAGCACGCGCCACGACAGGATGAACGCCTGTATGAGGGCGCTCAGGTACTCCACGACGTAGCCGGCGCCGGCGGCGGCCTCGAGCGGCAGCCGATAGCGATAGATGTGCACGCCGTCGATGATCTCGAAGCGGCGCTCGCACCCCACTCCGGTGGGGCAGACGATCGAAACGTCGTAGCCCGCGCCGCGCAGCGTGCACGCCTCCTGCCAGACGCGCCGGTCGAAGGGGCTGGGCAGGTTCTCGACCAGCATGAGGACGCGCCTCACCAGCACACCCCCTCGTAGACGCCCGACACGCTGTGACATTCGCCGATGCGCACCAGATCGACCACGGTCTGGCGGTACCCAACCCGCGGCAGGATGCGCTGGAATTCGGGCGCCGCATTGCCGATGACGATGGTGCCGGCATGCTCGAGCACCTCCTCGATGCTGGAGGCCAGCAGCGCCGCGAGGTGCGGAATGCGCTGCAGGATGTAGTCGCGGTTGGTGCCGTGAATGCTCGCGAGCTTGACGTTGTCGTCATAGATGCGCAGCTCAAAGCCTTTCCCCAGCAGCCTCTCGGCCAGCTCGACGACCGGGCTGTTACGCAAATCGTCGGAGCCCGCCTTGAAGCTCAAGCCGAGGATGCCGACCTTGCGGCTGCCGTGCTCGATCACCGTCTGCACGGCACGCTCGATCGTAAGTTCGTTGCTCGGCAGCACGGCCGAAAGGATCTGCAGCGAGACGTCGAGCTCTTTGGCCTTGTGCAGCAGTGCGCGCAGGTCCTTCGGCAGGCACGAGCCGCCGAACGCGAAGCCGGGCTTCAGGTAGCAGGCCGACAGGTTGAGCTTGGTGTCGCGGCAGAAGATCTCCATGAGGCGGTGGCTGTCCACATGCGCCGACTTGCAGAACTGGCCGATCTCGTTGGCGAAACCGACCTTGAGCGCGTGCCAGGCGTTGTCCGCGTACTTGACCATCTCCGCCGTGTCGATGTCGGTGCGGATGAGCGGTGCCGGGATTTCCGTGTAGAGGCTCGCGAGCAGGTCGCCGCTCGCGCGGTTGAGCTCGCCGATCACGGTCTTCGGCGGATTCAGATAGTCGTGGACCGCGCTGCCCTCGCGCAGGAACTCCGGATTGACGCACACGCCGAAATCGGTGCCGGCCTGCTGTCCGGAGCTCGCCTCGAGCGTGGGAATCACGAGCTCGCGGGTCGTTCCGGGAAGCAGCGTGCTGCGTATGACGATGACCGGCGCGCCGGGATGCGAGCGCAGCGCGGTGCCAATCTGCTGGCAGACGCGCCGCACGTGCCTGAGGTCGATCTCGCCGTTGGCGCGGCTCGGCGTGCCCACACAGACCATGATCAGGTCCGAGCGGGCTACCGCGGCCGCGAAGTCAGCGGTCGCCGCGAGACGGCCTTCGGCCACCTCCCGTGCCGTGATCGCGTCGATCTCCGGCTCGATGATCGGCGATTTGCCGGCGTTGAGGAGCGCGACCTTGCCGGGCTCGGTGTCCACACCGATGACCTGATGGCCGCGGCGCGCGAGACACGCGGCAACGACGGCGCCGACGTAGCCGAGCCCGAATACGCTGATTCTCATGGGCGTGCCTCCGCCGCGGCCACCGGGCGCGCTCCTGTGGGCTTGCGCACGTGCAGGATCCGATGCCAGCCCCAGCGCCGTCCGAGTGCGCGGCGCAGCCATGGCGGCAGCAGCCGGCCGAGCACGCCCCAGTGACGGTGGTCGAAAAAGCGCACCTCGTGGCGCAGGATCTCGAACCCGGACAGCAGCTGCTCGGCCTGGCGGGCGTCGTAGACCCTGCAGTACGGGTAGTCGGGGCCGTTGGTATTGCGGCCGAGCCATTCCTCGCGCGACATGCGTCCGCGCTCGCGATGCAGCTGCCGGTGGCGCTCAAGCTTCGCGCGCGGCAGGCCGAGGCGGGCGAGCACGCCGGTCATCCCGGGGATGCACAGCAGCCGCAGCCCGAGCTTGCGCAGCAACATGATCTCGAGCGCGTAGTTGATCGAGGAGCGGTTGTAGAGCATGACGAGCAGCTCGCCGCCCGGCGCCAGCACGCGCTCGATCTGCGCCACCGCGCGCTCGACCTGCGGTATGTGCTGCAGGACTCCGAACGAATAGACGACGTCGAACGCTGCGTCCGAAAAGTCGAGCGACCGCGCATCGCGCCGCAGCGAGACTCCGGGCAGGCAGAACAGGCGCAGTGCCAGCGCGGTGGCCTCGGCCGAGCCGCGGTCGATGTTGATGCCAACGTAGCGCGCGCCGGCGCGGATGAACTGGCGGGCATCGGTCCCGATGCCGGCCCCGACCTCGAGCACGCTCTTGCCGCGCCAGTCGATCCACGAGTGGCACTCGAGGATGTGCGGCTGCAACGCATAGCGCTGCCGCTCGACGTCCAGATAAAAATCGCGCGACGCGGGTTCGCGCGCACTCGGCTCCCAATCGCAGGGCCGGCGGTCCCAGTGCTCGCGGACCCGCTCCTGCGCCAGTACTCCATCCATCACACGCTCCTGTGACAGCAGCTTCACCTAACGTTTACCAACACAGAAGTTGCCCTACGAACCGGGCGGGTAGTCCGAACGGCACATGAGCTCGGTGCGCAGCACGGACGGGCCCGCGAGCCGCGCCCGCCACACGATCGTCGGGGCAGGCTCGCGCTGGTCGTAGTGCCGGGAGATCCAGCCGCACAGGGGCTGCGTGCTGCCGCGATAGACCCGCGCCGACGCCTGCGGGTGCGGCGGCAGGCGCAGCGCCAGCGCCCAGGGCCCGCGGCGGATCGCAAATCCCGACGCCACGGGCACAACGGCGCACTCCGGCGCGCAATGGAAGAAGATCTCGACGTCGTGCTCGCCGGACATCTCGAGCCGATCCTCGATCGTGAGCAGGCGGGCGCGCTTCGCGAGCGTCAGGCGCCGCCGGTGCAGGACGGGATCGGCGAGCCGCAGATATCCCTCGTGCCAGCCTTCGAGCGTCTCGACCCCGTGCGAGATCTGCGCGGCGCTGCAGCCTGCCCGGGCCTTGCGCAGCCAGAGGAAATCGCCGCCCTGCTCCGACTGGTCCGCAGCGTCGACCGCGACGGTGTTGTGGGCCGAGGTGCCGCGGAAGTACGCGCGCCAGCGGCCGCCGCCGTGATAGAGGTAGGTGCCGGGATCGATCAGGAACGGCAGGCCACCGACCGAGAGCGTGAACGACAGAGCGTCGGCGTGCCCGTGAGCTGCGAGCATCCCGTAACCGAGGGGACCTGCATCCGCAACCACGCGGATCTCGCTGTCGCTCTCGAAGTCGCAGCCGAGGATGTAGTAGCCGCCACCCGCAAAGGCGCGCCGCGGTGGCAGTGCGGCGGGCGGCACGCGCAGCCGATCGAACACCTGCGCGGCGCGCGCGCCGAACAGCCAGCGGGGCTTGTCGTCCAGCTCCCGCGCCTTGTGCCGCAATGCGCCGTCTTCGAACAGCACCGCGCCGCTCGCAAGCAGCGAGCGGTAAGGACAGAAGCCCGCGCCCGGTGCGAGCCGGGTGACGGCCCCGTCGTCCGCGTCGCCGATCATCGGCACCTCGCCGCCGGCGTCCATGATGGCGGCGAGAAAGCCGAGCATCGCCGCGATGCGTTGCCGGTAGTCGGCGGAGAACGGCTCGCCCGCGCTCTCGCCGGCGAGCAGTGACAGCAGCAGAAAGTCCAGCACGAACTGCTGATAGCAGACGGCCTGCTCGAGGTTCACTCCGTCCGCGGAGTTCTGCAGCAGCGCTTCGCGCTCCAG
>Ga0210384_10001641_pt1 | contig 29708 bp, 31 predicted proteins | sample IncBWH2MmetaG_FD_160574 | JGI IMG/M metagenome (GOLD analysis project Ga0210384, IMG submission 160574) | Forest soil microbial communities from Barre Woods Harvard Forest LTER site, Petersham, Massachusetts, United States - Inc-BW-H-2-M | ecosystem: Environmental > Terrestrial > Soil >...
AAATACAATCTGGTCGTGATTGGTTATGCCACCGAGATGAATACGGTATTTGAGATCTGCAAAACAGCTTGAAGAAAGCATCAGAACGGTAATTGCAACCAGCTTCTGCATAAAAATTCCTCTTTCCGGGGTATTTCCCAAATTTCAAATGCTGAAAGCTCTCTTGCTGCTCAATATCCTGAACGACATGCATTATAAGCAGCAGGCTTTCCTCCCAGAACGAAAAAAGGCCCCTGACTTGCAGGAGCCTTACAATTTTTTTCGCCAACTTCTTACTGGGCGTGGGGCCGGATGATGTCGCTTAATACGTCCGGCTTGTTGCGATCGCGTTCCAGATGCGGATACTTATTGCCTTCGTGATAGTCAACCTTGAAGGTGCGATAGTATTCGCCGTTGCGCACCAGCAGCTCCACCGGCGCACTGCCGTTATTTTGGGCGGCCTTGAGGGCTTCATATAGCACCGGCGAATCGTATTTGCGGCCATTGACGGCAATCAGCACCATTCCTGGCCCGATGCCGGTGTTATAGGCCGGCGAGCCAGTTACCACGTCGGTCATTACGTCTTCACGATCCAGCACGAAGCCCAGCGAGAAGCGGAAGTCAGCATTATGGCGGACACGCTGCTGCACCCGGTGCATCGGCGACGGAGTGTCGGTGTATACAACCCGCCATCCGCTGTTCTCGATTCCGCCCAGCGGCGCTCCTGGCCCGTTGCTTTCGAGGCGAGTATGGAAAAATGTGCTCCAGTCGTAAGGCGCGACCTGGTTCATGGCAGTTACGAGCTGGTCGAAGTTGTAGGGGACGACTTCCGGTGCCCCGCTTGGGGCTCCGTAAAAGAGCTTGCAGAAGTCATCGAGCGACTTTTTGCCTTGCGTGAGGTTGCGGATTATGGTGTCAGCCTCCAGCCAGATCAGCGATCCATCCTGATAAAAGTCGGTGCTGCGGCGCCACGAAACCCACGCCTTGGTGCGGTTGCCGTATGTATCCTGCGCGTCACGGGCGGTATCGAGCACGTTGCGCCAACTGCGGCCAGGACGGTCGCGGTCCATCTCGGAGGCAACCAGCGCCAGTTCATCGCGGTACTCCTCCGGGGTCCATAGCCGGCTGCGGGCCGTGAATACATTGCCCAGATAGGTCGTCAGACCCTCATAGACCCACAACAAGTCACCAACCATGGGCTCCTGGTAATCGGGGGTTGCTAATCCCGCCGGGCGGCGGTATTTCCCATTCCAGGAGTGCGTCATTTCGTGCGGCATCAAGCCGGCGGAGTACCTGCGGAAATCGTCATCCACCAGGGCGCCTTCGTTGGTGCGGTCGTCGCTGGATTCGTGGTGCTCCAGCCCAAAATGCGCTGTGTTGTCACTCAGAGTAAGCAGGAAGTCGTAGTGGCGATAGTGGGTTGCGCCGAAGAGCGCGCGGGTTTCTGCCACAAGATTTTTGAGGTGATCGAGCTCTTCCAGCGTGATTTCCAGTGCAGCGGCCCGGTCAGCGGCAACATCAAGCGAAACTTGCGGGTCGCTTTCTTTCAGGGTAAGTTTTTTAAAATATTCTCCCGCCAGCACCGGCGAATCCACCAGGGTGACCAGGGAAACCGGCGCAAATTGCACGGTGCCGCCTGCTTCACCCGTGCTTTGCAAAGCGGTGCCGTATTTCCATCCCGCGGGCAGCTTCAGGCTTGCGGTGAAGGTGATGTCGCTGGCCTTCCAGCCCTTGGGATATAACAGCGCCTGGTTCCAACTAATGATCGTCAGTTTTTCTGTTGCGGAGGCGCCGGAAGAAAAACCTGCGGCCTCGGCGGGGGAAAGGTAATCCAGAACTACGTCAATGGAACTCGCGCCCTGGGGAACTTCGCAGTGCAGGGCATACATATCCACCTGGTCGCGTTGCCAAGCAATCTCTTTACCGTTAGCAAAGAACTTAATCCCGGCCAGGTCTGCGATGGGGCCGGTGGGCGCGTGCTCTCCCGGCAACCACTTGGGATAGTAAAGCGTAAGCGGCCCGGGCGAGGCTTCGATGTTCAGCTTGGCGTGGAAGATCTTGCGCGGCGCTTCGGAGGCATCCACGATGAGAGTGACCTTGGGTGCGGCATTTTCAGCAGGAGCAGCGGCGAAGCCCGCTCCAGGAAGCAAACAGAGAATCAGAGCAAGAAGCGTAATTCGAGGCATGTCAAATCCTAAAGATTGAAGATAAGAAGAACCAAAGAAGATAACAGAATTGGACGAAGCGCTCCAGCGAAGGTGATCAGGCTCACCGCTTCTTTTTGGTTTTGCTGGAATCCTGCAGCGGTTGGGGCTGCGTTGAAGCGACGCTGGCCAGCACCTTGTTGAAGGCCTCCTGCGCCGTCATCTCTTTTTTGCCGCCTTTGTTCTTGCGGTATTTATGCTCAAAATCACAGGTGCGGCAGCGCACCTGGAGTATCTCTTCGCCCATCATGGCCACGATGGAGTGGTCCATGGTGCGTTTGCAGCGCGAACAATGATCGTCAATGACGTCGCCAAGACGCATAGCGGGAATGTATCACAGCCGGCTACTGTGCGGGAGCGTAATAACCCTTACGCGTGCGCACGTGCAGCTTCTTGTTGTTTTGCGCCTCGATCTCAATGGCACGGTAATGACCGTCGGCGCGGAAGTCGGGCGGCTTATAAGCCAAAGCGTACTGGCTGCGCAGCTCTTCCTGGATCTCGGAGAAGGCGTTGGCAACGTCCTCAATCTTGAAGGGAAAGAAAACGCGCCCGCCGGTGGATTCGGCGATGTATTGCAAGACCTTGTCTCCATGCAGAATCATGCCGCTGGTGTTGGTGCTGATGCTGTACACGATTACCTCGGCACGCTGCGCCATCTCCACGGCCTCATCGCGGGAGACGCGGCTCTGATTATCTTCGCCGTCACTCACCAGGATGATCGCGCGCCGCTGCCCCGTGGGGCTGGCGGTCTTCATCAACTTGTCGCGGCAGGCCCAATAAATGGCGTCGTACATGGCCGTGCCGCCGCCCGGGCGCAACATGCGCACGCCGTGCGAGAGCTTCTCGCTATCGTTGGTGAAATCCTGGGTGAGCTCGGCGGTGGTATCAAAGCCGACGATAAAGGCCATATCGGTTTTGGGCCGCACAATCTGGTTGAGAAACTCGATGGCCGCCTCCTGCTCAAACTTGAAGCGGTCGCGGATGGAGTTGCTGGCATCAATCAACAGCCCTACGCGCAGCGGCAGGTCGGTTTCGGGGCGGAACCCGTCGATTTTTTCTACCGGCTTGTGATCGTCGAGCACATGAATATCATTCTGAGTAAGGTTCTTGATGAATTTTCCGTGCTTGTCGGTGACCGTGAAAATCAGGTTTACCTCGTTCACGCCGACGTGGATGGTTTCAGCAGTCGCGTTGTCCGGAATCGCCGACTGAGGCGGATTACCCGGAGCGTTGGAATTAGATGGAGCTGAGAGCGAATCGGCTTTCTGCTCCTGGGCTGCTGCGGCTTTCTGCTGCGCGCTTGCCGGTGTGGGTGCAGGTGCTGCCGGCTTGGCTTGCGGAGGCGGCGCTGGCGGTTTTTGCCGTTGCTGTTGTTCTACAAGCACGGCCGACGGGGCCGAAGGCAGTTGGTCAGAAGACTGCGCCAGGGCTGCGGTAGTAAGCGTTAATGACCCACAAAGAACGAGGGCACACGTTGTAATGCGACAAACTGAGTGCATGTTTTCCTGATTATAGCTGGGTTTTACTGCAAGAATTATAAATTCCCGGAAAAGAAAGCTGACATTACGAAAGGGCATATACATAGATTCCAGCTCACGTGCAAAAAGGAATTTTATTCAGTGATGCTGCCGCGCAAAGCCGAGAGAAAACCTTCCAGTTCGGACGGCAGATCAGACCGTAAAGTGAGCAGCTTTGCGGTTCGCGGATGAAGAAATTCGATCTCGGCAGCGTGCAGAAAATTTCTTGGCAGTGGCTTCAGGGCTTTGATTGTGCCTTGCTTTTGGTTCTGGCCCTTGTATTCCCGGGCTGCGCCATAGAGAGCATCGCCCACCACGGGATGGCCGATGGAGGAAAGATGTACGCGGATCTGGTGGGTACGGCCGGTATCGATTTTGACCTCTAACAGCGCGAACTTGCCCCAGCGGGTGCGTATCCGCTCCAGCACTTTATAGTGAGAGAGAGCTTCGCGGCCCTGCTTCGTGCGCGTGGTCATGCGGGTGCGCCGCGCGCGGTCGCGGCCAATGGCAGCGGAAATCGTTCCGCTTTCCCGCTGCGGCCAGCCTTGCACCAGGGCAAGATATTTTTTCTTCACCTTACGGTCAGAAAATTGTTCCGCCAGCTTGCGATGGGCTACGTCGCTCTTGGCCACCACAATCAAGCCGCTGGTCTCTTTATCTAAACGATGCACAATTCCCGGCCGCAGTTCACCGCCGACCTGCGACAGCTTTTTGAAATGATGCAGCAGAGCGTTGACCAGAGTGCCGCGATTACGCGCCCGCTCACTTGTGCCCGCTCCAGCGTGCACCATCATGCCAGCAGGCTTATTAACGACGGCCAAAGAATCATCTTCATAAACAATGTCGAGAGGAATATCCTCCGGTTCGGCGTGCAGTGGGGGCAGTTTGATTTCGCCGATGAGGTTGATTTCATCGCCGCTCTCGACGGAGTAAGAGGGCTTTTGTTCTTTCCCATTGACCAGGATTTGTTGTTGTGCAATGAGCTGCTGTACGCGGGTACGGCTCACATCGGGAATGCTTGCGGCCAGAAACTGGTCGAGCCGGCGTCCGGCGTGATCCGCGGAGACGGTAAATTTGCCGGCTGACGGATTGGTATCAGGTGCTCTAAGCTGAGATGGCTTGCTCTCAGGCATGGGCTGGTGGTGCGGCGGGCTCGGGTTGGCGGCGGGGCATCCGCATCCACAACAAACCGCCGGCGATGACCATGAGAACGGAGATCAACTGCGTGGTCGTCATCAGACCGTTAAATACACTGCCACGGTCGGGGTCGCCGCGCAAAAATTCCAGAAAGTAACGGGCAATGCCGTAGAGGAACAAATACGTCCCGAAAATCTGGCCGTCAAATTTCTTGCGGCGGAAAAGCCACACCAGCAATGCGAAGTTGAACATCTCAACCAGGAATTCATAAATCTGTGTAGGATGCAGGGGAATCCCTAAAGGCGTTCCTGCAAGCTGGGCCAGAGGACTGGTGAAGGTCACGCCCCAGGGCAGATTGGTAGGTTTTCCGTAACAGCAGCCCGCGGCAAAACAGCCCAGACGGCCGATGGCATGACCCAGGGCAAGTCCGGGGGCGAAAACATCCATGGTCTTGAAAACCGGCATACGATGACGCAGCCCATAAACCAATCCGGCGGCAAGGGCGGCTACGACCCCGCCGGAAAAAACTCCGGCTTGTTGCAGAAAGTTCAGGCTGAACAAGGCGGAAGGGTTGTGGACGTAGAAATCCCACTCATTAAGAACCAGCAGCAGCTTGGCGCCAATGAGGGCGGCAAAGATGCAAACAATCCCCAGGGACCAGGCGCGCTCGGGATCAATGCCTTCACGGCGCGCAAAACGGACCACGGTAAACAGCCCGATAATCAGCGCCAGGGCAACCAGCACACCATAGGTGGCCAGGCTGAAATGGCCGATTTGAAGGAGTCGGGGAAACATGCGAGATGCTTATCAAGATTGTAACAAGAGGATTACAGCAGGGAACGCTGATTTAGATGGCGACCAAGCGTATAGAGCCAGCAAAAAAACAAGCCGACCCACGGGGCCGTGAGGTGAGCCGCTAATGAACCTGTCGTTAGACAGTTTGGGCGCCCTCCGCAGCCCTTTAGGCATTTCCGCATGACGGAACATTGCGCACCAGGCCGATTCGAGTCGGGCTCCCGTTCATTTGAATGTTGGTTCAAATAACGGTTATCACCAGCACAAACTTAGCAGGCCGGCTCTTACATCGGGATGCTAAAGAAATCCGAGGGAGATGGCAAGTGCTCCCGGAAAAAAGTTGGAACCAGAATTGCCGAAAATAAGCTCTTAAGCTTTTAGCCCTTAGCTAAAGGCTACCAGATATTGGCTGAATGCTGACCGCTGAGTGTTTTTAGGTAGTGTCCTAACACTGTGTTGCTGGCCACGGTATTCCTTTGTCTCGGTGAGCGCGGAAAGAGTTTATAGCTGCTTCCAGTCTCTTCTTTCTAGCTTCCAAGTGTTTTAACTTCCGTTCTGCGTCCTCTATGGCCGTATCCCAAAGTTTGCTTTTTTTAGTGGAATTTTCTTGACTTTTACGCAATTGCATAATATTCTCGCATAAGTGATTGGTTTAAATTTAAATGACTATTAACTCTTACAAAAACGCTTTGATTCAGGCACAAGCTGACCTTGAGCACGCAGCTAATAAGCGCGATGAATGGGTTATGGAAGTTGCTCGTTTGGAGCAACTGGTAAAGTCGCTTGAAGCTATGTGTGAACGCGGTAAAGATTCGACTAAGAAACCGGAAGAAATCGGAATACAGGAATTGGTTTTTACTTGTGTGCGTATGTCGCCTAAGCCAGTGACCGCCAAAGACGTTAAACGCCAGATTGAAGCGATTGGCTACGATCTGGGGAAATATTCTAATCCGCTGGCAGTTATCCACGGGGCACTGAATAGACTGGCAGATTCCGACAGGATTACTCGCACTGGTGATGTTTTTACGAAGTAAATACGAATGCCCCGCCGAAACGGGGCATTCAGGAAGGATGAAACAACGATGCTGAGACTCAAAATTATTATCCGCTTCGCTGCCGGTCAGACCGTGGAAATCACGGTTGAACCTCCACCCTAGAAACTTAATGCTGTAACTAAGCGCCCCGCTTTCGGCTGGAACCGTCAGCGGGGCTAATCCAAAGCACGGGATGAGCCGTACTCCAGACCCAAATTGAGTATAAGGCTTTTCCCATTCTGAAACAAGTGGAGAAAAGCCATGACCTGCGTAAAATGCCAACACTCTAAAGTTAAGAAGTTTGGCCGCTACGGTAAGCACAGAATCCAACGTTACCGTTGCACTTCCTGCCGTACTACCTTTTCTGAATCCGATTCCAAGCCCCTTGGCAATATGCGGATTGAACAAGACGACGCTATCCGCGCCCTGCAATGCTTGCTGGAGGGCTGCTCTGTGCGCTCTACCGAGCGCCTTACCGGATTGCACCGTGACACTATCCTGAGTCTTTTGGTTCTGGCAGGCGAGCGCAGCGCCCAATTGCTGGACGCTAGAATGCGGGAACTTACCTGCAAATTCATTCAGTGCGATGAAATCTGGACGTTCTGCTTTAAGAAACAAAGACGAGTCCGAAAGGATGATGCTGCCGAAGTTGGCGACCAATGGGTTTTCGTGGCCATTGACGCGGAGACAAAACTGATTCCGTCGTTTGTTGTAGGCAAACGCTCCAAGGGTACGACAGATATCCTGATTAACGATCTCGCGCAGCGTTTGACCAATCGCGTACAAATCACCACAGACGGTTTTCGCTTTTACGTAAGCGCCATTGAGAACTCGTTTGGCGCTGACATTGATTTCGCGCAGCTTGTGAAGCTGTACGGCGACTATGGCCAACATGACAGCGAAGCGAAATACTCCCCAAGCCCAATCATGGAGACGATATCCAAGATCAGACAGGGAGACCCTGACCCGGAGCATATCAGTACCAGCTATATCGAAAGACAGAATCTCACTATGCGAATGGCAATGAGACGGTTTACCAGATTGACCAATGCCTTCTCGAAGAAACTGGGCAATCTGAAAGCTGCCGTTGCTTTGCATTTTGCTTTTTATAATTACTGTAGAATTCACAAAAGTTTGCGAGTAACGCCTGCTATGCAAGCGGGATTGACTGACCACGTTTGGACGCTTGCTGAGTTGCTGAGAGCGGCATAGACTTTAATCCCACGCTAGGAGATAGAGATGGTGTCTTGCAACTTTGGATATTGGACGGAATGCCGTAAGTGTCACGCCAGAATGCTTCTGCTCGAACCCATCCTAGAAGGAACACTTCAACATCTAGGACGGTGGTCCAGGAACGACTGGTATATAAATCTTCTATGCCCAACATGCGGGCACGGATACTTGCATTCCGAAACTCCACCGGGTGATACGGTGGTTGTTGATGATCCCGGTCCAGGCTTACACCCTCTTTCCCCCACCGTGTTTCGCGTTGTCTTTGAATGCGCCGGTAACAATTGCGAATCTCCCTTAATATGCCATGCATTTCGCGATACCAATGCGACTGTCGAATCCGTGATAGCAGAACTTCCAAAATGGGAGACCGCTGGTGTTGACTGTCGGTGCTTAAAGGGACACGCACCACGCCACCCGTTGCAATTCCGTAATCAGCCATTCTTTGTACCTCTATGGGAATAATGCTGTATTTATCAGCAACACAGTGTTAGGACACTACCTGTTTTTAGCCTGCTTTGCGCGCACTTTCTTTCAACACCTCATCCAGCTTGCCGGAGAGCTGGTGGGCCCGTTCATTGTATTCGGAGGCGATGGCCTCATACTTGCGCTTGAGTAGATGATATTCGTCAGCAATATTAAGCGCTGCCAATACCGCCAGCCGCAATGAATCCACGGTGGAAGTCTGTTCGGCAACGGTGCGCATCTTCAGATCTACGTAGTCGGCGAGGCTGAAGATGTAGTCGGGGTCGGTGCCGCGCAAGTTATAAGGTTGGTCGTAAATTTCCACGCGCACGCTGGTGGCACTACCGTTTTGTTTGCTCACTCGTTTCTCCCTTGTGATGCAGCCTGGGCTGCACCGGAAACGTGCTGGTTGATGCGGCGCACTCGATCCTGCGCTTCCGTCTTGCGGCTGGCGCTACTGTGATTATCGCGCAGAATCGTCTGCCGTCAACGCATCAATTTGCTTGAGCATCTTTTCCACCCGGCTGCGGACCTCCTCGCGTTCGCGGCGCAGGGCCACAACCTCGCGGCGCAAGGACTCGGTCTCATCGTCGCGGCCGCCGATCTGTTCGCGCAGCCGCCGGGCATCGCGCTCGGCCGCCGCCTGCCCCTCACGGGCCTGCTTCAGCAGCTCGATGGTGCGGTAAATCTTTTCTTCGAGGGCCTGGAAATCATCGGACGATGTGTTCACATCAACTTCGGAAACCACTTTGACAGACATGGGAGAGTGTCCTTTAAAAGATTATGTGAGCGCAGTATAAAGCAGTGTGCAACGTAGAGCAATTGATTGTTGGAAATAGCTCTTAGCCCTTAGCCTTTAGCTCTTAAGGCTTCGAAGTTAGGAGCTAACAGCTAAGAGCTTCTTAAAGATGCTCCGAGCCTCGTCAAACTCTCGATGATCTTTGCCGACCAGGTGGCAACCTCGTCCTCGCGCAAAGTGCGCTCGCTGGATTGGAAGGTGACGCGCAACAGCAGCGAATACTTGCCGGCGGGGATGCCGGCTTTTTCGGCGTCTTTGCCGCGCAGCAGGTCAGCCGGCGCAAAGCTCTGCAATTCCGGGATGCGCAGATTCGCCAGGGCCGAGTGAATCTGGGCATACTCAACCTGCGCGCCAAAGACAAATGAGAAGTCGCGCTCCACGACAGGGAAGCGTGAAAGCGGCCGATATTGCGGACGGCGCAGGGCGTGCTTATATAAGCGGTCGAGGAAAAGCTCGGCAACGTAGAGATCCGGCTTGATCTTGCGGGCGGCGGCAGTCTGCGGGTCAATTTGTCCCAACCGGGCCACAATAGTTCCATCCATCACAGCCCGTGCGGAACGGCCAGGATGGAAATGCTCTCCAACGTTTTGCGCATCAAAACAAAGCGAGTCGTAATCGAAGGCTGCCAGCAGCGTCTCGACATCACCTTTCAGGTCAAAGAAAGAATAGGGACGAGGGGTAATATGCACGCTCCCAGGATTGCTCTTTCCCGTTGCCCCCACACAGATGTGCCTGTACTCTTCGCGTCCAGGGCCAGAGAGCTCGAAAACAGTTCCAGCCTCGAAGAGGCGTACGTTCTCCGAGCCGTGATTCAGGTTATGGGCCAGCATGTCGAGCATGCCGGGCACGAGCGAGGTCCGCATCACAGTGGCCTCTTCATTCAGCGGATTGGCCAGCTCTGCGGCCTTCATCGCAGGCGCGAATTTTTGTGCGTCTGCGGCGCTGATGAAAGTGGGCGAGATGGCCTCGTCGTATCCCAGGGCCAGCAGGGTCGAGCGCAACCGGGTGTCGGCGGCAGCTTCGGGCAATTCCACCACACTACCGACGAACGTGGGCAGGGTATTACGGAAGTTGTTGAAGCCGTAGACGCGGGCGATTTCTTCAATCAAGTCAATCTCGCGCTCCACGTCCAGACGCCAGGTGGGCAGCTCGACCAGGAACTCGTTCTCTGATTTTTTGCTAACCTCAAAACCTAAACGGCCCAGGATGCGGAGGAGGTCTTTTATCGGAATCTCCTGCCCGAGAATGCGCAACACCTCGCTGCGGCGCAACAGAACAGGCCGCCGTAGTATTTTGCGAGCCACCACATCAATCTCGCCGCCAACAAGTTCTCCGCCACCAGACACCAGAATGAGTTCGGCCACGCGCGCGCAGGCAAGCGAAGTTGCGCCAAGATCAGCACCACGCTCGAAACGGTGCGAGGCGTCGGTATGCATGCCGTGGCGGCGCGCCGTCTTGCGGACGCTGGCCGGGTCGAACCATGCTGACTCGATCAGAATGTTTTTAGTCTTCTCGGTGATCATCGAGTCGAAGCCGCCCATTACTCCAGCGAGTGCTACAGGTTTTTTGGCGTCGGCGATGACCAAGTCTTCGGGGTGCAATCTGCGCTCGACGCCGTCGAGCGTCTTCAGACTTTCTCCGGGACGGGCCCGGCGCACGATGATCGTGCCGCCCTCCAGCAGGTCGAGATCAAAGGCGTGCGTAGGATGCCCCATCTCGTGCAGGGTGTAATTGCTGGCGTCCACGGCATTGCTGATGCGGCCGGCATCCAATAGCTCCAGCCGCTCCTGAATTTTCTGCGGCGAAGGTGCGATCTTGATCCCGCGAATAACGCGAGCAGTGTAACGCGCACACCCAGGTGCGTCTTCAATCTTGATGGCGAATTGCGCATCGCCTTTGGCGGCCGACAGTTTGGGCTGTATCGGCTTGAGATCCGCGTTGTAAAGAGCGGAGCACTCGCGGGCCACACCGTAATGATTCATGGCGTCAACGCGGTTGGTGGTGAGGTCCATCTCAAAGATGGTCTTAGCCCCTTCACTGTGGACCGATTCCACCGCAATACCAGCGTGCGTCAGTTCGTTGGCCAATGTGCGGTCGTCGGCTTTGATCTCCACAAATTCGCGCAGCCATGCCGGAGAAACTCTCATGCGAATTGCTCCAGGAAGCGGATATCACCCTGATAGAACAACTGGATGTCATCAATTTCATACATGCACATGGCAATGCGCTCAACGCCCATGCCGAAAGCGAAGCCGCTGATTTTCGCCGGATCATAGCCGTTGCCTTTGACGAACTCGAAGACGTTGGGGTCAACCATGCCGCAGCCCAGCAGTTCGATCCATCCGCCCTGCTTGCAGATGCGGCAACCCTTGCCGCCGCACTTGAAGCAACTGACAGCCACGTCGGCGCTGGGTTCGGTGAAGGGAAAGAACGAAGGGAAGAAGCGCGTCTTCACGTCCGAGCCGAACAGCGCCTTCATGGCGTGATCAAGCGTGCCCTTGAGGTCGCAGAATGTGATGTCGTTATCCACCGCCAGGCCCTCGACCTGATGGAAGACCGGCGAGTGAGTTGCGTCGGCGGTATCGCTGCGATGCACCTTACCAGGGATTACCACGCGCACCGGCGGTGGCTGCCGCTCCATGGTGCGAATCTGGACCGGCGAAGTATGGGTGCGCAGCAGCAGACGCTCGCGCTGGGGCTTGGATTCCTGACCAGCGATGAACAATGTATCCTGCGTGTCGCGCGCAGGATGATTAGGAGGAAAGTTCAGCGACTCGAAGTTGTAGTAGTCGGTTTCGATCTCCGGGCCGGTGCCGACGGAGTAGCCCATCGCGCGGAAGACGTTGACGATGTCGTTCATCGTCTTGATGACCGGGTGCTCGGCGCCCAGCGGACGGCGTGTGCCGGGAAGGGTAACGTCGAGCTTGTCAGCGGAGACCTGCGCTCCGCCCGAAATTCTTTCCTGGGCTTTTTCGATTTGTTGTTCGACAAAAATTTTTAGTTCGTTGACCCACCGCCCAACTTCCCGCTTGGCTTCGTTGGGAGCAGCCTTGAGCCACAGGTCGTTAATCTGGGTGAGAATGCCGTTCTTGCGTGCCATCCAGCGGTCACGGAAGTTCTTATGGTCAGCTTCCGTTTGGACCGCACCTGCTTCCTGCTGCAGCGCAGATTGCAGCTCGGCCGCAGCGCGATCGAGCGCAGCAGCCGAGTAATCTTCGAGTTTGGGAACGGTGTACGTAGCTCACCTTAACTTGCTTCCGAAAATTCAGTCGTCCCCTGCGGGGACTTAGGAATCTTTTTATCCTACCCGCCGTTGAAACGGCGGGCTATTTTCATCCGTCCCGCTTTGCGGGACTGGGTTGTCGCTGCTCGACAAAGCTTCGTAGAGACGTAGCTTGCTACGTCTCTCTGTTTGGTGTGTCCATAAACTATAGGCACACCAAACAGAGACGCAGCGAAGCTGCGTCTCTACCACACGATTTAAAAATTTAACAAAGCATTTTGGATGGCAATGCTTGTGTGGCACAACCGTCCCCGGCTGTGCCCTGCTGCTTCAAGAATCTAAGCCGCCGATGTCCCCAGTGCGCTCTTCGCCTGTTCGGCCAGGCCCTTAAAGCCGGCTGGATCTTTCACTGCGAGATCCGCCAGGATCTTGCGGTCCAGTTCGACTCCGCTCTTTTTCAGGCCGCTGATAAATCGGCTGTAGCTGAGCCCGTGCTGTTTGGCGGCGGCGCCGATGCGCACGATCCAGATGGAGCGGAACTGGCGCTTTTTCTGCTTGCGTCCGGAGTAGGCAAACTTGAGGGCGCGCTCTACAGACTCTTTGGCGGAGCGGTAGAGCTTGGATTTTGTGAGGTAATAACCGCTGGCGCGCTCTAATATCTTTTTGCGGCGCGCGCGGCGCTTGGTTCCACGTTTTACGCGGGGCATGGTGTTTCTCCTTTTTCTACTTCAATTTTCGCGGCTGGAGGCAAGGTATGCCTCTTCACACGCGTAGAGCATTCAGCACTCAGCATTCAGCCAAGACATAGTATCCAAGGCCGAAGCGGGCCGCATAACCGTCAGCATTTACCGAGATTGCCTCTTTAAGCTGAGGCTGAGTGCTGAATGCTGACGGCTGACTGCTTCTTTAATACGGAATCATCCGCTTGATTTTAGGTGCGTCGGCCGGGTCCACCAGCTTGCTCTTATCGTTCTGGCGCTTGCGCTTGGTGGGCTTCGAGGTCAGGATGTGACGCGACATGGCATGCGCGCGCTTGATCTTGCCCGTGGCCGTCTTTTTAAAGCGCTTGGCGGCGCCTTTGTGAGTTTTAAGTTTCGGCATTTTTACTTTCCTTCAAAAATCATTCTTCGCCTCAGCGCACAATTGCGCACTGCAAGGCGAGCTTGCAACCACTTACTTTCTGCAGCTTATTCTGAAACCAGTTCTGAAAACCAGAAATTCTTCGGAGTCCTTACGGCTTCCTACTGTTGCTGCGGCTGCTGTGGTGCTTGAGGCTTGGGCGGCTTAGGCATCGATTCAGCCTTCTTCGGCGCCAGGATGGCGTGCATGGTGTTGCCTTCCATGCGCGGCGCAAATTCCACCACGGCTTTTTCGCTGACATCACGAATCAGCCGGTCAATCATGTCACGACCCAAATTGCGGTGCGCCATTTCGCGCCCGCGGAAGCGCAGGCTGGCCTTTACCTTGTCGCCCTCGGCCAGGAAGCGCAGCACGTGGTTCTTTTTGGTCTCGTAGTCATGGTCGTCAACGTTGATGCTGAACTTGACTTCCTTGACGGTGATGACCTTCTGCTTCTTCTTGGCCGCCCGTTCCTTTTTCTCTTGCTCGTAAAGGAACTTGCCGTAGTCCATGATCTTGCAGACCGGCGGGACGGCGTTCGGAGAAATTTCAACCAGGTCGAGGCCGCGCTCGCGCGCCTTTTTAATCGCCTCGAAAGGCGGCATGATTCCGAGCTGTCCGCTCTCGTCGTCAATCACTCGCACCTCGCGGGCACGAATGCGTTCGTTCATCCGGATAAATCGCTTATCTATGCAGCCCTCCAGGAATCTGAACTGGAATTTCGATTATAGCAAAGCCGGAGGGAATCTTCTCTCTGTGAGTGGCCTGCGGACATAGTTGCACTCAGCCGGAACAAAAATAAAGTTCACCACAGAGACACCGAGAAAAGCAAGGACTCTGGCCCTGTCGCCTAAAAGAGAGTCGCTTCTCCTCGCAACCCATCTTCCGTCAGCGCCGTAATTCTCGAATCAATCCACTGATTGGCGCCGTGATTCCCGTTCAACCGCAACTTGATGAAATTATCGGTCAAAGCTTCAGTACAGCCTTCGTCTTCGCTGGGGGTGGAGAGCGTGATCGCGCGCAGGCTCGCGCCAAGAAATGACTGGCGGAAGGTTCGATTTTTCTCTGCAATCAGGTCGCGCAAGATCTTGTGACGCTCACGTGCAACATGTGCCGGTACCTGATTAGGCATAGTGGCAGCCGGTGTGCCCGGACGCGCGGAAAAAGTAAAAATGTGCAGATAAGTAAAGGGAAGCGAGGCGATGAACTGCCGGTTTTCTTCAAAAAGTTCGTCGGTCTCTCCGGGGAAGCCCACCATGACGTCTGCGCCAATCGCGGCCATCGAAGACCGCTCACGAATATTTAGCACACGCTCCGCATAGTGCCATGGACGATATTTGCGATGCATCATGCGCAAAGTGCGGTCGCTGCCGGACTGCAGAGGCACATGCGCGTGACGGGCAATGCGGGGGTGCGAGGCCACTAGGTCAATGAGCTCGCTGTTCCAATCCATGGGTTCGACCGAGCTGATGCGAATTTTTTCAATGGCGGTGTGCTCCAGAATGCTGTGCAGCAGCTCTTCAAAATCGCCTTGAGGAGTCAGGTCATGGCCCCAGCGGCCCAGGTTAATGCCAGAGATCACCATCTCGCGGTATCCGGCACGCACCAAAGCCTCTACCTCACGCAGGACTTCTGCCAGCGGCAGCGAGCGGCTGTGCCCGCGCACCGACGGAATGATGCAGAAGGAGCAGCGGTTATCGCATCCGTCTTGCACCTTGAGGTTGGGCCGGGTTCGGGCAGAGCCCGCGGTGGCATCCGTATCGAAGACCGGGGCTGCCAGAAAGTCAGTGTGTGCGAAGATGTCACCCACCAACACCGTAGACTGCAACGTCGGTGAGCACGCAGCAGCAATGGTGCTGTGCGGCTCTAAGGCCTGCAAAGGGAAGAAGTTCTGTCGCGGTGGAGCAATCAGGTCGGCAATCTGGTGTTTATGGGAGTTGCCCACAACCCTGCTCACGCCTTCGAGGGAGGCAATTTCTTCCGGCGCGCGCTGAGCGTAACATCCCGTCACCAGGATTTCACAGCCAGGATTGTCACGATGAATGCGGCGAATGGCGGCGCGGGCATCGGCATCGGCAGCGGCCGTGACCGTGCAGGTGTTGAGCACAACCACCTCAGCTTCTTTAATAGATTCGGCGGCAAACAAGCCTCGCTGTGCGAGGCTGCGCTCAATGGCGGCCCCATCGGCCTGCGTGGCCCGGCATCCGAAATTTTGCACAAAGAACTTTCCCGGCATTACGTTTGATTATAAGGAAATCGGGCGCAAGATATATTTTTGATTTTTCTTAAAATTGTAATGAAACTGGAATGCGCCGGAGTATCATTAGAAGCACTGCAGCTTCGATGTTGCGGCTGTTTTGCCTAGAATTTCCATTTCACAACCAGAGTTGTAATTCCTGCATCACAGTCCAGATCAAGCGCAATTTCATCTTCCTGAGGAGCTTCCCCATGAAACGACGCATTCTCTTAGTTGATGACGAACTGGCAATCCTGCTGACGCTGAAGGCAATCCTGGAAATGAACGGGTTTGAAGTTGAAACTGCCGCCTCGGCGAAAGAAGCTGCTGGTAAACTGCGAGCCCGCGAATTCCACATGGTCATTACCGATATGCGGATGGAAACGGAAACTGCCGGTTACGATGTCATCCGCGCCGCCCGCAAGCAGCGCTACAATCCGGCAACCGCGATTCTTACTGCCTTTCCTGCCCTGGGCAGCGACTGGAAGAATGCCGGTGCGCATTCATTGCTGGTCAAACCGGTGGGAACCGATGATCTATTGCGCCAGATCGAATCCCTGCTGATCCAGCATGAAGACGCCAAGGGCAAGTCGGGACGGGTGCCGGTGAAAGCTGCGGTTGCGGCACAGCAAAAATCCCGCAAAGAGACTTTTGTGCGCAAGGCAGGATAAGGATTCTCGTCAGCCAACGGCGGCGGATTCACACACAGCCACCTTCACACCTGGCCGGCAGAGTTTTGGTGAAGAGAAAAGTTTTTATGCGGTTGCTGCCGCTGTACGCCGCTGCTGGAAGCACTCGCGGCAAAATACCGGACGTCCTTGGGTCGGTTTAAACGGCACCGTGGTTTCCTTGCCGCATCCCGAACAAGTAGCCCGTGTTTCCACCTTCTGATAACCGCCGTGATGGCCTGAACTGGGCCCTGCATGCGACAGGCGCTTGTTCTTGCAAATCTTGCAGCGCTTGGGTTCGTTTTTGAATTGTTTATCGTGAAAGAAAAGTTGTTCTCCGGCTGTAAAAACAAAATCAGCCCCGCAGTCGATGCATTTGAGAGTCTTGTCCTGGAATTCCATGAAAGACCGACCTCCCCCTATGTTCCACCAGCCCTTTTCCTCATGAGAAAAAGCGCCAGTTTCAAAGCTCCCTTGGTTCGGCCCAACGCCGCTCCGAGGAGCTGCGCTTACTACTCAAAATCAATAAATGCGTGACTGCTATGAACTGTCTTTACCGCTGGAAAAAGGGGAAGGCTCGCTTTACATACGGCCTTCCCCGATTTTTTATTCCTGCTCTTTCCGGGCCTTTTTGCGGCTCCGTTTACGAGCGAGAGCTTGTTTCAGACGCTTCTTTTCACCTGGCTTCAGGTAGAAAGAGTGGCGCTTGACTTCTTTAATGATGTCTTCGGTCTGCACCTTGCGCTTGAAGCGGCGGAGGGCATTCTCTAAAGACTCGCCCTCTTGCAATCGAACTTCTGCCAACTAAAACACCCCCAAACTTACCCAGTAGGACAGTCTCAGTTATTGCAATCTTAGAGCCATAAGTCAAGCAGAATCAGCAACGCCAGGATCAAAAAGGGAGACGGCTATCCATCCCCCGAGATGCCCATTTTGGGCAGGAGATGGCCCGGAAAGACCGTTCCTGACAACATCGATTTTTTAAGGCATTTTGACGGTTTTGAAGGCAAGTTTGGAGATGAGCCGCGAAGCGAGAGCGCAAACAAGACTTGTTTTTGGGCTAACGAACATTAGCGGCATTCGGGTTGCGCATGTTATTTTCATAAGTTCGGCTCCTGCCTCACAGTGGATCCATATGATCAGACCATACCAAGGAATCGCTCCCCAGGTTCATCCTTCATGCTATGTGGATGAGTCGGCGCAGCTCATTGGTGACGTGACTTTGGCCGAAAACTCGAGTGTATGGATGAACGCCGTGCTGCGCGGCGATGTTCACTTCATCCGCATTGGGGCCAACTCCAACGTGCAGGATTGCAGCGTACTGCACGGCATGCGCAACAAGCATTCGGTGATCGTCGGCGATTGGGTCACCATCGGTCATTCTGTGACCCTGCACGGATGCACCGTCGGCGACCGCTGCCTCATCGGTATGGGGTCGGTGATTCTGAATAACGCCAGGATCGGCGAAGGCAGCATCATCGCCGCCGGGACCGTGATCCCGGAAAACACCGTGGTCGAGCCCCGCTCGCTGTGGATGGGCGTGCCGGGCAAGTTCAGAAAGTCGCTGGACGAGACCGATCGGGAGATGATTCTGCGCTACGCCAAAAATTATCTTGATTACAAAGAGCAGTATCTGAAGGAATGCAAGGCCTGGGAGCGTAAGGGCTGAAGGGTTAGGTCCATGGAAAAGCAGAAGACAGTCGGGATTCTGATATTCGATCAAGTCGAGGTGCTCGATTTCTGCGGCCCGTTCGAAGTCTTTTCAGTTACGCGGCTCGATGAAAGCAAACGGTTCGAGGAGCCTTCGCCTTTTCAAGTCGTGCTCATCGCCGAGCGCGACCAGCCGGTGGTGACCACGGGCAAGATGCGTGTGTTGCCTGACTACACTTTAGAGAGTTGTCCGCCGCTGGATATCCTGGTTGTCCCCGGTGGCTTGGGAACGCGCCGGGAGATCTCCAATACGAAGCTGCTTGCATGGATCAAGCAACGCGCTCCGCAGGTACAGACCCTGAGTTCGGTTTGCACCGGATCGCTGCTCTTGGCTGAAGCGCATCTTCTGGATGGCCTTCGCGCTACCACCCACTGGGCGTCGCTGGAAATGATGCGTAAACGCTTCCCGCAGGTGAAGGTTGAGAGCGAATTTCACTGGGTGGAAGAGGAAAATGTTATTACTTCTGCAGGCATCTCCGCGGGAATTGACATGGCACTGCGCATCGTCGCCCGCTATTTTGGTGAGAGCGTGGCGCGTACCAGCGCGGAGCGTATGGAATATCCGTATCCGGAGTCGGATGCCCGACGTGTGAGTGTGAGCGCATGATCAAATCAGTTCGTGGAACCCGCGATCTGCTGCCGCCCGAGACGGCGGTGTGGAATTTTGTGGAGGCTGCTGCTCGCGATGTTTTCCGCATCTACAACTTTCACGAAATCCGTACGCCGATTATCGAAGACCTGCAGCTTTTTAAACGCTCGGTGGGGGAAGAGACCGATATTGTCTCCAAAGAGATGTTTGCCTGGGAGGACCGCGCCCGCGCGGAGAGCGAAAAAGGGCAGTGGCTGGCCCTGCGTCCGGAAAATACCGCCGGTGTTGTGCGCGCTTACATTGAGCACAAGATGTGGGAGCGGCCCGGCTTACAAAAGCTGTTTTACATCGGCCCGCAGTTTCGCCGCGAGCGCCCGCAGAAGGGAAGATATCGCCAGTTCTACCAGATTGGCGCCGAGGTCATTGGTCCTACCGCTGCCGGAAGTGAGTCGCCTGCTGTAGATGCCGAAGTCCTTGAGATGCTGGTTACGCTGCTTGATCGCGTGGGCATTAGCGGATGGGAGCTGCAACTCAACTCCGTAGGCGACGCCAATTGCCGGCCCAAGTATTTTGCCGCGCTACAAGAGGCTCTACGCGATGTGGTGAAAAACATGTGCAGCGATTGCCAGCGGCGCGCCGAAACCAACCCTCTGCGGGTCTTTGACTGCAAGGTGCCTGAAGACCAGCCCATCATCGAAAAGCTGCCGCGCATGAGTGACTACCTGGATGAAAGTTGCCGCACGCACTTCCAGGCAGTGCAGGATATCCTGCGCTCTCTCGAAGTCCCGTTTGTGCTCAACAGCCGCCTGGTGCGCGGGCTTGATTACTACACGCGTACGGCATTCGAGTTCACGCACGGCGCACTGGGAGCGCAAAACGCAATCTTGGGCGGCGGCCGCTATGACGGCCTCTCGGAGAACCTGGGCGGCCCGCCCGCGCCAGGCATTGGCTTTGCCATTGGCGAAGACCGCTTTGTGATGGCCATTCAGGAGTCGGCGGAAGCGGTATCGTCCAAGCCGGATGTTTACATCGCTCCCTTGGGTGCAGGCATGGACCGCGAGGCCGCCCGGCTGGCCCGCGAGTTGCGCCAGCATGATGTGATTGTCGAGCTGGGGAATGAAAGCTTCCGTCTGAAGAAATCGCTCGAAACCGCCAGCAAGATCGGCGCACGCTTTGCCCTGATCGTAGGAGAGAATGAAATTAAAGCCAACGAGTTTGCGCTTAAGAATCTCGCTACCGGTGAACAGATCACAGTTCCTCGTGCAGGTCTGGCCACAAAAATTCAATCTGTACGCGGATAGAATAGAGGACGGAAGTTTGTTTGTGCCGTAAACTGGCTCGAATCTATCTTTTTTGTTTGCGACCCCTGCGGAGGGTATATGTCTCGAAAGCGGCTATTTTTCTTTTTGATCGCTGTTTTAGGCGCACTCGTTCTGCTGACAACAAGTTGTTCCAAATCGGGTCCTAACTCAGCTTCGACCAACTCGGCGAACCTGCGGCCGGCGGGTCCTCCCAAGCCGTGCTCTCTGATTACACAGGAGGAGGTAGAAACCGCCTTGGGCAAAGGGGCCAGCATGAACTCCGGCACCAACCCGCGCACAGGAATAGAGGAATGCAGCCTGAAGCCGGTTAATGCAACCGATCTGGATCAGCTTATTATCGTCGTCCACGAAACCACCCCGGAGAGTTGGGAGAAGCTGAAGAAAAACTACATGCGGGACCAAAGCGTGAAACCGATTCCCGGTCTTGGCGATGACGCAATCAATGTAGACAAGTATGGCGTCTGGGTGCGCAAAGGCAACCTGTATTTGCAGATTTTTGGCGCAATCAATAGCCAGCGAGACGAAAAAGCCGAGCTTTACCTTGCAGAGAGAGCTGTCTCGCATTTATAGGTTGAGCCCAGACGGAGCCGCATCCCCGACCTTATATAATCTCTAATTCCGCCTCCCAGCGGATATTTCCTGTACAGGACAAACGCTTGCAACTGGACTTTTTAGGCGATCTTCAACGTACACATACCTGCGGGGCATTGCGCGCCGCAGATGCTGACAAGGAAGTTGTGCTCATGGGTTGGGTCAACCGCCGCCGCGACCTGGGCAACCTCATCTTCATTGATATCCGCGACCGTAGCGGTGTGAGCCAGGTGGTCTTTAACCACGAGGCCAACGCTGCGCTGCACGAGAAGGCGTCCGGGCTGCGCTCGGAGTACGTCATTGCGGTGCTGGGCAAAGTGAAGCAGCGCGATCCCAGCACCTACAACAAAAATATCCCTACCGGTGAAGTCGAAGTTGTGGCGCGCGAGCTTCGCCTGTTGAACGAATCCAAGGTTCTGCCTTTTCTTCCCGGCGAGCCCGATGCGGCCCAATTACCTAACGAAGAGGTCCGCCTGAAGTACCGCTATCTCGACCTGCGCCGCACGCCCATGCAAGCCAACATCGAGTTGCGGCACAAGGTCGCGCTGGCCATCCGCAATCATCTGGCCGGGCTGGGTTTTTACGAAATCGAGACGCCGTTTATGACGCGCTCCACGCCTGAGGGCGCGCGCGACTATCTGGTGCCCAGCCGGGTCTATCCCGGGTCGTTCTATGCGCTGCCGCAATCGCCGCAGTTGTTTAAGCAGATCCTGATGATCTCGGGCTTCGACAAATATTTCCAGATCGTGCGCTGCTTCCGTGACGAAGACCTGCGCGCCGACCGCCAACCCGAGTTCACCCAGATTGACCTGGAGATGACCTTCCCGCAGCAGGAACGCGTCTTCGAAGTTGTAGAAGGATTCTTGAAGGCCGCTTTTAAGGCTGCGGGCATTGACCTGCCCACGCCTTTCCAGCGCATGACCTATGACGAGGCTATCCGCCTCTACGGCATTGATAAGCCCGACCTGCGCCTGCCTGCCATGACCGATGTAAAGCAATGCTTCACGCCGGAGATGATGCAGACGCTCGATATTGCAGACGAATTGCCGGTCGTGGCCATTCGCATCCCATCGGTGGGCGAGCTTTCGCGCAAAGACCGTGAGACGGCGCGCGAAAAGCTTTGGGGCGGACACGTGAATCTCCATCTATTCGACGACCTGAAGCGGCTCGATAAGTCGTTTGCAGGTGTTGAAGAAAAACTGCGCTCCGCAGCGAAGGGTTCTTCCGGTGATCTTGTTGTCGTGGTTGCCGGTAGAAAGTCCGCTGTTCAGGAACTCAGCACTGCTGGCGTGCTGAAGACCGCCGGAGCATTTCGCCTGCGGCTGGCAGAAGAATACGCCGACCGCCACAAGGCGTTTGCCGGTGATCTCAAAGACCCCAAGTCCTATCATCTGCTGTGGGTCACCGATTTCCCCATGTTTGAGTGGGAGGAGGAAAGCCAGCGCTGGATGCCGGCGCATCATCCCTTTACCTCGCCGCACGAGCGCGACATGGAAAAAGTTCTGGCGCATAAGGATCTCGGTTCGGTGCGCGCCCTGGCCTACGACGTTGTCATGAACGGCACCGAGCTGGGCTCGGGCTCCATCCGTATTCACCGCCAGGACGTACAGAAGCAAATCTTCAGTGCGCTGGGCATGAGCGAGGAAGAGGCCAAATCACGCTTCGGCTTTTTCCTTGAAGCGCTGGAGTACGGCACGCCTCCGCACGGGGGGATCGCACTGGGCTTGGATCGCATAGTCATGATTCTGGCCGGAGCCGAGAGTTTGCGTGAAGTTATCCCATTCCCAAAAACAGCCAAGGCGGTAGACATGATGGTGGACGCGCCTACTCCGGTCAGCGATGCGCAGTTACGAGAGCTGGGGATCAAGGTGAAAAACTGAACCTTGCTTATTTTCCTCATTCGGCGGTTGCTGCAGCACCTGCAGCCGAATAAGACGGCAAAGATTTCTCTTGTCTGTTACTCATGCATCGTTGTCCCCTGCATGATCATAGACAGGATGCGCCTCGGAATATTGATAACTGCAACTTTCTCCCTGATGTTTCTATTGTTAGGTTTTTTGGCATTCCCGGCGCGTATGCCTGAATTCCAATTCAACCTTCCCGGGCGGGAAGGAGATGCCCCGGAAGAGGATCAAGTTACAAGCCTTTCTAATCTTCGGATCGAGGCCAGCGCATTTCCACAGTATTTTCATGGAGAGGTGCTGGTGCGAAGCTGGTCTCTCGTAGCAGCCTTGTGGTTGGTGTCGCTTGCGGCGGTGATTCTGCTGCTCTCTCCAATTTCATTTGAAAAACTGCTGAGATCAGATCTTGGGTTTTGGTCGTTAGTGCTTCCGGTGATGGGCGGAGCCATACTTTTAGGTTCCGCTGCGACCTGGTGTCATGAACGATGGTTCCTGCGGCGAGCGCTATTAACTCTTGGTCTTGTACAAAGCATCACGGCGACTGCCAACGGCCGGCTGCTGATTCGTTATGAGTTCCTTGACCAAAGCCGCGAACGCAGAGGTGGAATGGAGTACGATCTGAGCGGCCATCAACCAGAGCCGCTGGTGTTCGTGCTGTACAGTAGCCGTAACCCAGACAAGAACCGTTCTGCACGTGGATTATTTTTCCATAGGTTTGACATTAAAAAACAAGGGTCTACGCTGAAAACAACTGAAACATAGGCTACATGCCGCATGAAACGCCTGCCCATAGACTCCCGCGCCATCCGCTCTGCGGCATACGATACAGAGCTGCTGATTCTTGAAATCGAATTCACCAACGGGAGCATTTACCACTACTACCGCGTGCCGCCTGCAACCTATCAGCAATTCTGTGACGCCGATTCCAAGGGAACCTTTGTCAATCAAAGCATCAAGCCCAATTTCGAATACCGGGAAATCCGCAAGCCTGCTCGTTGAAACAATCGCCACTGGTTTCCTCAGCGTTTACAATCAATCACAAGATGGCGCGCATTCATGTTCTGCCTGAGCACGTTGCCAACAAGATTGCCGCAGGTGAAGTGGTGGAACGCCCGGCCTCGGTGGTCAAGGAGTTGCTCGAGAACTCGCTCGATGCCGGCGCGCGCCGCATCAAGGTGCAGGTTGAGGCGGGCGGCAGAAAGCTGATTCAGATCACCGACGACGGCTGCGGCATGGTACGCGACGATGCCTTGCTGGCCTTTGAACGCCATGCCACCTCCAAGATCAAGAATGCTGACGATTTGTTGAATATTGCGACCCTCGGCTTCCGCGGCGAGGCGCTGCCTTCCATCGCCTCAGTGTCGCGGCTGCTGCTGGAAACCCGCGCCGCCGATGAGAGCAGCGGAACGCTCATTGAAATTAACGGTGGCAAGATGCAGCGCGTGGAAGATGCCGGACTGCCATCCGGTACCACCATCACCGTCCGCGATCTGTTCTTCAACATTCCAGCCCGCCGTAAATTTCTGAAAGCCGAGTCCACCGAGCTCTCGCATATTGCCTCGCTGGTCACGCACTATGCGCTGGCGCATCCCGAGATGCACTTTGAATTGCATTCCATGTCGAATGCCATGCTGGTGGCGCCGCCGGTTGCCGGGCACTCTGAGCGGGTCTTTCAGGTTTTTGGGAAAGAGATTCTCGATCAGCTTATCCCGGTTTCGGCAGAGCTACGGCTGGAGCATGTTGGCCTGCCCCAACCTCCGCCCTGGAAGCGCGACGAAGATTATCAGGCGCCCGTTCCAGGGGAGCTTAAGTTGCATGGATTTGTAAGCAAACCTGAGGTTCAGAAGCTCAATCGCAATTCGATTTTTATTTTTGTGAATCGGCGGTTGATTCGTGACCGCGTGGTGCAGCACGCTATCACCGAGGCCTACCGCAACGTTATCCCGCCGACGGTTTTTCCTGTAGTTCTGCTCTTCCTGGAGCTGCCCGGCGAAGAGGTGGATGTGAACGTGCATCCTTCCAAGACCGAGGTCCGCTTCCGGCAGGGTTCGACCGTGCATGATTTTATACGCGACTCGCTGCGGGCGGCCCTGATGCAGGCCCGGCCTGTGCCGCAGTTCACGCGCGAGATTCATACCCAGCCAACGGCACGCCAGGCGCTTACGCAGGGTATTGCTCCTGCCGGTTCAGAATCGGACCTCGCCGCGAATGCCGAGACCGCCCAGAGCAGCGATTTTGTCTTACAAGCGCCCACTCTGCCACCGCGCAATGAGAGTTTTTCATTTCAAGAAGGGATCTCGATTGACGCCAATGCGGCAGCGTCAATGTTGGCGCCTGGACCGGCGGGGCTGGTTTTGGAGACGCGCAACGGATCTTCATGGTGTAGCGGTATTGCTGTTACAGAGAGAGAAGTCGCGCCGGGCCAGAACGAAGGGCCTATTGCTCTGGGGAATCTCAAGCCCCTGGGCCAGATTCGTGATTCGTTTATCATTGCCGCCGATCCCAGCGGTCTGTGGATTATTGACCAGCACGTCGCGCACGAGCGCGTGCTCTTTGAGCGCATCCTGCGGCAGCGGGAGACGCGGCACGTGGAGAGCCAGCGCCTGCTGATGCCGCTGATTGTGGAGCTTACTGCAGGCCAGCAGGCGGTTTTTGCCGAGATCAGCGATGAACTTCGGCGCAACGGATTTGAAGTCGAGCCTTTCGGCGCAGGGACAATCGCCGTGAAGGCTGCGCCCGGCGGGATTGATCCTGCCGACGTCGAGCGCCTGCTGCACGAGCTGCTTGATCACTTGGAAAAAGAGGATCAATCCATCAATTTGGAAAAGTTGCGCGGCGAAATTGCGGCTTCCATCGCCTGCCACGCTGCCATCAAAGTGAACATGCCCCTGGAGCACTCCAAGATGGAGTGGCTCATCTCTGAATTGAGCAAGACACAGTGTCCTATGTCTTGTCCACACGGACGTCCGGTAGTACTGCGGTATTCTGTAAGGGACATCCAAAAGGCATTCAAAAGGATTTAGGGTAGAGACGTAGCTTGCTACGTCTCCTGATTAACCGGCAACTGAGAACCGAGAACTACTAATGACTGAAGTCGAAATCCAAGAGCAACGCCGAAGCAAGTGGCGCATTGGGCGTCCTGCTCGCACGCTGGAAGATGCTGCTGAATTCGTGAATTCGGTAGGGCTCTGTCTTGTGCACCCGGTCCGCCCCCCGCTCTTGGCGCCGACGTTTTTGGGGGCATACACCGGCAGCGACCAGGATTTGCCGACTGCGCAGCAGGCATACAAAGATCCCCGCGTGGCCGAAGCGCGCGAACTGATGGTGCGTCTTTTGCGCCAGCGCCTGGCCTATGAGGTCAACATTGCGGGTGAGGGAACTCTCTTGCTTTCGGCGCAGACCTTCCCCTATTTTTATGCGCTGGTGGGCGACCGCAATCCCAGGAAAGATTTGAAAGACGATGCTGCCGGGCGGAGTAATTCTCCGCTGACCCAGGATGCCTTCATGGTAATTCAGCGCGAGGGGCCGATTTCCTGGCGTCGGCTGGGAGAGGTTCTGGGCGGCGCTCCTTCAGAGGCGGCGCTCGATCGCTCGCTGATGGAGCTATGGTCGCGCCTGCGCATTACCCGCGTGGATTACCGCCCCGAAGAGGGTGTTCTGTGGGACGTCCTCTATCGCTGGTCGCCGGATGCGGTGAAAGAAGGAATACAGCTTTCGGTGGCAGAAGGTCTTTCGGCATTGCTTTCCAAATACTTGGATGCGGTGGTTGCCGCCGAGCAGGGTGAGATCGAAGCTTTTTTCCAGCCGCTGGTGGCCCGCTCCCGCGTGAAGGAGGCCATCCATGCCCTTCTGGCTGCTCGGCAATTCAGCTTTGTGCAGACTGGCCGGCGAACCTTGATCCAGAACACGCCTCCGGTGGAGCCGCGCCAGCAGCGCAATTTGGTGCGAAGCCGTTAAACTATAGGGCTGCCCATTTTCCCATGAGCGTCAAAAAACTTATCATCGCGATTGATGGCCCCGCCGGTGCGGGCAAGAGCACCATCGCCTCTAGACTCGCCCGCCAGTTGGGATACGTGAATATTGAGACCGGCGCTATGTACCGCGCGCTGGCTTTGAAAGCTGTCGAGTCGGATGTGGGCTTCGACGAAGGGCCCGAACTGGTCGCATTGGCCCAGAAGTCGCATATTGATCTGGAGCCTACCCTTGATGGCAACCGCGTGCTGCTGGATGGCCAGGATGTTACACGGCGAATACGCGAGCGTGATGTTACTGAGGCGGCCTCGCAGGTTTCGATTCATCCCGGCGTGCGGGAGTGGATGGTAAGCCGCCAGCGCGAGATGGGCCTGGCCGGCGGAGTGGTGATGGAAGGCCGCGATATCGGCACAAAAGTCTTTCCCGATGCCGCCGTAAAGATTTTTCTTGATGCGGCACCTGAGGTCCGTGGCGAAAGACGCTTTCGCCAGCAAGGGCCGGTGGCCTCTCCTGCACCTTCGGCAGTTCCGACTGAAGCTGCGCAAAAAAAAGCGGCCGCGGTGGTTGCCGAGATGCGCGAGCGGGATGAGCGCGACCGCTCCCGCGCCAACTCTCCCCTGGTCCCCGCTCCTGACGCCGTGATCATTGATTCCACCAATCTCACCATCGAGCAAGTAATGGAGCAAGTGGACCGCATCATCGCAGAAAAGCTGCGTGTCTCGGCGGGGTCCAACTAGGGTTAGAGATGTAGCATGCTGCGTCTCCGCAGTTGGTGTCACCCCTCCCGGGGCATTGGTTTTCTCTGTGCCTCTGTGGTGAATCTTAAGCGGGCTCAACTTGCTACAATCCTTTGGAATCAGGAACAATCCGTCAGGATTTTTCGTATTACAAGCTGGGGTGGCTAGTTTCGCGCCAATCCGAGTAATACGGGCGCCTGCAGTTCGGGCGAACTCAGAGGTGCAGGAGACGAGGCTGGCTGTACCGACTCAATCTTCGAGTGCGGGGGGGCACGATGAGCAGCAACAATCCGCTGCCCTGCTCCGCCGTTGTCTCGCCGGCGATGCCGCCGCCTGGGCGGAAATTGTGCAACTCCATAGCCGCAGAATCTATAACATCTGTTATCGTTTCACCGGCTCTTACGAGGATGCTCAGGATATCGCCCAGGAAGTCTTCATCAAGATTTACCGGACTCTGAAGACCTATGACGGGACTAGGGGAGCGTTTACGACCTGGATTACGACCGTGACCCGCAACCTCCTGGTAGATCATTACCGCTCCCGCAAGAGCGACCGGCTTACCGATTCGCTGGAAGCTGCTCCCTCCGGCAATGAGGAGGCACCGACCCTGGGCGAGAGGCTGCAGGATTCGACCCCCAGTCCGGAGTCGCACATGCGGCGCAAAGACACGCAAAAGGTGGTGCAGCAGGGGCTGGCTAAGCTCTCACCCGAGCTGCGCGAGGCGGTAATCTTGCGTGACCTCGAGGAGCTGGACTACCGAGAAATAGCCGCTGTTTTAAAGGTTCCTGAGGGGACCGTGAAATCCAGGATTAATCGCGGGCGCACGGAACTTGGGCGCCTTTTACAACGTACATATAAGCAGGTATAGGATGAACCAAAACCAGCAATACGGCATGCAATGCGCAGAATTCGAAGCTCTGCTGACCGAGGCCGTGGAAGGCTCGCTCGAGGAAGGTCATATGCAGAACTTCCGGGCACATGCAGGCACATGTGTCATCTGCGCGTCTTCATTCGCCGAGGCCACGGCAGGGTATCAGTGGGTGCGGTCGCTCGACCCGGAAGAACCACCGGTCCATTTGATCCACAACATTCTCGTGGCCACGACCGGCGTCGAGCCGGCCTCGACTCCAGCTCAGGTCCGGGTATCGCAATCCTGGACCCAGCGGCTGCAGGCATGGCTGCGCCCCGTGGTGAGGCCTATGCTGCAGCCACGCTTCGGCGCAACCTTCGCCATGGCGTTTTTCTCCATTGCTTTAATGCTGAATCTGGCAGGGGTTGACTTCACTCATATGGATTTGCGTCCCGGTGCCCTCCGCAGCCAGGCCGAGCACAGTTATTACGCAACCAAGACCCGCGTAGTGAGGTATTACGACAGCATGCGCTTTGTCTATGAGCTGCAGGCCCGCATGCGCGAGCTCCGGAGCATGCTGCCCGAGGAAAACATCCAGCCGGAACCGCAGCAGCGCCAGGACCAGGAAAAAGACAAGAAAGAAAAGAACAATAAGGACATCAGTGTGCAACCCGACCCTAAGCAGGAAGAAGAAAATCAAGCCCAGCAGGGCAGCAATGCCGTGCTGGCGTCTTACACGCCCCATCTTTTGCGCTCCCCCTATTTCTTAATGCAACGAAACAGGAGGACAGCATGAACTGCGCCATCCATCAACAGACTCCAGCCGTAGCCTACTGCCGCACCTGCGGCAAACCGCTCTGCGAAAGCTGCAAACGCGAGGTGCACGGCATCATCTACTGCGAGGATTGCCTTGCCTCTCGTGTGCAAAGCGCGCCAGCCGCGACTGGGGTCGTGAATCCCAATGCTCCTCATCCGGGTGTTGCTTTTGTTCTGGGCTTCATTCCCGGCGTGGGGGCAATGTATTGCGGCGAGTTCATGAGGGCATTCATTCACGTTGCGGTCTTTGCCACTCTGATCGTCGCTACCAGCGAAGTCAACGGTCTGTTCGGGATCCTGATTGGCTTCTGGTGCTTTTACATGATCTTCGATTCCTACCAGATCGCCAAGGCCAAGCAGGAAGGCCGGCCGATACAGGATATCTTTGGTTTCGGAGCACCTTCTTCTTCTTCCGCCCCGGCCCCAGCGTTTTCCGCTCCGCCGCTGATTGATGCAACCCGAAGCCGAAACATGCCCATAGGCCCCATTGTGCTGATTGGGCTGGGCGTTCTGTTTCTGTTGCATACCATGGGAGTGCCCCTTTTCCATCATTTCGGAAAGCTGTGGCCCGTAGTCCTGATAGGAATTGGCGGATGGCTCATCTGGCAACGAACCCAAAGAGCCGCTTGCCGCTGCGTTGCTTGCACCGCGGTCTCCCTTATGGGGCCGACAATCCTGGTTACGATTGGCGTAATGGGCATGTTGTCTGAATTTACTCCCGTCGGTTGGAAAGAGAGCTGGCCACTTATTCTGATTGTGGTCGGAGTGTTGAAATTCCTCCAGATCACCGGTTCGCGCGCGGGACACATTCCAT
>Ga0210384_10001645_pt1 | contig 29645 bp, 23 predicted proteins | sample IncBWH2MmetaG_FD_160574 | JGI IMG/M metagenome (GOLD analysis project Ga0210384, IMG submission 160574) | Forest soil microbial communities from Barre Woods Harvard Forest LTER site, Petersham, Massachusetts, United States - Inc-BW-H-2-M | ecosystem: Environmental > Terrestrial > Soil >...
AGAATCAAAGCGCGCTGCTTGTGGGACTGCAGGGACAGCGCAAATCCTGCCCCAAGTTGCACGTCCCCGAGTAGAACCACCGAAATCGGACGAGGCGGGTGCCTCCAGTCCGCCTCATTTCATCACCCTCCTAAGAAACGCCAGTATCTCGTTCCATGAGCGCTGGTCGGCAGCGGCGCTGTACTCATCTCCTGGCATATCGAATTGCTTGCCGCCGTACTCCTTCGCTGCGGGATTCGTGAAGGAGTGCTTCGCGCCAGGATAGGTAACGATTTTGTAGCGCGCTCCGGCGGATTTGAGTTCACGATCAAGCGCGTCAACTTGATCCTTTGTCACGTAGGGATCGGCGCCACCGGTCAGTACGAGCACGTCTGCCTTTACCGCACCGGCCCTCGCGGGCGCAGCGGTGTCGAGCACCCCGTGAACACTCACCACGCCGCGCAAATTCTCCCCCGCGCGCGCCATGTCCAGTACAACCCCACCACCGAAGCAGTAGCCGATCGCAGCGATGCGTGTTGGATCGACATTCGGCTGTGTTCGAAGAAGCTCGCGTGCGGCATCAAAGCGCGCCTGCATGAGCGGCAGGTTGGTCCGTATCTCCGTGGAGAGCATGAGGGCCTCTCGTGGACGGTGCGCCTGCTTGGCCTCCCCATACATGTCGAGAGCAAGCGCAACGTAACCCGCTTCCGCGAGGCGTCGGGCGCTGTGACGTGCGTGTTCATTGAGGCCTGACCACTCGTGCACCACTAGAACGCCAGGCCCCCTGCCCGGTAGTGCATCGTCGTACGCAAGGGAACCTCTGAGCACGACGCTGCCCGACTCATAGTTGATCTCGCGCTCCTGGACGGCACTGTCTGCCGCGGCGGGGAACAACAGGCAAATCACCATCGCCGCACCGCGTCGCATGGGCACCACCTCAACCAGAATTATGGCGCCGACATTATCCCTATAGCGACAAGTGTTGGGTGATCCTAGCGCCACTTACTCTTTGCGATCATCTCTCCGACGGCGCGGCGAGATCGCCGTCCAACTGTTGCCGCCGCTTTTCCGCCGATCTGGACCGACGCGACCACAGCGGAGGCAGTAGCAGCTGCGTGTCGCACCGAGCCAAGCCCAGTCGTGGCCGTTCAGAAGCAAGCAAGTGAGCCACCCGAGCAACTCACATCCTCTCTCGCCGCTGATTCTGGGCCTTCGGCTCATCCACGTTAACGCCAGCGTGCACGCTGATTACTTCGCGGCATTCCGTGAGGCTGGCAACCAGCGATGCGGCGTAAAGCGCAGCGAAGCGGACTCCCGTGCTCATGGCGGTGATTATACCGCCCCAGACGGCATCATTGGTGTCGCCGTCACCTGTTCGCGCCGATCAGTTCGAAGCGCACATTCTGGATCGCATACGATTTCCAGTCGCGATAGTCGAAATGCCACCACTCGTATTCGTAGACGGTAAAGCCTTCGGCCTCCATGTGCCGGCGCAAGAGGTCGCGCAAACGCCGTTGTTCCGCCGTGCCGCCTGCATACGTCGAATATGCGCGCTCGGAATTCTCGTCGTAAAGGCTGGGCATCTCGACCGCGCGACCAGTCTTCAAGTCGTACAACGTGAGATCCACTGCGCAGCCCCGATTGTGGTGCGAACCTATTGCTGGATCCGCGACGAACTGGTGCTTGTCCGCCGGCATCGCGTCCCAGAAGATTTTCGTTACATACCACGGCCGATATCCATCGTGTACAAGCAGGCCGTAGCCCTCTTCTGCAAGCGCACGTTGTACGCGCACCACGGCTTCTGCCGCGGGCCGTTGCAGGAAGGCGCGCGCCTGGCTGTACAGTGGCGTGCTGAGGAAATTGCGTGACGTTGCATAACGAATGTCTAGTTTGATTGTCGGATCGAGAGTCGACAGCTCGACCAGGTCGGACCGACGGAACTCGCCCGGCTCGACCGGTGGCGTCGCCGCGAGCGCGAGCGGCAGCAACTCCGCGACTGGTCGCACCGGATTGATATGAAAAAACGGCGCGGCATCGGCGACATTTTCGCGCGGTGGGACGGACGACGCGCAGGCGGCGAGGACGAGTACACCAATCAGCGATGCGCAGCGATTCACGTCTCGACTCCCCGATTGTGTAGGTGTCTGGAAGGAGTCGCGAGACCTCAGTTTGTCTTCGGACAGCCGCCGAAATTCGCAACGATCGCCTCGATGCCCTTATCGCCCGAGAGATCCCGGGTGTTGGTTGCCCCGCACACCGCCGTGCGAACCGCTTCGGATTTGGGGTCCTCCGCGGAGATCTTGCTGTACGGCGCGCCGCCAGTGACTTTGGGATTGCCCGCCTTGGTCACGCACCACTGGGGTGCCTGCGCGCCGGTACGGGTCCACGTAAGCGCTTCCAGCACCGTCGTGTCACCACACATGACCACGTCGTGAAACGTCCTTATGAGGGCCGGATAGTCGGGAAGGGACGGAACGTTTGGTGTCGGCTCATCGGCGATCACATGCGGGGTGGAGTCCGCGGCGGCGCTATCCGGGAACAGGTGATGAGGCGCCGGATCCGGACACTCGTCCAGATACCAGGCGCCAAGCTTGCGCACGCCGCAGGTCGTAGCCAGGGTGTCATCGCATTTTCCGGGGATGGCGCACGTGGAGGAGATGAACTGGCGGATGTGCACATCCTTCGCCTCGCACATCTGCGGCGGCGTGTTCTCCGGGGTGCCCGCAGCCGCAGCGATCGCCGTATCCTGGGGCAAGAACATGATTCCCTGCATGACCTGGCCAAGACAGTAGTCCGGGTACACCACCAAGTGGTGGAGATCGGGCAGTTTCTGCGCCTGGAACGGCTGGACCGGGGTCAATGCGGGCGAGCTGAGGTTTGGAACCGCGCACTCGCAGGGGGTACACACCAGCTGCGGATGGTCGCCGTAGAAGCCGCGGGCGTCTTGCGTAACTGCCGCGCTGACCTTATTGAAATCCGCGTCCCCCTTGCACAGGCCTGGGTGGGCGATGACGTCGTTGACGATCTTCTGCGCCTCGTTCACGAAGCCCTGCGAGAGCGGGCTGTGCGGGCCCTTGTAGTGGCTGTTGTACAGACCGAAATACAGCCGGTCGGCCGTGGCATCGCAGCGCTGATAGACAGCCTCCGAGATCAAGCCGGCCTGCCGGTCCTGCTTCAGACACGTACGGAATGCCTCAAACATGCCGGCCTGATGGGCCGCGGACTCGACCGGGGCGGCGCTTTGCTGCGCCAGCACGTGCGACCCGAAAAACAGGCAACACGCGCCGACGAGTATTGAGGCACTCCGGGGCAACACAGAGATCCCTGACACGAATCCGATTTGATTAGCCACGGAACTCTCCGGATGAGCACGGGTTTTCGGTTGTTCTTGGCGGCACGCGATGTGTGGCGTGGTGGATCGGTAGCACAGCTACCGATCACACCAGCTTTCGATCCATGGATGCAAGTGCGGCTACTTGTTGGCGGCCTGATTTGGCAGCTCCGCTCGGAGCTTTATTTTGTGCTGGATCTGCTCTTCGGACAGGATGGGTCCGAAGTCTTCCATCTCAAAGACCTGGCGGATTTCGACTTCGTAGTCGCCGGCGCTGCAGTTGGGGCCACGCTTGACCCACTCGATGGCCTCTTCGAGGGACTTCACCTGCAAGATCGAGAAGCCGGCGACGAGCTCCTTGGATTCGGTGAACGGGCCGTCGACGACGGTACGAGACTTGCCGGAGAATTTGACGCGTGCGCCCTTGGAGCTGGGATGGAGGCCATCGAGGGCGAGCAGGACGCCAGCCTTGACTAGCTCTTCGTTGTACTTGCCCATCTCGGCCATGAGCTGTGGATCGGGGAGGGCGCCTTGTTTTTCTGACTCTGCGGTTGCTTTGACGATGACCATGAATCGCATTGCGAAATCTCCTTTGGGTTGAGCGATGGCTGGGTGGCTTGAACTTCGCTGTTGCTCGCTTTCGTACTGGCTCTCTGCTGATACGTCGAACGGGATGTGGCCGAATCGACATGAGAACGGAATTTAATTAATTATTGTTCGGGGAGACGAAGGATGGTCTAAGTTGCTGACTTTATTGAAGCAGGTTGAGCTGCGGCCCCTCGGTCCAGATAGGCGCCGAAGCGCGCCCCCGCTACCACATTCTGCGGCGCGTAAGCCGCAGCAAACAACGCCACAAGCCGGCCTCTGCCTTGCGTCTGCCGAACGGCCGCAAGCGGCCAGCAGCGGATGCTCGTCAAGGGAAAGGTTACGGCATCATGAGCGAGTCTGTAAGCTGACTCACTGGTACAAAAGTGAGAAGCACATGAGGCGCCTGGTCACCACTATCCTTTTCTTTGCATTCGCCTCCGTAACAGCGCACGCAGCCGCGGACGAATCCAACCCCAAGGTCCGCACGATCACGGCCTTTGTGCGCCTCGATCGATCGATGTACCAAGCGCAGATTGACGAGGCGATGCGTGTGCTCAGCGCCGCGAGAGCCGAATTCGCCCGGCGTGGCTACGAGACGCAAACCGTTCGAATCGTGACGCAGCCGTTCGCAGAGCTCGTCAAGGGCCTCTCCGATACGGAGGCCCTCTCCTTCCTTCGATCGCTCGATGATCTGTCGCAGAAGGATGGCTTCCTGCCGAACGTCGGCCCCGCGATGCTCCACGACACCGACGATCCGGCGGCGATGCGCCTGCTGGCGCAGGTGCTCTCCACCCTGACGCGTCTTAACGCAAGCGCAATCATCGCGGATGACGACGGCATCCACTGGAAGACGATCCGCGAGTCGGCGAAGCTCGTGCGCTACGTTGCCGACCACAGCGCACACAGCCAAGGCACCTTTCAGTTTGCAGCGACCGCGATGCTCACGCCGCTCGGACCGTTCTATCCGGGCGCGTATCACACCGGCGCCGGCAAGCGGTTCTCGCTGGGATTCGAAGGCGCCAGCGTCGTGCAGCAGGTGTTCGGATCGACGCATGGTGACTTCGATACTTCCGTGGCCGAGCTCACACGGCGGTTGACGATCCACGCGCGGGTCGGCGAAGAAGTCGGCAATGCAATAGCCGCATCCAGCGGATGGGAGTTCGTTGGCGTGGATCCAACGCCGGCGCCGTTAGCCGACGCCTCGATTGGGGACGCAATCGAGCACTACACAGGCTCACCGTTCGGCTCGAATGGCACGATGACGGCGGCGCTTGCGATCACCACCGCCGTTAAGGCGGTGAAGGTGAAGCAGGTCGGCTATTCAGGCTTGATGCTGCCGGTGATGGAAGACAAGCGTCTTGCGCAGCGTTGGGCGGAAAATACCTACGAGATCGATTCGCTGCTTGCGTATTCGTCGGTATGCGGCACGGGGCTGGATACTGTGCCCCTCCCCGGCGACGTCAGCGAAGAACGCCTGGTGAAGATCTTCAGCGACGTTGCGGCCCTGGCTTGGAGATGGCACAAGCCGCTTTCTGCGCGGCTGCAGCCGGTTACGAACAAGAGAGCCGGCGACAAGACCGACTTCAACAGTCAATACTTGTTCAATACCACACTGCATTCAGCTCATTGACCTTGACTGGGCCACGCGGACAGCCATTGCTGCGCCTTTCAGGTTCTCCAAGTGCGTAACCACACCCTCGCCAGGTATTCGAGCATGCTAGCGGGGATCTTGGGCGTACTCGCCGCATCCCTGGCGTCAGGTGCCGACGAACAGCTGCCGCCTCGCAGCGAATGGCGTGCAACGGCGTCCTCCACGCTGCATCGTGGCATGACCCCCGCGATGGCGATCGACGGCGACCCGTCGACCAAGTGGGACGGCAACTTTGCGCCCGGGAACTGGTTGCAGGTCGATATGGGTGGCGAGGCGCTGATAGGCGGCGTCATCCTTCAGTGGGACGAGGCGTACGCGCTGGAATACAAGATCCAGTATTCGGTCGACGGGCAACACTGGCAGACCGCATTTCAGACCTCGGACTCAAAGGGGGGAGTGGATTACGCGCTCTTCCCATCGGTCCGTGCACGGTACCTGCGTCTCGCCAGTCCCCCGAATAGCTCCAACGGCGCCGTATCGCTGTTCGAATTCGAGCCACTTCTCGCAAGCCAATCACCGCGCATCACAGGCGCCGAGCAGGGAATCGCCGCGGCGGCCCTGTGGAGCGGTGATGTGCACAGCGATCTTGTGGAACCCGGACCCGAATTTGGCACGCGCCAGCTGCACGTGTACCTTGCGCGCGCGCTCCCGGTGAGCGGACTGGAAGTGTTCTGGAACTCCGCGCGGCGCGGCGCACGACTTGAAGGTCGTGACCCTGCGGGCGAGTGGCATCTGCTCGGCGAGGACGCGAGCCCGCTCGGCGACACCTCCTACCTGGCGGCAGGCAGTGCGCGAGCGCTGAGCGAGCTGCGTCTTACGGTCGATGCATCGGGCCGCGAAACCCCGGCGATCCGGCGCCTGCGGTTGCTGAGTCGCACGCAAGCCATGACCGCGCTCAAGCGCTACGAAATCGTTGTGGGGCGCGAGCACTCGGCGCTGTTCCCGTCGTCCCTCCATGAGCAGCAGGTCTACTGGGCGGCAGTCAGTGTGCCCGGCGGGGAGCGAAAGAGCCTCTTCGACGAATACGGCGATCTGGAAGCCTTCCAGGACGCTCCCTTGGTGCAGCCCCTGTGGCGAGACGTCTCTGGCCGCACCGTCGCCGCCTTCAACGCCAATCGTACGCACAGCCTGCGTCGCGGCTGGATACCCATGCCGACAGTGGCATGGTCCCCGCAACCCGGGTTGCAGCTGCGCTTCGAGGCCATCGCCGTTACCACGGCCGCCGGGCCCGCCACGCTGGTGCGCTATCGTGTCGAGAACAGCGGGCCACTCGCTGTCGACGGACAGCTTGCACTGCTGGTCCGGCCCATGCAGGTCAACCCGCCCTGGCAGCACGGCGGCATATCCGAGATCCGCAGCGTGGGTTTCGAGGGCACCCGTGAGAACACGCAGCTCGTGGTCAATGGCCGCACGCTGCTCACGTCACTGACCGCGCCCTCCGCCCAGGGCGTGGCACCGTTTGGCTCAACGGGCCAGACAGAGATCACGCGCTATGTCACAGAAGGGGGCGTGCCGACCGCCTCTTTCACCAAAGACCCGCTCGGCCTCGGGGCTGCTGCAATGCTCTATGCGGTACACCTCGAGCCGCACGAGCACACCGACGTGGTGCTCCTGTTCCCGCTCGCGGAATTCCCCGCGAAAACCGCCAGGGGCACACGCCGACAGCGACGCTTCGAGCAGCAGGTACCGGCCAATCCGTCGCCAGCGGACTTTGACCGATTGGCGAACCTCGCTGAGCAGCAGTGGCAAGCGCGTCTGGGCCGGGTCGGCATCGAGCTGCCCGACCAGACCGTTGTCGAGACCCTGCGAGCGCAGGTCGCCTACATGCTGGTGAACGCCAAGGGTCCGGTGATATTGGCCGGTCCCCGCAACTATAACCGCTCATTTATCCGCGACGGTTCGGCAACGGCCGCCATCTTGCTGCGGATGGGGCTTGCGGGTCCGGCGCGCGAGTATTTGCGCTGGTACGCGGATCATGGCGTGCGCGACAGCGGCATGATTTCCCCCATCCTCAACGACGACGGTAGCGTAAATGGCGGCGTCGGCTCGGAACTGGAGTACGACAGTCAGGGAGAGTTCGTCATGCTCGTAGCTGAGGTGGCACGCCTTAACGGTGGCGCCGCCACCGTGCGTGAGTACTTGCCCAGCGTGCGCGCAGCGCTCAAGTTCCTGCAAACGCTGCGTGAACGCACGCTGGTGCCCGGCTACCAGGAGGCGAGCCAAATGCCGCAGCGCTTCCGGGGCATCCTCGCGCCATCGATCAGCCACGAGGGCTACCCCACGCCCACTCATAGTTACTGGGACGACTACTGGGCGCTCAAGGGCTGGCACGACGGCGCATGGCTCGCGCGCGAGTGGCGGGTGAGCGATATGGCGACCTGGGCCGCAGACCAGGGAGCTGCCCTGCACGACTCCATGGCGGCCTCCATTCGCGCCACCATGGACTGGAAACACATCGACTACGTGCCGGCGTCCGCGGACTTTGGTGACTCCGACCCGACCAGCGTCTCCATTGCTCTGGACCCGTGCGGCCAGCAGGAATTGCTGCCCTACACCGACGCCCATACCACATTCATGCGCTACCTCGATGAGGTTCGCAAGCGCAGTCTTCCAGGTGCGCGATATGTCTACACGCCGTACGAGTTTCGCAACGTACTGACGTTCGTGCACCTCGATGAGCCGCCGCTCGCCGAGGCGCTGTTGAATCGACTGCGAGCCGACCGCCGTCCGGCCGGTTGGCAGGTGTTCGCGGAGGTTGTGCGCTCGCCGCTGCGCTCGGTTTTTTACCTCGGCGATATGCCTCACACCTGGGTGGGCGCGGAATACGTCCGCGCGGTTATCGGCATGCTCATGCACGAGGCAGACGGGCGTCTTGATCTGCTTCCCGGAGTACCTCCTGATTGGGTCACCGGTAAGGGCCTGTCGATTGACCGGCTGCCTACCGCCTTTGGCGAGCTGTCCATGTCGGCACAGCAGGACGAAAGCACTCTGCGCATAGGGCTCGCTCCTACCCTCAGCTCTTCGACCGAGGTAGGCGTGAGCTGGCCGACGCGCAAGCGCCCGAAGTCGGTCACGGTAGACGGCAAAGACCGCGGCGACTTCGGCGAAGAAGGCATGCGGTTACAGAAGCCGTTCCGGGAATTAGTGGCCCGCTGGTGAGCGTCCCAACAGCAACCCGGGCCCGTTCGTCTTGCGAGAGATGACTCTCAAGGATCCGCAGCCGCATAATGCACGCCATAGGGCGTGCGGCCGACAGAACCGACGAACGAGCCTCTGAACACGACTCCCATTCCCGAAGTTGCCGGTTGCGAGCACAGCGAGGTCCGGCGCGACGTGCTGTCGCGCGCCAGGCCAGCGGTGCTGCGGGGCTTGGTGAGCCACTGGCCCGCCGTCCATCGCGGACGCACGTCGGCGCAGGAAATCCTCGGTTATCTGCAGCGCTTCGACAACGGCTCCTCAGTCAATGCGATCCTGATCCCGCCCGAGGCGAACGGCCGCCTCGGCTACAACGCCGCGATGAGCGGCGCCAACTTCGTGCGTAATCGGTTGCCGATTTCCGCTGTCAGCGAACAGGTGCTGCGCTACAGCGCGTTTGCACACCCGCCGGCCGTAGCGGTGCAAGCGGCGCGAATCGACGAGTGCCTGCCCGGGTTCGCAGCGGAGAACCCGCTGGCGGTGCTCGACAGCTCGGTGCGACCCCGGCTCTGGCTCGGCAACGCCATCACGACTCCGGCGCACGTGGATGAGACCCACAACATCGCCTGCGTGGTGAGCGGGCGGCGGCGCTTCACGCTGTTTCCGCCCGAGCAAATCGCCAACCTGTACGTCGGCCCGGTGGATTTCACACCAACGGGCGCGCCCATTGCTCTGCCCTCGCTGATCGAGCCGGACTTCGAACGCTTCCCGAGACTGCGCGAGGCGCTGCAGCAGGCACTGGTAGCCGAGCTCGGGCCGGGCGACGCGCTCTACATCCCCGCGCTCTGGTGGCATCAGGTCGAATCGCTGTCGAGCTGCAATGTTCTGGTCAATTATTGGTGGCACCCAATCGCCGGCGAGACTGTCGGCGCGAGCCCCGGCTTCGACTGCCTGCTACATTGCATGCTGACCCTGCGGCGGCTGCCGCCGGAAGTGCGTGCCGGCTGGCGCGCAGCGTTCGAGCACTACATTTTCGGACCGGACGCGCCCGTCAACGGACACATTCCCCCTGAACGTCGCGGTGTGCTCGGCGAGATCACCCCGGAGCTTGCTAAACAGATCCGCGCGCTGCTCCTTGCACGCCTCACGGAATAACCGCGACAGCCCACCGCTACTATTTAGCTGGCGTCGCAGGAACGTCGGCAATCACCCGAATTCATCAGCGGTAAAAAATGTGATTGCCGATCCTCGCAACCGGGTGTCGGTTGCGTGACCAATCCGGGTGCACGCTGCTTGCGTGATAGTAGAGAGCACCGGGCACGAGGGGCGGGTGCAGGTCGTCGTGCACCGCGGTCGCGATGGCCATCGCCTGCTTCCAGGCAGGTCCGTCCTCCGGGGAAAGCACGCCGAGTTCCGTCCACGAGAAGTCTGCGACGTGACGGCGCCGGCTCGGATCCCACCGACTCTCGTGGACCACCGCGCAGATAGTGCGTGGGAAGTTCCGTGCCTGTGTTCGGTTCAAGGTAACTTCGGCGACGGCGTACTGTCCTTCGAGCGGTTCACCGCGCGCTTCGAAATAGATATTCTCAGCCAGGCATTGCAGATCGTCCGCGCGCCGACGAGCCCGGCTCTCCTCGCGCTGCAGCGCCTGAATCCGCGCGGGTTCGATACTCGTTCCGTCCAGGTACGCAAAGTAGATGATGCCCCCCACCGCAAGAATGAGCACCCCCAACAGCATCAGAAACACCAGCTGCTCCCGCGCGCCGTAGGCCCAGTAGCAGGCGAGCCGGCGGCGCCAGAGCAGCGGCCAGATGCGAGCCTCGTAGAGCAGTGATGTGAGCATGAGGGTACGTCCGGCATCCGTGGACGCGATCGTTGAGCCGTTGAGTTCACACGGCAGCGCTGTTGCGAGGGTGCGCGGGAGGCACGCACGAGTCAAACCTCGCATTATGTTGCAGGCTGCGACCGAGGGCCGATCCACGCGCTCGCGCCGATGCTCGCCGTATGACCCAGTGCACTGTGACTCAGCTCACAACGCACCGGTGGTCGCGGGCTTACATTAAGTTCACGGTCATCTGCAAGAGCACACCCTTCGAAAGAAGGGGTCGCAAAGCCACCGGTCTAAGGGGATTTCCTATGACAGCGGGGTTGCCAGAATGAAAGCTACGTCGGCTCGGCTCATCTGCCGCTCGCAACTCGAGGACGCGCCGGCGCAGGCGCGCGAGATTCTGAGCGCGGCCCGTCACCCCGATCGTTCTCCGCCGGGGTCCTCGCCCTTCCTCCATTCGCACAACCGCTAAGCGAGCACAGCCATGTCAATGCCAAGCCTGTTGACGTTCACTCCGTGGCCGGGCCTGTCGGCAACGATCCTGATGATCCTGCTGGTAGCCGCCCTGTACTTTGCGAGGTATACCGCCCACCAGGCAATCCAGGCGGCAGCGGGTGCGCTGGCTCGCGGGCTGCGGGTCGCTTCGCACTCGGTGATTCGCTCGCTGGAACGCCTCGCGGCGCGCAATCGCGAGGTGCTGCTCGCCGCCGGCCGTGAAGCCAAGGAGCGCATCGTCGAGCGCGAGTTTGCCCGGGTGGCTGAACCCGTGCGCAAGGACCTGGCGGGCTATCCGGACATGCATCGCCGATTGAGCGAGGCGATTCAGCGTATCGAGGAGGACCAGGAGAAGGCCGCCGAAGCCCCACCCGAAGCGCCCGGCTGGGCCCAGGCAGTCAAGGTGGTCGCCAACCTGGACGCGCGCAACGCGGGCGCCGAGATCCTCGCGGACATCCACAAGTCGATGGTCAAGGCGCATGCCGAGGCGATGGATAACTATCGCAAGGCGAGTTCCGAGCGCCACGCGCTGTTGCGGCGGATGATGCCCGACTGGCGAATGATCCAGCAGACGCTCGGGCACGTGCACAAGAGCGTGGAGAGTGTCATTGGACGCTCACAGACCATCGACCGGCATATGGAGGAGTACGAGGCGATCGTGCGGGGCGAGGATCGCGCCCTGTCGGTCCTCTCCTCCTCATCGATCGTGTACTTCTTCATCTCGGCACTGGTGCTTGCGGTGGCCACCGCAGGGACGGCGGTCAACTTCACGCTGATCGCACGTCCCATGGCCGAGATGGTCGGCGGAACGAACTTCATCGGCTCCTATCGGACGGCGGACATCGCAGCGCTGGTCATCATCATGGTGGAGATTTCCATGGGGCTGTTCCTCATGGAGTCCCTGCGCATCACCCGCCTGTTTCCGGTCATCGGCGCACTGTCGGACAAGATACGCGTGCGCATGGTAATCATCACCTTCCTCATCCTGCTGCTCATGGCGAGCATCGAGGCGGGGCTTGCCTATATGCGCGAGGTGCTGCTGCTCGATGAGATGGCAACCAACGCGCTGCTGCGCGGCGACAACAGCGGCTCGCTTGTGAACACCCATCTGTGGATTACCACTGCGGCACAGATGGGCATGGGGTTTGTCCTGCCATTCGCGCTGGTGTTTGTTGCGATTCCGCTCGAAACCTTCGTGCATTCGCTGCGGACAGTCGTGGGCCTGATCGGCGCCGTGCTACTTCAGGCCCTGGCATTGGTCCTGCGGCTGCTCGGCAATGGCGCCCGGCACCTTGGGGCCCTCGCCTGCCGGCTCTATGATCTGCCGCTGTTCGTGCCGTTATGGATCGAGGCGCGGATGCAGGAGCGCGCCCGCAACGGGTCGACGAGCGTACCGCTGCATGAAGAGACGGCCGCCTGGAAGGAGGCCCACACATGAAACGTACACTGCTGCTCTTAATTCTCGCTGTTGCTGCGCAGGCATGCTCCCCGCCCCAGGCCCGCAACACGGGGGTCTATCTGCTGGTCGACACTTCCGGTTCCTACAACCGGCAGATCACCAAGGCGGAACAGATCACCCTCTACGCGCTCACACGACTGCAGTCCGCGGACTCAATCGCGGTGGCGCGCATCGACACCGGCAGCTTCACCGAGAAGGACATCATCGCCAAGGCAACCTTCGATGACCGCCCGAGCACCGCGAACGCGCAGAAGCGAGCATTTGCGAGCCGCGTGGAGAAGTTCATCGATCAATCGCCGGCCGCCCCATACACCGACATCACCGGCGGTCTGCTGCAGGCGATCGAGTTCCTGAACGAGAAACACACGGCGCACAAGCAGATCCTGATCCTCTCTGACATGAAAGAGGAGCTCGCCAAGGGTTACGTCCGCAACATCCCGCTCGACTTCAAGGGCTTCGATGTCGTTGCGCTCAACGTGACCAAGCTACGCACCGACAACTTCGACCCGCGGCTGTATCTCAATCGGCTGGATGAGTGGCGCGGCAAGGTCGAGAAGGGTGGCGGCCACTGGCGGGTGATCAACGACCTCGACCATCTGGATGGACTGCTGTAGCCCTTGGACGCGCACCTCGACGATCGCAACCGCAACGCATACTCACACTCTGGTTCGGCCTTCTGAGCTCCTAGCCAGGGGATGGGCCCGGGCGTGTCTTCAGGCATACCAACAGAATCTCATCGACTTCGTCGGTCGCGATTATCCCTGGGGCGAGATGCAGCTCTGTCTGGAAGCGCAGTCCGAGCGGCATCAATGCCCGGTTGTACCACCACATGGCCCGCTCACGATGATGAATAAGCCACCACATTCCGAAGTTGACGAGAAGCGAGGATCGTGGCTGCATCCCAAAGACGGCGCTGCTTGCAACGGCGAGGTGGTGCTGGGTCAGCTTTGCACGCAAGCGCTGTGGTTCGTAACGCCGCTTATGGCCCACGAAGTCGTCGAACGAAGTCCAACGAGATGGGTGCAGCGGCGTCGAGATCAAAAGGGTGCCACCCGGCCGCGCAACCCGCGATAGTTCCGACAAGGCGCCATCATCATCATCGACGTGCTCTATGATATCGAGTGCGCATACCAGATCGAACGCGTCGTCGGCAAAAGGGAGCGACGTCACCTCGCCCAGCACAACGTCCGCACCGCGGTCGCGAAGCTTCGCAAGCGCCGGCGCGCTGATATCCACAAATTGAGTGCCTTCGAGCGGTAGGCGCGGTCTCAGCCCGGGCGCAACCTCGAGCCGTCGACCGCATTGGGGCAGCAGTGAGCGTACCAGCGGCCAGGTATTGAACCGCTCGGGCTCAACCAGGCGAGCACCGGACCAGAGTAAATCGTAGAAGCGGCGATTCTCGTCGAGCAGGTCCCGCGCACTTCGCGTCCGTTGAACCGTTGGCATCGTTCGCTCACTGTAGCATCTGCAGCCGCCAGCAGCCGACCGTTCCTGGACCATTCGCTGATCTACGTTCAAAGCAGCTTCGCGTCCAGTGTGATCTCGGCCTCTGACGCGAAGCAGCGGACTGCGGCACTAATGACTGCTCTTGACCCTAACCGGCCGGTGGTGACCGGCAGCTATAGGGAAGCCTAGTCATAGCGGCACGGGCGATAGAAGCCGCCGCATTCGACTGGCAAATTGACCCGTTGCTGCCGCCCACAGGTCAGGCCATGAAGGGCTCAAAGGAGCCCAGAGCGGACCTGTGTCAGCCGGTCGGTGGCTGGCCAGTGAAAACCGCCAATTGAGCGTCGAAAGCCCGCTTATAGGCGGGCCGCGCTTCGCCACGGGCGACATAGGCGGAGAGGTTTGGATATTTGTCCAGCATACCCGATGCTTTCAACCTGAGCAGCACCGCCACCATCATCAGGTCGCCCGCGCTGAACGCGTCATCGAGCCAGTCGGCATCGCCCAGGCGACCGGAAAGTTGGCCCAACCGATTACGGATGCGCTCCTCGACGAGAGGCAAGCGCTGCTCGTACCAGGTCTTGTCGCCCTCCAGGAACCTGATGGTTTGGAGATCAAGGATCGGGGGCTCTACCGTGTTGAGCGCGGCAAACATCCATGTGATCGCACGCGCCCGGGCACTCGCGTCGTCTGGCAGCAGCCCCGCATGGCGGTCCGCGATATGGAATACGATCGCCCCCGACTCGAACAGGGCGAGATCGCCCTCTTCATAGGTCGGAATCTGCCCGAAAGGATGAAGCTTAAGATGCGCGGATTCCTTCATCTCACTGAACGAAACAAGACGAACCTCGTAAGGCTGGCCCACTTCTTCAAGCGCCCAGCGAACGCGCATGTCACGCGCCAGTCCCCTGCCGCGATCGGGCGACCGTTCAAATGCGGTAATCGTAGGGGTCATTGGAAGGCTCCGGCTGATTGCATGACGCTATCCATGGAAACCGTGGCACCGACGATGATCTTCCGCATGGGTAACTCTCCTTGCCTTGTTGAACCTACGACGAACGAACCGCTTCCAATTCGACATGTTCCCACATGAACGTCTTGGCTAGCGGTGCGGTTCAAGCAAGGCGGTGCAGTGGCGTGCCCGTACCTGGCGCGTGGCAGCCAGCCGACGCTACTCTAGTTGCGGCGGGCAGTCAGGGCTTGGTGCAGTCGCCGAAGTTGTCCCGGATGGCGTCGATAACGGCCGCACTCACCAAGTGAGTCAATTCAGGTCCGTGTCGCACGGTCGCGATACACCCAAGCTACGATCGCTCCGAGTATCACCAGGAGTACGCCATCGAAGAGGATCTGCTTGACGACCACGCCGCCTGGCATCGGTTGCACGACGAAGTAAATCAAGTAGCTCGGCACGATCGTCAACAGTGCGACAGCAACCCCAAAGCGCATACCCTGCGCCAGCCACGGTTTTGGCTCGACGCCACGCGCATAGATCCACACGAATGCGCCGGACAGAATCACGTGGGCTAGAATCATCAGCGGGAAGTACTTCTGCGCCTCGTTCTCCGGCCGGAAAAGATTGCTCAGTTGCAAATAGTCGGAACGCAGCAGTACGCCGTGGACTACAAAGCTGCCCAACAACCACGCGACGAACAGCACGATCCAGGCGATGATGAATTTCTTATTCATGGAAGCCCCTTAGTCAAAAGCCCCGTCACGGAGCCCGGTTGCAGCCGCAACAATACGCCTGCGCAGCGGAGGCGCAACTCCGGGCGACCCTACGTACCGGATGCGTGCGCCGGAGCAACAAACGCAACCCAGGGGCGTTCGATTGCCGACAGCCGCCTATCGGTGCCCACCCCGCAAAATTCTAGCGGCCGACGGTGGCACATCGGTGACGCAAGGCCGCTCTCGCCGTCGCAGAGAGTATCGATCTCGACAAGCCGCTACTCAATTCACAGATTTCAAGCGCTGGCGGCGCGAAAGTGGCATTCGCACCCAAGCGCAAGGGGCGCAACCGGCTCCAGCCTCATGCTCTGGATTCTCATCTCGCTGCTCCTCTGCTGGTGTGCGTTCCAGGAAATCCGCTCGAGCATCGTCGCTCCGCGCGGTTTCGATGCGCCGATACCGGTGTCGAAACCCTACCTCGCCATAGTGTTAACCCTGGCGGGACTCTTTGCGTGGCCGCCGGTTCACACCTGGTCATTTGAACGGTTCTTGTCCGTGAAGGCCACGGAACTCGCAGACCAACACCGGGCCCACGTTCATTGCAATACCGTCTGGGACACGATGCTTGACCCGGCGATGCTCGCGTCGGGCCACGCCAACCCAGATACCGGCGAGATTGGCATCCAACATCCCTGGTGCGGAACCTTGAGCTCCTATCTATCCCACCCCGGCCGCGCAACCGCGGAGGAACTCGCAAGCCTCAATCTGTTCACGCACGAGAGCATGCACGTGCGTGGCGAACGCAACGAAGCTCGCACAGAATGCGAGGCCGTCCAGCGGAATTACCGTGCCGCGAAACTACTAGGCGTGCCGGACGGCATCGCCAAGAGAAGCGCCCTGGACTACTACAACACCCTATACAAGGAGCGTGCAAATCAGGGCATCATGCAGGCCGAGTATTATTCGGCTGAATGCGCCCCCGGCAAAGCCCTGGACGAGCACCTGAGCGATTCGACCTGGGCGTCCCCGTAGGCGGTCAGCGACCCTTGGTGAACGACTGCTGTCGGGCGGCGCAACTTTTCCTGCGTTCACGCACCAATGAAAAACCCGGTGCAGGGTCTGCGTATACAATTATTCCACCAGCGGCAAATGACGGGCATTGCCGCGACCTAGGGCGTTAGCGCCAGGGGTGGCAGTCGACGCCATTTAATGGGCGCACCGCGATACATGGTTGTTCAGGGGCCAATGTCATGCAGACTGATTCTTTCGCTGGAATGTTCGATCAGAATGCGGACCAGTGGGCCCGGCAGGAGCCCATGATCCTCTCAGACTTCACGGCCAGACCACTGGTGCTGCAGGAACTTGCGCCCCTGGCGGGCAAGCATGTGCTGGATCTGGGGTGCGGAGAAGGATACGTTGCCCGGCTGGTGGCGCAGGCAGGCGCTCAGTCGATATTCGGGATCGATATCTCCAGCGAGATGGTCGCTCGTGCACAACTGGCTGCCGCGAGCGGTGCCCCGTGCCCGATGACCTTCAAGAGCGGCAATGCCACGAATTTTCGGGAATTTCCGCGGCAGCAATTCGACCGGGTGATCGCCGTGTTTATGGTCAGCTATTTGAGCTGTGCCGAAATGACCGAGGTATTCCGGACGGTGCGTTCGCGCCTCGCTCCGGGCGGTCGTTTCATTTTCACGGTTCCGCACCCGTTTCTGCCCTATATCCGGCCCCAGGAGAAGCCCGTTTACTTCGACTCAAAGGGACGAGACTACTTTGCCGGAGTCGATGAATCCTATGAAGGGTACATCTGGAGACGGGACGGCAAGGCCGTTGCGGTAAGTTACATGCACAAGACTTTTGCCGACTATTTCGATGCCTTGGCCACTGCCGGGTTCCAAACACTCCCCAAAATCATTGAACTGAAGGTAACCGAGGAGCATCTGGCTCTGGACCGTGCGTTTTTCGAAGATGCAGTGGGTTATCCACTGCAGGTACTGTTTCGCATCGATACGCAGTAAGCATCCGTTCGCAGTTGAACCACTCTCGCACAGTAGCCCCGGCCTCCCGGGGCTACCTGTCGCGACGCATCCGAAAATCTGACTAGGCGCCCGGCGTCACAGCGGCACGGTAATCGCCGTATTGACCAACGTAACGACCGCGCCTAAGGACAGCACTCTGCCATTTAGCGTAACGACTGCCACGTTACCAGCCGTAGAGAGCGAAGCCCCGGCCTGGGAGATAATGGTGCCCTCCATGGTCCGTCCACCACCAGCATTGATCGTCGCTGCACTCCCGACCTGCCAAAACACGTTCTTGGCCTGTGCGCCATTAACGAGAGTGATGCTCTGAGGGAAGGCGGCCCCGGGCCCACCGACAGTAAGGGTAGTCGCCATCTGGAACACGAACACAGCGTTCGCATCTCCATGGGCGTCCAAGGTCAGATCTCCACCCTGGACCATGAACGAACCGGACGCGGAGGTATAGACCCCGGGAGATAGAACGAGTGTACCCAGGTTGCCCGCGCCTGGGTCTGGTCCTGCCGGCATCGCTACCAGGGCGTTATATGCAGCCCGCATGTCCGCCAATGCGTTCGCGGCGATTAGGGCAGTGGCTGCCGTGCCTTCGGTCGAGCAGGTAAGAGACGGAGCTGGGGCGGCTGTATTGATCTTTCCTGAGTCTGCGCCGATGTTCAGAGGCGTCTCGGTGTACACACACCCAGGCCCCGCATCATGGAATCCAGTCACGGCGGTAGAAATCGCAGTCGTGCCGAGGTCGCCGCTGATCGTGGTGAGAGTCCCTTGATTAGTCAGCCCCGCGGTACCTCCAAACGCACCAAAGCTCGCCACGGATCCCAGATTCATCCCGCCTGCAGCGCTGCCGATCGTCGTAAACGACCACACGAACGGACTCGCCAATGAGAGCCCCGTGGCAACGCTCCTCCCATTAGCCGTAGCCGTGTACACAGTCCCGGATGTCAGGGAGTTCGTCGGCGTGAAGGTGGCGATCTTGCCCGTGCTATCCAGAGCCACATGCCCGGATGGATTCGTGCATGGAGCTGAACAGGCAACAGTAAGCGTCTCGCCAGAGACCGGCTCGCTGAAAGTAGCCACAATGGCCACATTGGCGGCCACCCCAGTTGAATTATTCGCCGGCGTTACGGCCATCGCTGTGGGCGACTTTGAAGAATTATAGTCACTGCCCCCACATGCGCTTAACAGGGAGGCTAAGATTAATAGGTTGATGTGTCTCATTTCTGATTCCTTTCGGTTAATCGTCATTTCGCGTCGCGACGGATATCCAGCCGCGGCGTGCCTTGCTGGTCACGCCCAATCTGCGGATGGCGCTGTGGCGCCACCCCTTCGGCACGCGCGTGCTTAAAACTGCCGGCGGGTTCCCGCGGCGGCAGCGTACATACCAACAAGGAGCATGCGGGCTGTGATGAGTACTGAGCACATTTTCCGTGCTCCAGTGCGAAAGTCGTACTACCACATTCGCAGCGTCAGGTTATCGGATTGGCTTCCGCTTTTCTGTGCGCCACCGTACGAACTAAGCACGCTGCAGCCAGGCGCGTCGAAGGCGCCACGGTGTACGACTGCGGGCGGTTCCTTAGGAGGCCTACGCTGCCCCGCTACCGCTTACCGGGCTCGCGCCTGGTGCCGGTACGACGCAGCCGCGGGATGGTCCTGGCGCTCGCGCGCAGCAACTCGCGCGCTCGTGCACTGACGTGCGAGCACCTTCCTCCCTAAGTTGCGCCGAATGGTCCGGGAAACGCTGCATCCAAACTCTGAAGGTCTCGCGGCGTGAGGGCTGTCGAAAGCGCCACAGCGTTCTCCTTGACGTGCGCTGGAGAGCCGGATTCGGGAATTGCGATAACGCTCCCGCTGCGAATCACCCAGGCCAGTGCGACCGCGGCGGCCGAGCAACCATGGCTAGTGCCGATCTGCGCCAGCGTGCGGTCACCTACTACGAGGTTATGGTCGCCACCGAGCGGCGAGTACGCCATCACCGGCACGTTGTGCTGCTTGCACCAGGGCAAAACCTCGCCCTCAATGCGACGGTTGTTGAGACTGTAAGGGACCTGATTGGTGGCGCAGCGTTGGCCGTCTGGAACGTGGAAGAGATCTTCCATCTGGCCAACGTTGAAATTCGATACGCCCCAGGCGCGAATCTTCCCCGCCGCGCGTAGTTGTTCAAATGCCGCCACCACGCCGGAGAATTGCGCGCTGGGAACCGGCCAATGCAGCAAATAGAGATCCAGATACTTGCTGCCGAGACGAGCGAGGCTCGCCGCGCAAGCGCGCGCGATGCCATCGCCGGACACTTCATTACCCTCCACCTTGGAGACCAGGAATATGCGGTCGCGCTGATCGGCAATCACGTGACTGATGAATTGCTCGGAGCGGCCATTGCCGTAGTTTCCCGACGTATCGATCAACGTCATGCCGAGCGAAATGCCCGTGCGCAGCGCCTCTTCCTCGACAGCTGGCGGATGCCTTCCCTGGCCGAGGTGCCAGCAGCCTTGACCGAGCGGCGGGACGGTAGTGCCGTCTGGAAGCTTTACGGTACGCGCGGCAGGATTCGTTGGCGCGCCAGTACCAGGAACCTGGGCAGCTGCTTGCGGCGCAATGATTGCGCTTAAGGCGGGAAACGATAAGCCGAAGGCCGCACAACGCGCGCTGAATTGACGTCGGTTAAGCAAATGCTTTTTCATCGTGTCATCTCCTGCGGGCGCGCTGTGATCGCCGCTCCGACCACAGATTGGCGCACCAATCTTAGTACCCGCGGCCTGCGCAGTGAAGCCAGGCACTGAACTGTCGGCTTTGAGACTGTCAACTGACGCTGGCAATTGCCGTTTTTGGCCGGTTGCGGTCGCTGGGGCGGCCGCCTGCAACCCTTGCTGCTTCGGCCGTATGTCGAAGCGCTTCTGCGACCCACGTCACGAAGCTGATGCGGCGCCTTCGTAACTTAAGAATGTGTGGGTAGTTGCACGCCGGGTTTTAAGTGCTGGCGTTAAGGTGAACGCCAACCTAACGCGAGCTGCGTCTCGCGACTGCGACCTCAACGCCGCATGAAAAAGCTCATCGCGATAGTGGCCTCTGGGGCGTAGCAGCATGCGGCGCCCGAATCTCTTCTGCGTCGGGGCGATGAAGTCCGGTACGACGTATTTTAGTCAGCTGCTCGGCAGCCATCCGGAGATATTCATCTGCGCTCCCAGGGAGCCGTGCTTCTTTGTAGATCCGAATCAGCTGCTCCGTGTCTGGCCGTACATGTGGCGATGCGGTTTTTGGCGTTCGGAGGACAGCTACTTAAAGCTGTTCGCTGCTGCAGGCGAAGCAAAATACATGGGCGATGCGAGCACTCCTTATTCGGCATCTCCAGATGTCGCGGCCCGCATCCATCGCTTTGCTCCCGAGTCGCGCATTCTGTACGTCATGCGTGATCCGCTCGAGCGGACCATCCGGCACTATTGGCACGCGGTGAATCATTTCGGGGAAACCCGCAAGCCGCTCGCGGCCATCCGGGCCGACCCGTACTACATGGCGGTCAGTCACTACGCGCGGCAGTTGGCGCCTTATCTGGACTACTTCGGCGCCCAACGGGTCTACACGCTGACGTTCGAGGAATTGGTGGCACGTCCCGTCGAGACCATGCAGTCCGTATACGCCTGGCTTGGAGTTGACGCCGCATTGGTACCGCCTGAAATCGACATTCCCCTCAACGTGACACCCGACACCGTCACGCAGGCCCGCGGGTGGGTGTTGGCACTGTCGCGAACTGCATTGTGGCGTGGGATTCGACCCTATAGACCTGAGGCGTTGCGCAAGCTTATGGCGAGCTTCGCCGTTAGGCGCATTTGCCCCGCCGATGTATCCGTGACCTCGGTTATCGAATTTCTGCGGCCAATTCAAAGAGAGCAGACGCGCGAACTGAGCCGGCTGCTCAACAGAGGCTTTCCAGAGTGGACCGCACTCGCGGAATCGGACGATGGATTACGACGTCCACTGGCCTTTGGGCGATGGCGCGCTCGGAAACCGGTCCGTGAGACCGAGCGCGACGTAGGTGCCGTAAGCCCGAATGGACGCGCTTATACCAAGTAATAAGATCGGCCCCCGTCAGGGGGCCGATCACTGCATGAGGGACGCTTACCAGGTTTCGGTCAGAACGTGTAGGTCGCACCCACGTTGAAGAAGCGGCCCACTGCTCCCGACTGATGCATGGCGGGGTTGTAAGGCAGGTTCGCCGTTTCGCCGTAGGTCGTCAGGTCCAGCGGCGGATCCGTGCCGAGCAGGTTCAGCACCGAGCCGTGCACGCTGAAGTTCTTCGTGAGCGCGTACTGCGCGTAGAGGTCGATATCCGTGAACGAATGCACCTCGCAGTAGTTGTTCAGGATGAACTGGTTCGGGTTGCCCCAGCGGCCGCCGAATACCCCACCCGCCACCATTGCCGAAAGGCAATCCGGTTCGAAGTTGGTTGGATCGATCAGGTTGAACCGGCCCACGTAGTTCACCGATGCCGTCACGTTCAGGCCGCCCAGATCCCACGCGAGGGATGCCACGGCGCGGATCTTCGGGTTGCCCGTGTCGCCCGAGATGAATGACGGGCCGTGCGTGCCCGCAAGATCCGCTGAAAACGCACCCTGTATGCCGAATATGTAGTGGAAGGTGTACGAGGCGTTCACCTGCGCCGTGAGCCGGCCCGCCGCGCCGATGTCGATTTTGCTCAGCAGGTCGAGATCCAGCCCATTTATATGCGTGAAGGTCTGGTTCAGGAACGGGAACGCCTGGTACAGCACCGGTCCTACCGGAGTCAGCTTTTGGCCGTTGCAAACATCCTGGGCGGTGCAGAACGGCGCCACAATCGGTGGCCCGCGCACCAACGGGAATGGAGAGAGGTCGCCCGTGAGCGCCGCCACCAGCGAACCGGACTGGATGTCCGGGTTGACTTTGATGTCCCAGTAGTCAAACGAAATGCTGGTGCTCGCGAACGGTGTGAAAATCAACCCGGCAGTCCAGTTCGTGGACTTCTCGGGCTGCAGCTTCGGGTTGCCGGTCCCCAGACCGGTTATGGTCGCGCACTCGCCCGGGAAGGAGCCGGGTCCGGTCGGATTGGCGGGGTTCGGACAGAGAACGGTGTCAAATACCCCGGCACCAGCGAAAGCGTTCCCTGAGTTACCAGCCTCCGCCGGGTTCGGTGCACGGAAACCCTTGCCGTAGGTGCCGCGCAGCGTGAGCATCCTGAACGGGGTGTACTTGATGCCAACCTTTGGTGTGGTCGAGCTGCCGTAGGTGTTGTAACGGTCGTAACGGCCCGCCGCATCGATTTCCAGGCCCTTGACTACCGGGGCCACGAACTCGATATAGGCGTTGCTGTTGGTCTGACCGCCGAGAACATAGGCGTCGTTGATCCCTTGCAAGCCGGCCGCAGCCGTAGGCGGTGCGAGCGAGTTCTTGTACAGGTGATTCATGCCCGCACCGAGGGCCACGGACAGTGCGCCACCGGGGAGCTGCGCCAGCTCGTGCGTGCCGTGCAGGTCAACCACCTGCATGGTGTTCGAGTCCTTGACGTCTCCCTCAGGCGCGAAGGCCTGCGTCACCTGGGCGGGGCTCGCGGTGGCGAAGTTGAAGCCGTTGTTGGCCGCCGTCTGCAGCAGGGCATGATTGAAATAACCAAAGTTCGACTGCGTGGTGGCCGCGTACATCCACCCGAGTGACCCATCGACGTCCCAACCGGCCGCAGTGCCGCGCATCTCGGCGAAGAGACGATAGGTGTTGGTTACGAACTGGGTTTGCTCGGATCCCAGTTGCGCAAGTCTTGGAAAGAATTGTGCCGTCGCATTGAACGGGTTGTTGGGCGCACCCGCCGGCAGGGTGATCTGCGGGAAGTTTACGAAAGTGGGAGGCACCCCCGGGCCGACCGCGATAAGCTGGAGGGGCGCTCCGCTGGCGCCTTGCGTGCGGCCGCCCAGGTTCTGCTCCGCTTCACTGCGGAAGAGCGACCCGGTCACAACTGCCTGCCAGTCGCCGCCCAGGTTCTTGGTGAACCGGCCGAGAGCGTTGAGATTGCCGGTCTGCGGCTGGATCTGATCGCTGCCCTGCCAGATGCACTGGTCCGCGATGAACGCCGCGTAGTTCGCGCAGGCGCCTGGATTGAGGAAGACGGTGCCCGCGTCAAAGCTATTGGTCGCGGGATCAAGGACGTAGCCGCCCGGGATGCGCGGACGTATCCCCCCCGAACGCGGTACGCCCGCGCCAAGGGTGTTCGCGCCCAGATTGGTATCGAATCCACCGTACGGGGTCCAGTCGAGGTTGGTCCAGAATCCGTGACGATGCTTCACCAGGATGTTGTCCTGGTGGCGGTATTCAAGTGACAGGTAGGCGTTGTAGCCGTCAGCGCCGAGGTCACCGATGCCCCAGAGCCCGGCCAGATGCTCGGTCGTGCCGTCTGACTTGCTCGTCGTGCCGGCATCGGCGGTGATGCTCACGCCGGTGAAGGCTTTCTTCAGCACCACGTTGATCACACCCGCGAGCGCATCCGAGCCGTATTCGGCCGAAGCGCCGTCCTTCAACACGTCGATGCGCTCGATGACGTTGAAAGGGATGGCGGTAATGTCGACGAAGTTGCGCTGGCTGTCATCGGATAGCGGGTAGGGAATCATGCGCTGGTTGTCCACCAGCGTCAGCGTACCGCCGACGGTAAGGCCGCGCAGCGCGATGCCCCCGGCGCCGCCGGCGAAGCTGAAGTTGTTTGCCTGGCTCAAGGTACCCTGGCCGTTCGCAGACAGGTTACGCAGCACATCCGAAACGCTCGTGTAGCCTGACTGCTGCAGATCCTCTGCAGTCATGACCTGCACGGGGCTCGGCGTCTCGAAATCCGTACGCTTGATGATGGAGCCGGTGACGACGACCGTTTGCAGGGTCTGTTCGCTCGCCTGCTCGCCCGGCGGCGTGGTTGCCTCCTGCGCCATCGCTGGTACGCAGGCCATGAGAGTCACGAGCGCCGCGACCAACAGGCCGGAGATACACTTTTTTCGCCTTACCATCTCAATTCTCTCCCCGTTCTCGTTGAAGTCCGTTGCGCCTTCGCAACAGTCTGGTGGCGGTAGCCGCCGCTACAACATCGCGCGGGAGATTAGGGCAATGCGTTCACGCACAGAATGAAATGTGATGAAAGCGGTCGTGCGCTTGACGAAGCGAGACTATTCGATGGTGAGCGCACTCGCAGGTCGCACGCGAAATCGCCATCACCGGGACGATCAGTACCTGCACTCAGGTGTGGGCGCCGGCGTGCAGCGCACTGTTGCGGATCGATCAACCAACTCGTACGCGAGGGGTGTCAGGTCGGTGCTTCTAATAATGCCTTTTCACAGGCAATTCCAGGAAGGACGATCGCTCCGCGTCGCGATACACGGTCCACTCGGGTGCGTTACTCGCCGGATATGTCTGGAACAGTCCCGCGTCAGCCCCCGCAAGCGCTATGCGAATCGAGTGTCCTTGCCGAAGAAGTACAGAAGTTGGCAGTAGCGAAAAGCGAATCGAAGCCGCCTCGCCGGGTCTCATAGGCTCTGCGTCCTCCCGGCGAAAACTATGCGCCGGGCCGAGCGGTTCGTAGGGAAGACTCCTCGGATCCGTCTCCTTTCGATGAATGACCCGGAATACTCCTTCGTCGATATAGGTCACACTGCCTGTTGGCGCCACGTCTTCCAGATAGGCGTGAATCGCGCCATCGCTCGCGCTGGAAGCCATCTGCAGTGTAAGCACCGGGGAACCGGTGATCTCAAGGTCGGTCTTGAGTGGGGAACTCGTGTACTTCAGCAGCTTCTTGTCCGCCAGCGCGCGGTCACCATACACGACATCTCCGCCACCGAGTTGCGTGTGCCAGCGTGTTTGGTTTCCACTTGCTGCAGTCAGGTCGACTAAGTACCGATCCGCGCTGGCCTGTTCCGGAGGAACAGTTGCAGTGAGCGTGTTGTCTTCGTTGAAGAAGAGTTTTTCGTTCGACAGCCCTGCCGGCGGCCAGACTGTGGTCGTGTGCCACTTTCCTTCGCCCATGGTGTAGTACTGAATGGAAGATCCGAGTTTCGCCGGTGCCTTGTCGCCAAGCGTCTGCGCGAAAAACTCTGCTTCCATCTTCAGCTGTTCCTGCCGCGTCGGCACGGGCGGCAAATGACTCGCTGCAAACGGATCCACATTGAAGCTCCCGCCATGCGAGAGTGGCCCGATCACCACCACTTGCGGGTTAGAGAGGGTTCGGTACCGGATGAGCGCACCTTGACAGGAGTTCGCATCCAGCCAGCCACACCACACCATCATGGGTACGTTCGACGCTTCGATCTTACTCTTCAGTCCGTAGGGGCTGATATCGACAAATCGAATAGAACCCAGTTCAGTGGTGAGCACATCGTCGCGAAACTCCACGTTGCGCAGAGCCTTTGCAATGGAGATGTTGTCATGCTGGCGCACGCTCTGCGCGAGATGTGTCCCATCCCAATCTGCATCCACGCGTTGGACACCATAATTCATCTGACGATCCCTCCAGCACTCCCATCCTGTCGCGTCGTCGGCGCCACATACGTCGTTCCGGTCCAGGGCCGCCACGAGCTTGTCCCATTGCTCAACAAAGCCACGCAGCGCGACTCCCCCCGGCTGGACCAGAGCCTGGGCATCAAAGTCGTCATAAAGCGGCATCACGGCCTGGATTACGGGTTGTTGAGCCGCGGCCGCAAGTTCAGCCGCATTGCCGTCGTAGGACACTCCGAATGTTCCCACTCGTCCATTCGACCAGGGCTGCTGCGCACTCCAGGCCGCCACTGCACCCGTATCGCCAATCTCGGCGGGCGCGTATTCGATTGCACGGCGTCCGCCAGAGGCGCCGCTTCCTCGCGCGTCGAGGAGAATCACAGCGAAACGGCGCTGGTTGAAGTAGGCGCCTTCCTCGTCCACTAGGCTGGATGGAGTGACTAGATGAAGCGCCACCATCACGCGCAATCCCCAGCCTATTTGTTGACCTCGCCAGTATCGGGTTGTCCGCATCAGTACTGGCACGCGCTCGCCGGCTTTCAGATCAGACGGCAAGAGAACTGTCACGGCGATCTCGACTCCGTCGCGCATCTTGACGTACGTCGAGGTTGCTTGGCGGAACCCGCCAGGAGTTATTTCAGAACCGGGAAGTTTCACCGAAATTGTTGCAATGACCACGTACACGATTGCAGCGAGAACGGTTCCAACCAGCGTCAGTACGATCCGTTTTCTCCAGCGCCATATCATTCCCCATTTACTCCGCTCCTTAAGGAGAGAACGTTCGAACCAACTTTTGGCTCTGCAGGAGCCTGTCTACATCATCATTCGAACCAATAAGTCAGCGTTCCGTGTGAGCCTTTTCCAAGCTGGCCTTCAAAGCCGCCCTCGCCGCGCAGCCCGGAGAGTTCGCCGGTCCCCGATCTCGGAACCACAAACCATGTCGCCTTGATGTTGCCATTCTCGACGATTTCTGACCCTTGAAGCACAAAGGTGCCCTGGCGCCCTCCTAGTGTTCCACGGAACCGTTGCATGCTGACAAGGCAGGCAGATTTGTCGTCGCGCAGGACTTGTAAAGCCCGAACCCGTGATTCGCCGTCCATATCTCCGCTGAAGGTTTCGCTCAGACGGTACTCCACCAATGCCGGCCTCACGGTCTGATCGTAGGGCTGGGTTTCAGTACTGTGAACGGTAATCTTCGCTTCAGCTCTTGTGCGCGTATGCGGTTTCGCCGGAGACGGCGCGATCGCGGGATTTGATTCCTGGTCGTTCATTTGGGCCCTCGTTGCGGGGTCGTTCGATGACACGGTCGCCTTCATCTCCTTCGGTCCTGGGCGCTGAAGCGGGACTCTGCCGGGGCGAATAACGCACCGACAGTCAGCGCGGGTTCTTGTGTCGCTAGAGCGTCTTCCCCAACAGGCTCTCCAGAGCGAACCGGTAGTTACGACTCAGCTTCAGTTCCGTGCCATCGAGCAGCACGACCGTGAATTCCCCCTTCGGCAATGGCAGCAGTTCCCGCACGCGATTGATGTTGACCAACGTGGAGCGATGGATGCGCACGAAACCCGAGAGTGCCAGGCGCGCTTCCGCCGCTGCGATGGTCTCGCGCAGCAGCCAGTTTTTGGCACCGGCGTGCACCAACACGTAATTACCCTCGGCCTCGACCCAGTCGATATCGGCCACGTTCACAACGATCACCCGACCCCTGGTCTTCACCGATATTCGATCTGCCACCGACGGCAACAGCGTCTGATCCGGTGCGGCGTGCAACTCTGCAGCCATCTGCCAGAAGCGTCGCATCATGGAGTCGTCGTGCTGCCCCACAACCGCGATGCAGCCGCGCATCCGAGACTCGTTGAAGCGCGCTTCATCGACGTACTTCAGCAGATAGTCGAGCGCGCTTAGCTCAAAGGCCTGCACCGAACGCGAGCTCAACATGGCCACCCCCTGCCGTCACGGCGTGCCCGGACTCTAAGAGAAGGCCCACACCGCGCGGTTAGCTTTGGGATACAGCGGCGTCTATTTGTGACGAAGAGGTCTCTTTCCGTGACGAACAAGCCGCCGAGTTCGCGCTTACCTCCTTTCGGTGCGCACGTTGTTGGTTGCCGATTGCACCGGCTGCCAGCACGGGCCTAGGATGCTGCAGAGGTAATTGTTATGTGGAAGAAATACCTGATGGGCACGGGGCTTAGCCTTTGCGTCGCAGCCTGCGCGAGCATTCCCTCGAGCCCAGGTGCGGCAACATCCCAGGCGGCGGCGGCGCCCAACCTGCCGCCTGTGGGATGCGTATCGAGTACTGCTACGCGAATCCCCATGAGCCCTGCCGAGTGCGCAGCCTTCGGTCGCGCGTGGACAGACCAGGATATCAAGACGACCGGGGCAACGGACTCAGGCCAGGCGCTGCGTTTGCTCGACCCCTCGGTCACTGTCACCGGCCGCTAACGCGCGGCGCATGGCCGATGGGGAAAGCATGAGCAGGCGCGTTCGCGGATTGGGGCTCATCACCCTGTTGTTGCTTACCGTTGGCGCGCGCGCCGACCCAGTCGCGGATTGGGCCGACACGACCACCGAGATCGCAACGGATGGTCCGAATACGATTCGAACCATGGCGCTGGCGCAAACCGCCGTGTACGAAGCCGTGAATGCGATCACCGTGCGCTATCCGCGCGACCGGGTCGATCTGGGGCCGACCGCGGGCGCCTCGATCGACGCGGCGATTGCTGCAGCGAGCCGCACGGTGCTGCTGCATGAGGCGCCGCTGCTGAAGGACAAAACCGAGGCTGCGTATGCGCGCTCACTGGTGGGGATTGCGGCCGGCGACGCGCGCACGCGTGGGATCAGCATCGGCGAGCGCGCGGCGGCGGATGTGCTCGCGAAACATAGCGACGATATCGGCAACATTGAGCCTTACCGGCCGCTCACCTCACCGGGCGTCTATGTGCCGACGACATTTCCGCTCGGGTACGCTTTCGCGCAGCACCGGCCCTGGTTCATGAAAAGCGCGGCGCAGTTTCGGCCAGGACCACCACCGGCTCTCACCAGCACACTCTGGGCGCGAGACTACAACGAGATCAAAGCCCTCGGCTCCGCCACGAGCAAGGTGCGCACTGCCGAACAAAGCGCGATCGCGCAGTTTTGGGCGACGGCTTTGCCCGACGTCCACATGGGCGTCGTGCATTCCGTCGCTATTGCGCCGGCGCGGGAGGTGACGCGTAACGCGCGACTCTACGCTGTGGTGACCGCAGCGATAAACGACGCCGAGATCGCCGTGCTCGAAGCGAAGTACCACTACAACTTCTGGCGCCCGATCACGGCAATCCGCAATGGAGATCGCGACGACAACCCCGCTACCGAACGCGATCCGGATTGGACGCCGCTGATCGCTACGCCGCTGCACCCGGAATATCCGTGCGCGCACTGCGTTATCGCTGCCACCATCGCTGTTGTGATTCGCGCGGATGTTGGTCGCGAACCCTTGCCGACGTTGGTGACCCATAGCAACACCGCACCCGGTGTGACTCGCCACTGGACGCACACCGAGGATGTGGTGAAGGAGG
>Ga0210384_10001646_pt1 | contig 29641 bp, 29 predicted proteins | sample IncBWH2MmetaG_FD_160574 | JGI IMG/M metagenome (GOLD analysis project Ga0210384, IMG submission 160574) | Forest soil microbial communities from Barre Woods Harvard Forest LTER site, Petersham, Massachusetts, United States - Inc-BW-H-2-M | ecosystem: Environmental > Terrestrial > Soil >...
CGACCGCATCGTCAACGCCAAGATTCTTGCCGGAGGCGCGTCCGGCCAGCGGATTGTAGGCATGGAAACGGATGCCGCAGTTACCGAGGCATTTGAACAATCCCGGTTCGACCGCACGCGTGATCGCGTCGTACATTCCTTGGTAGACGCTCGGCCTAATCCATCCATGGCGCACGGCTACTTCCGATGCCTCCGCCACCTGCCATGCGCTGAAATTACTAACGCCGAACCCCTCGATCAATCCTTCGTCATGAAGTCTTGAACGACCGACGGTGTCGATTCGATCGGCGTGGCACCTGTCGCGCATCACCAAGTAGAGGACCTTGTGTGCGCTTCACAAATACGTGCGGATCAGGTTTGGCAAATGTGAAAGGGAATTTACTTGAGATGATCGCATTTGATTGCGATGTTGGCTGGTCATCTACTGCCGGGGCCTGCAGACCCCCGGCATTCTAAGACGGTACGCCGTCCAAGTTCTGCTCACCGCTCCAGGTCGCTGGACCTCGGGGGCTGAGCATTTGGACAGACAGATGAGCCGCATTTCTCCGAAACGTCCCGCTAGTATCCGTTGGTGCCGTCGAGGCGCGCTCGGCCGTTCCGGCGCGGTAGAGTGGGCTGAGGCGGCACGATGAACTTGGTATCGTTTGCATTGCGACGCCCGATCTCGCTTTTGACGATGGTCGTAGCCGTTGCATTGGTGGGTTTTCTGGCGGTCGATCGGATGTCTCGGGACATCTTTCCGGATCTCGGGGTGCCCGTCCTGTATGTGGCCCAACCGTACGGCGGCATGGACCCGGCGCAGATGGAAGGGTTCATCGTCAACTACTATGAGTACCACTTCCTCTACATCACCGGCATTGAGCATGTCGAAAGCAAATCGATCCAGGGCGTAGGGCTGATCAAGCTCCAATTCCATCCCGGCACCAACATGGCGCAGGCCACGGCGGAGACGGTCGCCTACGTCGACCGCGCCCGCGCCTTCATGCCCACGGGAACGGTGCCGCCATTCGTGATGCGGTTCGATGGTGGCAGCGTTCCAGTCGGCGACCTCGTCTTCTCCAGCAAGACGAAAACAGTGGCCGAACTTCAGGACGCGGCGCTCTTCAAGGTGCGCCCATTGTTCGCGACCTTGCCAGGCGTGTCGGCGCCGCCGCCGTTCGGTTCGAGCCAGCGCACCATCTTGGTCCGCTTGGACCCGGAGAAGCTGCGTTCCTACAACATGTCGCCGGACGAGGTGGTGCAGGCGCTGGGTGCCGGTAACACAGTCAGCCCATCAGGTAACGTCCGTATCGGCAACCTCATGCCGATGGTGCCGGTCAACTCCGTTGTCGGTGATTTCAAGGGCCTGAGCAACATTCCCATCCGCTCGCACGGAACGCAGACAATCTTCATTCGCGACGTCGGATCGGTCGAAGACGGCGCCGACATTCAGACCGGCTACGCGCTGGTGAATGGACGCCGCACGGTCTACATCCCCGTAACCAAACGAGCGGACGCCTCGACGCTCGCGGTCGTCCAGGCTGTCAAAGCCAACTTGGCACGCTTCCAATCCATTCTGCCTGATGATGTTGAGGTGACTTACGAGTTCGACCAGTCCCCCTATGTGACGCGCGCCATTCAGGGCTTGTTCGTCGAAGGAGCTCTCGGCGCGGTGCTCGCAGGGCTGATGGTGCTGCTGTTTCTGCGGGATTGGCGCAGCTCGCTCGTCGTGGTCTTGAACATTCCGCTCGCGATCCTCGCATCGGTAACGGCGCTCTGGATATCGGGTCAGACGATCAACATCATGACCCTGGGCGGGTTGGCACTGGCGGTCGGCATCCTGGTCGACGAGGCGACAGTCACCATCGAGAACATCCACACCCGTCTTGCCGATGGCCGCAGCCTTGCCCGCACCGCCAGCGAAGCCACGGCCGAGACGACGCTGCCGCGCTTCGTAGCCATGCTCTGCATTCTGGCAGTTTTCATTCCCGCCTTTTTCATGACCGGCGCTGCGCACAACCTGTTCGTACCGCTGGCCTTGGCGGTCGGCTTCTCGATGGTGGGGTCGTATCTGCTTTCCAGTACTTTCGTGCCGGTACTGTCGGTCTGGATGCTGCGCGATCCGAGCACGCACCACAAGCCGGAAGACACCTTTTTCGATCGGCTACGTGCAAGGTACGATCGGTTCGCGCGCGCCGTCATGAAACGACGGCGCATCGTCGTGCTTGCCTATCTCATCATCAGCGGTGCAATCATTTTCCTGGTTGGCAGCTCTATCGGCACCGAGATTTTTCCGATTGTGGACACCGGCCAACTGCAGTTGCATCTGAGGGCTCCGGCCGGAACGCGCATCGAGCGCACCGAGCAGATCGCATTGCAGACACTCGACGTGATCAAGCGCGAGGTCGGGCCGGATAACGTGGACATCAGTCTCGGTTTTGTCGGCACGCAGCCGCCCAATTACCCCATCAATACGATTTATCTCTGGAGTTCAGGCTCCGAGGAAGCGGTGCTGCAAATGCAGTTCAAGCGCGGCACCGGGATCGGTATCGAGGAATTGAAGGAGCGGCTCCGTCAGAAGTTGCCCCAGGAACTGCCGGGTGTGCGCTTCTCATTCGAACCAAGCGACATCGTCAGCCGAGTGATGAGCTTCGGTGCGCCGACACCAATCGAAGTGGCCGTGAGCGGGCCGAACCTCGCCGATAGCCGCCAATACGCCGACAAGCTCAGAGCCAAATTGGCAGAGGTGCCGACGCTGCGAGACCTGGGATTCGAGCAGGAACTCGATTACCCGACCGTAAAGGTCGCCGTAGACCGCGAGCGAGCGGGCGTATTGGGGGTGACGGCGGATGACGTGGCGAAATCGGTTGTCGCTGGCACGTCATCCAGTCGCTACACCTCCGCGAATTATTGGCCCGACCCCAAGAGCGGTATTGGTTATCAGGTGCAGGTCGAGATTCCCGAGCACCAGATGAATTCCCTGGAGGAGGTGAAGAACCTCCCCATCGCTCGCCGGTCGGGCGGACAGATCGACCTGCGCAATGTTGCCGGCGTTACCGACGGCACAGCGCTCGGCGAATATGACCGCTACAACATGCAGCGCATGCTGACGCTGAGCGCAAACATCTCCGGCGAGGATCTCGGACGCGCGGCAGCGCGCGTGCAGCAGGCTATCAAGGATACGGGAAAGCCGCCCGATCGGGTGAATGTAACCGTGCGTGGGCAAGTCGAGCCAATGGCGGAGATGTTCGGAGGTCTGCGTCTAGGGCTGTTGATGGCGGTCGGTGTCATCCTTCTGCTCCTGACCGCCAATTTCCAATCGTTCCGGCTTTCCCTGGCTGTTGGGTTGACGATCCCCGCCGTCATCACCGGGGTCGTGCTCCTGCTTTGGCTCACCCGGACCACGCTCAACATTCAATCCTTCATGGGCGCGATCATGGCGATCGGCGTGGCCGTGGCAAACGCCATCCTGCTCGTGACTTTCGCTGAGCGGAGCCGGGTCGAGGGCCGCCAACCATGGGAGGCTGCAATCGAAGGCGCACGTAGCCGTCTGCGTCCGATCCTCATGACAACTTTCGCGATGCTGGCCGGGATGATGCCGATGGCGCTGGGCCTGGGCGAGGGCGGAGAGCAAAGTGCCCCGCTGGGGCGGGCGGTGATCGGCGGTCTCCTCGGCGCAACGTGCGCCACGCTCATTATCCTGCCGGCGATCCTGGCCACACTTCAGTCGCGGCATGCCCCGGTTTCCGCGTCGCTCGATCCTGATGACCCGCAAAGCCGCTATTTCGAGCCGCACCACGGGTCAGTGTCGGATGGTGGCGACAGCCGCGCCGAACTCCATGCTCGGGCAGCGGAATAAGCGCAACAGCCAAAACGGTACTTACCATGAATTTCACGAATGGAACGGGCATCAAGGTCTTGGTAGTCGTGGTCGGCGTCGGCACGGCGGGCATCGTTGCCGATTGGCATCTGGCGGCATCGACATCGCCACTGAAATCAACGAAGGCGGACAGTCCTCCGCGGGTCGAGGTTGTGCATCCGCGCCGCGCCACGATGGCCCAACGTCTCCAAACCAACGCCACGCTCGAAGCCTTTGAGGAAGCGGACCTCTTCGCCAAGGTCTCCGGATACCTGTCGGATGTTCGCGTCGACATCGGCGATCACGTGAAAGCGGGTCAAGTGCTCGCGGTAATTGACCTTCCCGAAATGAAGCAGGAGCTTGCCGAAGCCGAGGCTCAGCTCGAATCCAAGCGCAGTTCGCTGGTGAGCGCGCGCCGGCAACTGGATCACAACAAGGCGGACGTAGCGCTTCAGGACGCCCTGGCGAAAGATCGGGAACAGTTGGGCGAAGGACGGCAGTTCATCAGCGACCGAACCCTCGATCAGGTGCACGCCAATGCTGATATCGCCAAGGCTGATCTCGGCGTTGCGGAAGCGAACCGCGACCTCGCGGCCAACCAGGTCGACGTCGCCGCCGCGACGGTAGAGAAGATCAAGACGCTGCTCGCCTACACGCAGATCGTGGCGCCGTTCGATGGTGTGGTGGCGCGGCGCCGGGTGAACCGGGGCGATTTGGTCCAGGCCGCCACGGCGACGCGGACGACGCCCTCGGCAGGGTCACTTTTCACCGTGCAGCGAATCGACACGATCCGAGTGTTCTGCGACGTTCCGGAGAACGACGTACCTCACCTTCAGGTCGGCGATCTGGCCATCGTCAAGCCGTCCGGCTTCGACGGTAAGCCGTTCGTCGGCAAGGTAACCCGTTTCTCTCTGCGTCTCGATCCCGAGACCCGCAATATGCGTACCGAGATCGACTTGCCCAACCCCGAGGAACGGCTTTATCCGGGCACCTATGCGGAGGTCTCATTGGAAATGAACCGGCGCCCCGATGCGCTTACGGTACCCACCGCGGCTGTAGGTTCAGATGCCGACGGCAACTTCGTGTACACCATCACTGACAATCGGATCACACGCCTCGCCGTCAAGACTGGTTTCACGGACAACGGTCGTACTGAGGTGGCCGCGGGCCTATCAGAGGAGACAGACGTGGTGGCAAGCACCAAGGGCGTGCCGCCACTGCGAACGGCAGTACAGCCGCAGGTGGTCCGCGAGAATTCGTAGCATCAGCGCACCGAAACGGAATGCGAAACCACTAGCGCCACACACTTTGCGAGGCATTGGCTCATTCAAAACGAGCGCGCCAGCTTGGCGCGCACCTTTGGTCAAGCGCTCATCGGTCGCGTTTCCTTCTTGGATTGCACACGGGCCCTCGCGAGACGGGCAATCTCCGACGGCGCCTGTTCCGGAAAGGGAAACACGGAACTGACATTGATCTCGCAGAGCACGTAGGTGTCCTGGCCCGCTGCGTCGCGTGGTCCATAAAGAAAGTCGGCATCCCAGATGATCGGCAGAGACTCGGCTTCGATGCCCAGCAGTTGCATCATTTGAGGTGTCCACTCGGACTCCATCTTCGTCCTTAGCGCCCGAAACTCTGGCGCCGACGCCGGATGCATGATGCGCGGGCCTGGCTGCGCCGAGTCCGGACCTTCTGGGGGCGGCGCTATCAGCGCCTTGATGAACTGATGTCCGAAGCCGACGGCCTTGTCCGCGCCCATGTAGCAACGGATCATGCCATCAGGCAGCCGCGCCTGGAATGGTTGATCGATGATGCAACCTTCATTCGCGAAATACGTTTCGCACCGGTTCATGAAATCGCCGAGCGGCATATCCTGGGTCACGCTGCCGCGGGGCGCATGCAGCACCCGAACGGTTGCCGCGCCCTGCGCGGGTTCGGATGAGAGCTCGACCCTCCACACTCCCTCGCCACCGTTGCCTCGGTTCTGTTTGAGGACCCGCGCGCCCCCCCGCTCGCAGGCGCTGCGGAAACTCTTCGCGGAACGTTGCAGTGTTGCGATACAGATGGGTGTCCGTGCCCCAGCCAAGATGCCTGGTGTGGTGAAGGACCTCCTTCACGCCCATCTTGAGAATCACATCGGGATGGGCGCTGACCCATACGCCCTTCGACGCCACATCCCGCAACAATGCATCGAGCACGATCCGGTTCTGTCCCGCAAAGAGAGGATCGACCCAGACGAGGACACCGTCGCAGCGGAGAAGCTGATCGCGCACTTGATCCGCCACATCATCGGCATAGATCGCGGGCTCCGCTTCAATGCCGAGCGCGGTCATCGCCTCGAAAACGCGATGAAGCCTATAATCTTGTGGGGTTTTCGCATGCCATTTTGGGGCATCCCGTGGCCACAGCAGTGCCAACTTGCCAGCTTCGCCCACGGTCATGTCATGCTCGTCTCCTTTTTTCCCCACGCTCAGAAATTGATTGTTTGTGTGGTCCAGAAACATCCATGCCGTTGCTTTCGGTGTTGCGCCAGAAAATGAGCACCGTGCCCTCAGCACTACTCTTCGGAACATTGCCTTGTCGAGCCGTGACTTGCGGCGCATATCTACGCCGCTTTTGGGCTGCATCAGGATCAGTCTCTGCTTTTCATTATCCCGAACTTGACGCGAAAATCCGAATCGATTGAAACGTCTGTCTCGCTCTGACATCGATGGGAAGCTGACGCAAGGCCTCTTCAAATGCCAACTGATGTGGAATTATACTGTCCGGCGCCACCGCCGGCGTTCAGATCGCCGGGACCGCAGGCTTATGCGAGTTCTGCTCTCGCGCGAGCACGGCATCCGCGTCCAATGAGCGGATCGGAACCGAGACATCACCGGGAATGCCGCCAGAGATTTGCAGGGATAGATAACGCAGACAGCATACGCGCAGGAACGAGGTGAAGTTTTCAACCTCGCCGCGGGCTTCGGCGATCTCATCGTAAAGTTTAGTGATCAGCTGGCTGAGGCTCATCTCATCACGCCGGCCGATCTCGGCCAGCACGCTCCAGAAAAGCGTCTCCAGACGGATGCTGGTCACGACCCCGTGCAGCCGTATCGAGCGGGTAGATGTGTCGTAGAGAGCCGGGTCAGCGCCAATAAAGATCTTGCACATGAGCACCTCCGCCTTACGCGCCTGGAGCAGACCGCTCCAAAAATACCACGGCCTTGTAAATGTGGCCACATTTTTCCATTCGAGAGGCTGCCACTTGCGGCCTGCGGGTCGTCCCGACCGTAGGCGCGGTAACCGTGGGATAGCGATGGATCAGGCGTTTGGCGCACGGGTAACAACGGGTTGTTACCTGCCGAGCCAGAACACGCGATACGATATCCTGGCTGAATACGGGGTAAGTATCGCTTTGATCGATCCCCGGCAACGGGCGAAGAGAAGCAGGAAACGAAGGGAGAAAAGCCAATGGATGCGAAGACAACAGCAATCGTCCTGATCGAATATCAGAACGACTTTACGACAGTGGGCGGCGTTTTTCATGACGGTGTCAAAGCCGTCATGCAAGCGAACAACATGCTCGCCAACACGGTGGAAGTCGCAAACAAGGGCCGTGCCGCGGGCGCGACGGTCATGCATGCACCTATCAGCTTTGCAGAGGGGTACGGCGAACTCACCAGCCATCCCTACGGAATCCTCAAGGGCGTCGTGGATAATAAGGCCTTTCGCAAGGGATCGTGGGGCGCAGCCATTGTCGACGCGCTGAAGCCGCACCCTGAAGACATCGTGATCGAAGGGAAGCGCGGTCTTGACGCCTTTCCCAGCACCAATCTCGATTTCATTTTGCGAAGCAAGGGAATCGAGACCGTGGTGCTGGCTGGGTTGCTCACCAATTGCTGCGTGGAATCTACCATGCGCAGCGCCTACGAACGCGGCTTCGACGTCGTGACGCTAAAGGATTGCACGGCGACGCTAAGCCAAGAGGCGCAGGATATGGCGCTAAATCACAACTTCGGAATATTTTCGCATCCGATGAATCATGCCGAGTTTTTGAACCTGCTGGCCTGAGCGTCAGGACTACTCCGGCAGTATGATCGCGAGATCTGGAGGCGCAACGATCCCTTGTTTCCGCCCGTGGGCGCGGGGTGTTCAAGCGGGGATGCTCGACTTCACTTTGCGTCTGCGGAACGGTGCTCAAGCGAGCAGCCGACGGCTCTACTCAAACGCCCCGGTGTTCAGTCGCAAAATAGATCAGCGCAAGTGCCGGGAGCGCGAGACCTATGCACGAGGCAAGTTCCCATCCTCCCCGCGCAAACGCCCAGGCCCCCAAGCCTGAGCCAGCTGCGCCGGCCAGGAAGAATGTCGCCATATAAAGGCCGTTTAGACGGCTGCGATATTCCGCACCGAGGATGAACAGGGCGCGATAATCGAGAACGACATTTCCCTGCACGCCGAAATCCAGAGGGATAGCGGCTGCAACCAGTAGCACGAGAGACGTCGTCGAGCCTGCGTCGCCGACGAGAGTCAGCAAAAAGGCCAACGCCGAGATCAACATCGCGGCACCAGTTGCGGCACGGCTCCAGCCGCGATCTGCGACTCGACCGGCGATCGGCGCCTGCGACACCAGCGAGCGCGAACAGCGCGATACCGCGCTGGGACATGTGGAATTCCGGACCGGCCAGCAACAAAGGGATCGTGGTCCAGAATAGGCTGAACGCCCCGAATAGGAACGCCTGGTAGAGCGCTCTCCGGCGCAATATGGGTGTGGTCATGAAGAGAAGACCCATCGACGCAAGGAGCGCGCGATATCCGAGTTGCGCCTTCGGGGTCCGGCGCGGTAGCGCGCAGAACAACACGATGGCAAGCACGACCATAACCGTCCCTGAGAATATGTAGACGACACGCCAGGACGAAATCGAAGCGATGAAGCTGGAGGCCGGTCTCGCCAGCATGATCCCAATCATCAAACCAGTGGTGACGTCGCCGACCACGCGGCCCCGTGCTGTCTCGGGCGCGAGATGGGCCGCATAGGGAATGAGAATCTGCACGGCAACCGAGCCAAGACCGACCGCCAGCGCGGCGAAAAGGAATGGCAATGGTTGAGTGGAAAGCGCCGCCCCAAACAAGGCCAGTGCCGCTACGCCGATAACGCAAAGGACCAAATTCCGGTTTTCGACGAGGTCGCCGAGCGGCACGATCAAAAGCAGGCCCGACCAAGAGCTTTTCGCGCCGAGCTTTTTTCGGTTACTGTAAAACGAGAGGTGCCACGAGCCGAATCCAACTTTCCATTAATTCCGCTGCTATCACGCGACCCGTTCGGCCCAAGCTCCCAGAATCCAGATTGCGCGAGACGCTTGACCGAGTTCCACAAAGGCGGTGTTGCTGGTACACTCCAACACGTCGCCATTTTCATGGGCGTCTCCATGCATCATGGATGACCTTGATTCGCCTTTTACTAGGCCACTGGGCACGCGTGATCGGCCACAAAGGCAAATGTCACCGATCTGGGAATCCTACCGTGCAACGCGCCCCCGGAGTTCGCTCCACACTGAAGCTCCCACCGAGCCGTTGCGCGAGCGCCCTGACCAAACCGAGGCCCGACAAGCGACTTTTGGGGTCCTCCAAATCGAAGCCGAACCCCTCGTCTTGCACACAGAGCTCGTATTGTCCCGGGCGCCGGCTCAAGCCGACTGTGATGGTGACTTGCCCATGTTGGTCGCCGCCGTATTTTGCTGCATTCATCAGCAGTTCATTGATGATCAACGCCAGCGGCATGGCTGTCGCTTTGGGCAGATTCCCCCTGGCCGTTTTGCAATTGATCGATACGTCTCTGCCGAACAGAGTTCGGGCGTTGGCGCAGACAGCGTTGACAAGGTCCTGCCCGTTCACGTCTGTTGAGCCACGCGCGCAATAGTAGGCCCGCTGCGCGGTTCCGATCGCCCCGACGCGTCGGATTGCATCCGACAGCACCTCGCGAGCTTCCGAGTTGTGGGCCTTGCGGTATCCCGACTCCAGGAGGCGAACGAGTATTTGCAAGTCGTTCTTGAGCCTATGGTTCCACTCGTCCAGCAACTGTTCGCTCAACGAAATTGTCTCAGTACGCCGGTCTTCAATGCTCTGGGGAGCGATAGACGGCACATCGGAGTTTGAGTGCGCGTCGAGGCAGTCAGCAAGTTCGCGCACGGCCCCAATGTCCTGGTTGGCTTTTGGAAGCTTACGTTGAATCGTGTTCATCTCCATCTCCGTCGTAATTTCTGTCGCCTACAAGGCTAGATTGGCCTAACCGGATGTTGGTGAGGGCCGCAGAGCAGGAGAGCACTCGGGTCTCTCACGCCCTCGCTGATCGTTGCGGTTAGTGTTCGCTGTGCATGAGGCTAGGATCCGGTTTCAAAACGTACTAACGACCAACTGTGTAGTTTCGAGTGACCGGGTCAGCCGCCAACATTGCCCCAAAATTGCCTGGGCCAGGCACCCCGTCACTAGTGTGTGAGCCTGAGGATGGCCAATCCTCGACGCCATGGGGATCCCACACCATCTGATCAACCAGGACGCGGACGTCGCAAAAAATCCGAGCTGCAATCGAGGATGCCTATGCAACGTCGCATCCGCTTGCGCTGCTGATTGGGCGGAGGCCCTCTGCGTCATGATGAAACGCGATGAATGTTTCCGCGTGCTGAGGCGGCAGCTGACCGACGAGATCGTGGTCACGACCTACAGCTCGGCCGTCGACTGGCTCGCGCTTGGAGAGCGCGCTCAACTATTTCTCCGTTGGGGCAATGGGACTCGACTCCTCGCACGCGTTGGGGTTGGCGCTTGGTGGGCCGGACAGACGCATCATTTGCCTACAGGGCGACGGCGGCCTGTTGATGAATCTCGGCCGCCTGGTAACGATCGCCGCGGCAGCGCCCAAGAACCTCGTCCACCTCGTGGTGCAGAACGGCACCTACGAGGCGAACGGCGGGCATGCGATCCCGAACCCCAAGATCAATTTCGCGACCGCGGCGCGCGCGGCCGGCTATCCGCACGCCCACGAATTCTCCAATCTAGCCATTTTCGAGCAACAGGCTGGGCAAGTCCTCCGGCAAGAAGGCCCGGTATTCGCGACGCTACACGTTGAGCGCTCGCAGCTGCTCACATACGATTACCCGAAGCTCTACGATCCGGCGCGGCGGCAAGCGCTAAAGGCAGCGCTGATGCGACAGTAGGGCGTGGTGATGAGGATGGCGGAGCTCTCGGTCACCAGTTCGCTATTATGCAGGCGCCATCGAACAGCCGAGTGACGTCGATGTCAGCGAACTCGTCGCCCGTCCGACAGTCAATCTCTTTTGACTGCCTTTACCGACGTGTCTTACTGAGGCGATTTCGGCCGCACCGAGGAATGATGATGCGCGATCTTCCAAATGCCGTCTTTCTTGACCATGACGAAGCTAAAACGTGCAGGGACAACAACAGGGTGGCCGCCCGCCGGTGCTGAGAAATCGTAAAATCCAGCGATCACAACGGCATCTTCTGCAAGGGCAACAGCGGAATGGTCGCCTAGCCTAACCTGTAATTTCGCGGCTGCCGCCGCCTTGAAATAAGCACGAAGATCATCGGACTTTGTAGTCATGCCGGGGCTGAGAGTACCAAGTACCAGCGCATCATTCGTATACATGCGAACTATCTGTTCAACGTCCCCAGAGTTGAATGCCTCTGACCAACGTTCGATGCTCGCGTAGGCATCCTCTCGTTCATCAGCAAGTGCTGGCGGGATCACACAGCCACTACGAACAATGCGGAAACAGGAAATTTCATAATCATTCGACGCCACTCAATGCTCACATTGGCCTCCTTCAAAACTGTAACGGTCGGTGCGCCAGGGAGGCAGACGTGTCATGCGCGAATGGCCTGATATCATACTGTCAAGGCCTCGCTCGCAGGAGCGAACTTCTCGAAATGGACATTTGCGGGCGATAGGCCGAGCTTCACGACATGCCGGCGCCCGCTCTCGACCATCTCGGGCGGCCCGCACAGATATACGTCCACGTCGCCGTTGTTCAGCACGCCGGCGCTGAAATGATCGGTGACATGGCCGATCAGCGGATGCCGGCTCCCCCGGCCCGAACAGGTGGTGTCATAGGTGAAGTTAGGGATACGCGCTCTGAACGCCTCGATCCGGTCGACCTCGACAAGATCTGCGTCGTCGCGCACGCCGTAAACGAGTCGCACGGCCTGATCGTTAGCACCCCGTGCAGCCAGGTACTCGAGCATTGACAAGATCGGCCCAACGCCGGTCCCTCCGGCAAGGAACAGGATCGGCCGTCGCGGCGTACGAAGGTAGAAACTGCCGAACGGGCCGTTGAGAGCGAGCCTGTCACCCGTCTTGGCCCTCGCCGCGAGATAGGCGCTCATCTTGCCGCCCGGCACATTGCGGATCAGGAAGGTCGCCACATCGGCGCCCGGCGCAGAGTTGAACGAATAGGGCCGAGTCACAGCCTCGTTCGGAGCAGTGACATTGACATATTGCCCCGGTAGGAACATCGGAAGCACACCGTCCAGCGGCCTGGCCGACAGCCTTATGCGGTGCGCCGATAAGGCCTCGACCTTGACGATCTCGGCCATTGTGCTCTTGGGTTTCACTTTGCACGCACCGGAGGAGGCCAGGACGTCGATCACCATGTCGCTCTTCGCCTTTGCCTGGCAACAAAGGACATAGCCTTCGGCCGCTTCCGCATCGCTCAACGCATCCTCGATATAGGATCCAAGGTCGAACGCACCCGACTGACGAAAGGCCTTGCAAGTGCCGCAAACGCCGTTGGTGCAGTCGAGCGGCACATTTATGCCCTGGCGATAAGCGGCGTCGGCAATGCTTTCGTTTTCGTCTGCATCGATGAACTTAGTGGTTCCATCTTCAAAATTGAGAGCAATCTTGTGTGGCACGCGTGGCCTGCCTGCATATCAGATGTGATAGATGTCGATGACGTGGTGGATGTAGTCGTTCTTCAGAACCACCTTTTTGGCTTTGATCAGGGGGCGTTCGCCGGTAATTTCGAGCGTGTAGAAGGAAACCCCGAAATAAGTGTCGATGATTTTGTAACGATAGCTGAGCGTCAGCCAATTGAAGCGCAGGTCGATTTTGCTGTCGTCCTGCGAGAGGATTTCGACATTTGAAATATTGTGCGACGTCCGCGGCTCGGGGGTGCTGGCGCTCGACCGTTCGGTCTTGATGCGGAAGACGCGATCTTCAAGGCCGCTGCGACGGGCATAGTAGATCAGCGAAATCTCCGCTTGAGGGTCTTCGACGAGCCGGTCGTGGTCGTCCCAGGCTGGCATCCAGAAGCTCGCGTCGGGCGCGTAGAAGGCTAGCCACGTGTCCCAGTCCCGATCGTCGAGGGCGCGGGCTTCGGCATAGAGAAACGCTTCGGCCCCCGACAAGGGGATACTGCTCATGCCCTATCTCCCTTGATCACGGCCGTGCGCAGCGCGTCGGACCAATAGCCGTGCTGAACAAGGAAGAGGCCTTCGTCCTCGATCTTTGTTCCGCTTCTCAGCGGATGCAGGTCGATCGCCTGCGCCTCCTCATCGGCACCCTCGATCCAGTGCGTCGCGCCACGCGACAAGTCATTCCAGCGCATCGCCTTGGCCATGTACGCCTGCTGACAGGCGCGGAATTCCTCCAGATCGTCGGGCGTCGCCATGCCGCTGGCATTGAAGAAATCCTCGTATTGGCGAATGCGGCGCACCCGCTGCTCTGCCGGTTCGTTCTTCGGCGCGATGCAGTAGATCGTCACCTCGGTTTTATCTACTGCCAGCGGGCGGAATACGCGCAGTTGCGAACTCATCTGGTCCATCAGATAGACGTTCGGATAGAGGCAGAGGGTCCGGAGGTTCCCGACCATCCATTGAGCCTTGGCGCGGCCATGCGTCGCCGTGAGTTTGTCGAATTGCGCGTAGACGGGCCGGGACGTCGGGTCGGCAAACTGCGACCAGACCACCATATGGCCGTTCTCGAACGAGTAGTAGCCGCCCTTTTGCTTGGCCATCTTGCTGATGTCCATTGCCTTTATGTCATCCGATTCCGCTTTGCGACGACTGGTGGTGGCGATGTAGTTCCAATGCACCGACGATACATGATAGCCATCGGCGCCGTTCTCGGCCTGCAGCTTCCAATTGCCGTCGTAGATATAGCTGGACGAACCGCGCAGGACTTCGAGTCCGTCGGGCGCCTGATCGACCATCAGGTCGATCATCTTGGCGGCCTCGCCGAGATGTTCGGCCAATGGCTTCACATCCGGGTTGAGACTTCCGAACAGGAAACCGCGATAGGATTCGAACCTCGCAACCTTCTTCAGATCGTGCGAGCCTTGGTTGTGGAATTGCTCGGGATACCCGGCGCCGTCAGGATCTTTCACCTTCAGCAACTTTCCGGAATTGCCAAATGTCCAGCCGTGGAACGGGCAGGTAAATGTCGACCTGTTGCCGCGCTTGTAACGGCAAAGCATCGCGCCACGATGACTGCAGGCATTGATGAACGCGTTGAGCTCGTCGTCCTTGCTTCGGGCGACAAAGATAGGCTGTCGTCCGATCCAAGTTGTGAAGTAGTCATGCTTATTCGGAATCTGACTCTCATGCGCGAGATACACCCAGTTTCCCTCAAAAAGGTGCTTCATCTCCAACTCAAAGAACTCTGCATCGGTAAATATCGCTCGATCGCAGCGAAACAGGCCGCCGGCGGAATCCTCGACCAACGCTGCATCGAGACGTTCAATGATGCGTGATGTCATGGCTTGTCCTTTCAAAGTGCCTGTTGAGCGGGCGGCGATGATCGCAGCCATCGTCGAGATCATCAGAGTGTATGGCAAATTAGATAAACGTCACGAGATGATGGCGCCCTTTCTGACCGTACGGATGCGCACGGCGCCAAATCGCGGACCTTGAGCCCGTCCGCATCCTCGCTTCCATTTTTGGATCTCTGGCTCGACCGTGAAGTCCCGAGACGAACGTTCCGAATCGACCAAATCTCAGAGGCGTGATCAATCGTGATTTCAAAGTCCGGTTTAAATCGGTGTCATCTTGAATATGCCCCGCCACCTGGAAGAGCTTATCGGCGGCGCCGGTATGGAGACCTGAGTTATCACCCTGAGAAGCGTCTCCGAATTTGAGCGCACTTGATAGAGGCGATGATGCATTCACGCAGCGATTTTCTTAGCGTCCAAAACTTGGATTACGAAGCGTGGCGAAATGCAGTTCGCTCGATCTGTGGCCGGTACACGCCTGACGGAATCGAACCCAAGAGCTTTTTTGGTAGAGTGCGCGCCCGAAGCGTTTGCGGATTCAGAACAGTGGACCTCAGCTGCAATGCTCATCGCCTCGAGCGCACGCACCAGGATGTCCGTGCTGATGCTGTGGATCACTACTACGCGTTATTTCAGATAAATGGCCGCTCCAGAATCATTCAGAACGACCGGATGATGGATCTCACGGTCGGTGATATCGCTCTCGTCGACGCGGCCCGGCCCGTGACCTGCGAATCTGAGAATGGGAGCGACCAGTGGTGGGGGTCTTTGCAGCTGCCGCGCCGATCCCTAGTGGCTCATCTGGGCTTGGAACCGCGATGCCCTTCTCGACCTAGCGGAGCGGCTGCAGCGCGACCGCTCCGTCAACTCCTTCAGGATGCGGTCGAGGACGAGCAATCAATGTCTGTTTCGGCCAAAACCTACATGCGTTTTGCATTCTACGATTTATTGGGCGCACTATTCGTGCCCTCCGATCCAGAAGATACTTCTGTTTATACAGACAGACTGTTCGCGCGTATCTGCGATATCATCAAGGATCACTTTGCCGATCCGGACTTCGGTCCTTGCGAAGTCGCGGTCGAGGCGGGAATCTCGTTACGCTACCTTCAGAAGCTCTTTACGGCGAGAAACTCAACCTGCAGTCATTTCATACATTCGGTGCGTCTGGATCACGCCGCGCGTCTGCTGGAGCGCCGGTCGTTTCTGAAGACAAGCCAACCCATCAGCGAGATCGCCTACGCCAGCGGTTTTGGCGACTATACTAATTTCAGTCGAAAATTTCTCCGCCGTTTCGGTCATACCCCAGGCTCCCATTCGGGAGATCGTGCCGAGCCCGGGCGTTTCCGCACCGCTGGAAGTGCATCATCGGCTCACGATGTCTGAGGCTGCGATTAGCACCGGACGAGCCAGCAGGCAAATCGTGCTGGAGTAGCCGCACCAACTCGACACGCAAATTGAAGTGCCTATTCGCGCTGATTGGGCGTCACGCAGTTGTGTGATGGTGAGGGCCTAAGGTTACGCCTCCGGCGTACGTCATGCCGATGAGTCTTGCGTCGCTATCTCCAGCGAACTCTCGGGCGCGACGCGCCGTGCGCCGCCGTACGAGCGAAAGGGCGTCGACAGCCAGTGACGCTGATGCTCAGCCGATCCAGGTTTGCAGCCCGCAATATCAAAGCAGGATCCGCGACGGAGGAACGCGAGATGCGCGACGGCCTGATCGAGACGGTTCTGGTGCAAATGGCCAGCATGAGAAAAGACAACTTACCTCCCACGAGAACTTGTAAAAGGCAGATATTATGAGCAGTGCCAAGTTTGAGTCTGATCCCGAGCGTAACACTCACACGGCAGGATTTGCCGGGCGGGTACGTGCCAACCAAGAAAAGCTCACAGCTGAACTGAAGTCGCACTATGACTTCATCGTCTGCGGATCTGGCTCATCTGGTTCGGTGGTGGCGCGCCGATTGGCCGAGAACGCGGAGGTCAGCGTCCTCCTGCTGGAGGCGGGCGGCAGCGACGATATGCCAAGCATCAAGGAAGCCAGCCAATGGCCTTTGAACATTGGCAGCGAACGTGACTGGGCTTTTATGGGCCAGCCGAACCCACACCTTAACGGACGCTCCATTCCGCTGAATATGGGCAAGATACTTGGCGGTGGATCCAGCATCAACCTCATGGGCTGGGCGCGCGGGCACAAGAATGACTGGGATTTCTTCGCAGCCGAGGCTCGGGACGCCGCATGGAGCTACGAATCGGTACTGAACATCTATCGCCGCATTGAAGATTGGCGCGGCGCGCCGGACCCAGGATACCGCGGGATCGGAGGACCGGTTTTTGTTCAGCCCGCGCCAGACCCGAACCCGGTGGCCCCTGCCATGGTCGAAGGCGCACGATCGGTTGGCATTCCGACCTTCCAAAACCAGAACGGGCTGATGATGGAAGGCGATGGCGGTGCCGCTATCATGGACTTGCGAGTCCGCGACGGAATGCGGCAATCGGTATTCCGTTCCTATGCTTTCCCCTACATGGACCGGCCGAACCTCACGGTGCTCTGTCACGCACTGGTCACTCGACTTGTCATGAGCGGTAAGCAAGCGAGCGGCGTCGAGATGGTTCATCACGGAAAGGTTCGACGCATTGCCGCCGGAGCGGAGGTCGTACTATCGTTGGGCGCGATCCACACGCCAAAGGTGCTGATGCTGTCCGGAATTGGTGACCAAACCGAACTGCAACGGCTGGGAATACCTTGCGTGCAGCACCTTCCAGGCGTTGGCGAAAACTTTCAGGACCACGTTGGTTTTGGGTGTGTTTGGGAGTACTCGCAAACACTCCCTCCACGCAACAACATGGCTGAAGCGACGTACTTCTGGAAGAGCGATCCTGCTCTCGATACTCCAGATCTGCAAACCTGCCAGGGTGAGGTGCCGTTCTGCAGTGCAGAGACAGCAGCCCAATTCATCCCACCGGCGGGTTCTTGGGCATTGCTTGCAGGCGTGGTGCGGCCAAAGAGCCGGGGTCGCATCCGCCTGACGAGTGCCAATCCTCAGTCCCTGATCGAGATCGAGGCCAACACATTAGCCCACCCGGATGATATGAAGGCTGCGATAGCGTGCGTCAAGCTTTGCCGTGAGGTCGGCAACTCAGCTCCACTGAGCCCATTCGTCAAGCGGGAGGTGATGCCAGGCAATGTCAAAGGTGCCGCACTCGAGAACTTCATCCGTGATGCAGCAAGCAGCTATTGGCATCAGACATGTACGGCCAAGATGGGACAGGATGCGATGTCGGTTGTCGACGGCTCTCTCAAGGTCCACGGGATCGATAATCTTCGCATCGCGGACGGCTCCATTATGCCGCGCGTCACAACCGGCAACACCATGGCGCCTTGCGTCATCATTGGCGAGCGTGCCGGAGAGATTTTGAAGGCCAGACATCGTGTGTGACCCCTTTTCACATCCCTGGGAGTGGACCGGGGCTTAGCCTCGCTTCGGCCGTGGTCAGGCGGCGAAAGTTTCAACGGCAATAATGGTGACTGGGAAAAGCCACGGAAAACCTCCAAATGCGCCTAACGCCGAATGAGGCGTCGCACTTGGCTTACGTGGCTTTCTTCCGCTGTTGCTGCAGGATGGAGCTCTCTCGTGGTATCGGAACAACCTATCGGTCTTTCGCAACTGGAATTGCAGCCACCCAATTTGGGCGGCAAACAGATCGCTCCCGACGGCTTTTTGAGGAGCATCAGGCCCTCCGCCGCGGTTGCCGACCTCGCCGAAGCGATCTGGGATTGGGATATTCCGGACGGCAATGCGGCGACGGCCCTTACGATCAAGGTGCCGCCGAGCACCGCGCCGTATTTCGTCGTTCAATACCGCACGCTGACGTATTGCAGATGGCAACTCGGCGCTGAGAGCTATGATCACAAAAACTACGGCCATGTGTTGACCCAGACCCAGAGCGGGACCTTTGCGATTCGTCCTCGCGGTCCGCTTGGTGTCATCACTGTCCGGCTCAAGCCCGAGGGCGCCTCCCGGTTGGCGTGGGCGTCCATGCATGAGCTCATGAACGTCAAGATCGGACTGCGTAACATTTTCAAGGATCACGATATCGCCCTGCTCGAGGAAAGGGTGATGGAATCCAGCGGCAGCAGCGAACGGATTGCCTGCGTCGAAAGCTTTCTTCTTCAGAATCTGCGTCAGGATCACGAGGATCCGGTGTTTTCGCAGGCTTCGTCGTGGCTGCGCCGCAATCCGGGGCTGCGCATTCGAAAACTCGCCTCGCTATTGGATATCAGCGAGCGGCACCTGTCTCGCGGCTTCCGCGCCACGTACGGGACCAGCCCCAAACAATATGCGCGATTGGCGCGGATCGAAAAGGCTATCGCCGCGCGGAAACGAGGCCTGGACTGGACTGATGTCGCATATGCCTGCGGCTTTACCGATCAAGCGCATTTGATCCATGATTTCGGCACCATCGTAGGCGGAACGCCAACCGAATTCTTCAATACGGCACCGCGTTGGAATTTCCGCGGGGATGCGCGCTCGGGCCTGGCCGATTCCTACAATCCATTTATCGTCTAGACTGGTATTGCGAATACATTGGCGTCGACCGCAGCGCGGCGGGGCGCCGGCCGGCTCTGCTCGATGACGGAGTTCCGCTGATCCACCGTTCCGTTGCGCGTTTGCCTGGCCACAGATCTCCTGAATTTTCCATTGGGTAAGGTATCGCCATGGCGAACGACGACATTCACCTTTTTCAATTTTTCTGCTTCTGCCGCTGTCCCCAGCAGCCGTGCGGAGGCCTGATCACATGCTGACCCATGTCGAGTCCAGCCGCACGACGGCCACCGGCTTCAGCTCAGGCCGTATCCTTGTCGTGGATGAGGATCCGGCCGTCCGGCACCTGATCTCGGATTATTTCGGGGAGCATGGCATAGAAACCGTCTCGGCGATGGATCGCTCGGCGGTGGCCCGTCAACTCGCCAGTGGGAACACAAGCGCGATCATTCTCGACCTGCACCTCGGCCAGGACAATTGGCTCGATCTGCTCCGGGAAATTCGTTCCAGTTCGGACGCCCTCGTCATTATTCTGACAGGTCGTTCCCGCGATGAAGTTGACTGCGTGGTCGGACTCGAGCTCGGTGCCGACGACTACCTCACCAAGCCGTTCGGTATCCGCGAATTGTATGCTCGGTTCCGCGCCGTGCTCCGGCGCCGCGAGAATGGACGGTCCTTGCGCGGGAGCGACGTCGAGCGGGGCGGATACAAGTTCTGCGGATGGCGGCTTGATCGTCGCAGCCGGCGCCTCATCGACCCGCAGGAACGGCCGGTTACCCTGAGCAAAAGCGAGTACGCCCTGCTGGTGGCCTTCCTCGATGCGCCGGAGCGGCCGCTTTCGCGCGAGTATCTGTTGCAGGCGACCAGGCTCCACGAAGACATCTTCGATCGCAGCATCGATGTTCGGGTGCTGCGGCTGCGGCGCAAACTGGAGGCAGATCCGAAGGCGCCACGCGTCATTAAAACCGAACGCGGCGTCGGCTATGTCTTTGCAATTCCCGTACTCTGCTTTTAAGAGAAAAGTTGATGCCTGGAGGAAGACGAACGTTGATACTCGCCACCGTGGTGACGCGACGCTCTGCGGCGTCGCGCTCCTTCTGGCGCGGTCGCCCTGCGATTCGCGCCAACTCTTCGCTGGGGCCGCCCGATCGATCCCGCGCGCCGCTATGCCGGAACGGTAACGCCGGCATGTATTCGAAAGGCAGCCCGGAAGCAGAAGGTCGGCCGAGCGATCAGATGAAGGAGTCTGTATTAACAACCGCGGCAAATGCCGTTGATCATGCGGTCGAGCGCCGCGTTCTCCTGGTTGATTGGGTCGTTCGGACTCATCAGATTTTTCTCCGAGGGCACTTGGCCAGCACGCGGCTGGCGGTGCCCCACCGGCGCCTCCGGAAGCATTTGCCGGTCCGCGCTCACCGACGGAGCTGCGGCTGGATTTCGCGGGCCGGCAGGCTGCGCAATCGCCGCCGAACCGTCGACAAGGGCCAGCAAGGCTATCGTCGTGATCAACTTTCTCATAATGGGTCTCCGAGTTGGACCCCTTATCGTAATCATGGTCAGGGGAAGCTCGATCGCCAAGTTGCGGCAAGCCTCACATTTTGTTCAGATGCGCCTGCGCGTGGCGCGCAAGGGGAATGCTTGGCGCGCCGCTGTCGCGCATATGGGCGTCCCGATTGTACGAAAGAACTGGGTGGAAGGCGCAGGTTCGCCTCCCACTTCGGAAGCCGATTAAGCGCAACTTCTAATACCGGGATTCCCAAGCGCATGACGCGGTACGTCGCGAAATTGGGCGCCCACTTTCGATCTACATCAAAGAATCATTACGGTGCCGACCAGGCGTGGCGGTGCGCCTCACGGCGTCTTTGACCTCGTTTGGATCGTGCCTTTCGTCATCGCAAATTCCGACGAATCGTCGGCTGGCCATTCGTGGCTTGTCCTGATCACGTCTCGCCAGTTAGGACCGGAAGAGCTTCCAACAATCGCGAAGGGAAAAGTTGGTCTGCGCAACAACGAGCTCCTCTTCGCATTCGTCGATATATGAGGGAATCGTGGCGCACCAATTACGCCGGCAACTCTATTCTCAATTGCTGAAATCACGAGGTAGCACGGTCTTCCTATTCTTGCTCCAGAGGCAGGGTCAAGCATCCCGAAATAGAGGTCAAATATGCCGGAACAAGACCGTTATTGCCTGAACACCCTTCGCGCGCAGCTGCTGGAACATCCCGTTTATGCGGAGGTCGCTTCTGTGTCTGATCTGAGGCGCTTCATGGAAGATCACGTCTTTGCCGTTTGGGATTTCATGTCGCTCCTGAAGAGGCTGCAGCAAGACCTGACGTGCACAAAAGTGCCGTGGTTTCCGGTTGACAACCCCCGGGCTGCGCGCCTGATCAACGACATCGTGATCGGCGAGGAGACGGATGTCGATCCGGACGGCTCCTATGTCAGCCATCTCGATCTCTACCTCCGCGCGATGGCGGACGTCGGCGCCAGCACCCGCCAGTTCGACACGTTCCGCTCGCTGGCGCGGGTCGGTACTTCGGTGGAGGCGGCTATGGTGCGGTCCGGTGTGTCGCCTCATGTGCAAGCCTTTGTCGCGCATACGATGCGGTTGGCCCAGTCAGGGTCGACGGAAGAGGTCTTAGCGGCCTTCTTTTACGCCAGAGAGGACATCATTCCGGAGATGTTCAGCAGGCTTCAAGAGACGCTCGCCGGTGCGAGGCGGGACAACGAGTCCTTGCGTCACTTCATCTACTACATCGAACGGCACATCGAGCTCGACGGCGATAGTCACGGTCCAATGGGGCGGGAGCTGCTCGAAGGCCTGGTTGCGGACTCGCCGGAGAGACACCAACGGGCTCTGCACGCCGCGTGCAACAGCATCAGCGCCCGGATCGAGCTTTGGAACGGCACATTAAGCACCCTTCGCGAGATGCGCGCGGCGTGAAGGCCAAACCGTCAGCCGCCGGACGACAGATTGTGTAGTTCGGATGGCTTCGGGACGAACGAGCCAACACGAGGAAACAAACCCGCCGCCTCCCTGCGGATGCCGGCGGGCCTCGATCGATCAGTCGGGTTGTTCAACAAGTGGAGAGTCCGATGACCATGAACACCGAACGTCGGAAATTCATCGCAGGCGTTGGCGCGGCCGCCGCATCAACGTCCCTATTTGCCGGCGGCCAAGCACTTGCCCAAGGCGATCAACAGATTGGAGCCAAGGCGATGCCTTTCCAGGCCAAACCGATGCCTTTTGATCCAAAATCCATCACTGGCATCTCGGAAAAGGTGCTCATCAGCCACTACGAAAACAACTATGTCGGCGCGGTGAAGCGCCTTAACGCAATTGGTACACAGTTGGCTGAACTTGACTTCGCCAATGCCGCCAATTTCGTGATCAACGGATTGAAGCGCGAAGAACTGATCGCCGCCAATTCGATGATCCTGCACGAGATCTATTTCGACGGGCTCGGCGGCGGTTCAAAACCAAGTGGCGCGTTGGCGGAAGCCATCGCGCGTGATTTTGGCAGCTTGGAGCGCTGGCGCGCCCAGTTCGCAGCGATGGGCAAGGCGGAAGGTGGCGGTTCAGGCTGGGTGATCCTTGCGTACTCACCCCGCGACAAGCGCCTCGTTAACCAATGGGCGGCCGACCATACGACAACGCTCGCAGGAGGTCGTCCGGTTTTGGTGCTTGATATGTACGAGCACGCCTATCACATGGACTACGGCGCCGCGGCAGCTCGTTACGTCGATGTCTACATGGAAGCCATTCGCTGGGACAACGCCGCAAAACTGCATGACCATTATAGCCGAGAAGCCTAGACGCGAGGTCGGGTGCGTCATAAGTCGCACCCGAAAGTAACTTCCTTATGCCTATCGGCAAGGCGAAGCCGCCAAGCTGCGGCATGACATGGCCCGGAGGGCGGAATCGCTGTATCGAGAGCTCCGACTTCCGTTTATGTGAAGGCTTTCGGATACCAGCCCAACGAGTGAGTGTGCCGCTGGGCTCCGAGGGCCGGCGTCCGAAAGCCTTCAGGAAGGAAAACCGCGCTGGCGAGACGCAAGGAGTGCCGCGGGCGTCATGGGGATTTGAATGCAGCACGGTCGAGGATCAACCGCGTCATCAGGCTCGTGAGCGCTGCCCGCGCCTCCGCCGGCAGCTCCGGCCATGCGGGCGCGCCGGTGGTGTCGTTCGGCAGGCCGCTCCCGAACAGATCTATCTGATGCTGCGGGCGCAATCGTCGATTGTTCCGCTATCCTTTGCCCGAGTTTCTCGTCACGCGTGACATGGGTCTCTCCCCGATTCTGGTCGTGAGAGGCTCCAGATGCGCCAGAAAGCAGGACGGCTGATGGCGTTTGATCCTTCAACGCCAGATCGAGCAGCGCGGAGAGCGCCGCAAGTGCCTCGATGCTGACATACGGTTGAGCTGCCAAAAGCCCGGGGCCAGGACATGCCGTCCGGTCGAACATCCAGGCCGGCACTTCAAGCGCCCGATCTGCTTGCGACTCTTCCAGCGTGCAGCGGAAGACGACAAAACCATCCTTGTCGACGGCATCATGAACGAAAACTCGGCAACCAAACCAAGGATGATGCGGATAAAGAACCTCGCGAGGAACGGTCCTGTGGTCGTTCTCAAACCTCGTTGTACAACGGCACGCGCACTCACCTATCTTTGAACAAGGACGCGCCGATGTCACGCGCTGCCGAAAACGCGGGACGCATTATCTGTCGTCCGATCCTGGGCGGACTGCACCATCAATATGGCCGGATGTGATTACGGTAAGCACAAGTCTCATTCTGACCAGCCGCAATCTCGTGGCGCCACAGACGGCAAGACGCCGGCGTTCCACCGAGGCTGACCACTCAAGCTTTCGCATTAGGCCTTGGACCGGCCGAGGCCGATTGCCAGGAACCGATCGAGCATGGCGTTGACCTGGTCGGCCACCTCGATCGTGTTGAAACGTCCAGCGAGCATCGTCTTCGCTACGACCAACTGGGGGCAGAGCTCCTGCAGACGGTCGAGATCGCGCGCCATATTCACCAGCGGCACGTCGGCGGAGTTATAGGCCATGCGAATCTTGCAAGCCTTCGCTGCGGGCGTCGGATCATAGTTCTGAGTGAAATTCTTGATAGCCGAATAGGCTGCTTGCTGCGGTATCTTCTCGCAGGGCGGCAGAACATAGGTCTCGTAGATCATCTTTCGCTGTGCGGGATCGTCGAAATCGCAACCGATCTCCCATGCGTTGGCTTTTGATACAGTAAGGTAGTTCGGCCCACCGATGCCGTCCATCAGCCTTTGCAGGTCTGGGGAGTCCCGCAAACTGGCGGGCGCCATCACAATCGAGTCGATCATCACAATGCCTGAGGCCAGTTCCGGGTAACGCCCGCACAATTCAAGCACGACCGCGCCGCCGAAGCTGCGGCCGATCACGACAGGCTTTTGCAATTCCAGTTGGGCACATTGCCAAGCGCTATCGTCCCCGAACCCCGGTATCGTGTATTCCTGATCCGGCGCGTCGCTGGCGCCGTGGCCGCGAAGATCGACGGCCACCACGCGACGGGTTTGCCCAAAATGGGCGATCTGGGGCGTGAAGATACCATGGTCGCCGGTCCAGCCGTTGACGAGAACAAGCGGCGGGCTTTGCGGAGTCTCATGCGCCGCCTCAAAATGAGCGAGACGCACGCTAGATTGCAACAACGCAGAGCCGATCTCCCATCGCCCTGGTCCTCGACCGGTTGCGATGACACTCACTCAAATGCGCCTTGCCAGCAGCAAAATGAACCTGCAAGGGCCACGCTCGGCGGCTACCTCAACTATCACGACCTGCCTCTCCATCCCACCACATGCGTTATCGCTCGTCCTTCAGCCTATTGCGATCCATCGAACGCACCTTCCTCCTCACTCAAATCCCCATAACCGAGTGCGCGGCACGTCCCCGCACCATCTCCCGCGGGTTCGTTCCTTGGCGGCTTTCGGACGCCGGCCACTGCTCACTTGGCACGATCCTTCACGGCCGGCATCCGAAACCCTCAACACTTCCGGACTCATGCACTGCAGCAAAATCGCTATTCGATCACCTCGTCGGCATAGGGCGCGCGAATGGCGGATTGGAAAGCATGTCGATGTCAGGCAAGTGCCGCTACCCATTGCGGACAACCGCGCACGCGAGCCCATCAGGTAGCGTGATAACGCTGTGCCGATACATTTTCTGATCAACAGATTGATTGCTATGTTATTTCGTGTCGCTGTTCCGCCCCGACGCGGGACACGTCTTAAGGCAACGTTTGCTCGAATTGAGGGGGGCCATCGTCTTGAACTGAAATCGCACAACAGGAGGGAATGCCATGGGAGACAATTACAAAATCGCAATGGTATTGGTCTTCGCTATTATGTCCATCTCGACTGGGGCGGCTTTTGCTGACGATAAACTGAAAGGCACCTACGGCGTCGCCGGCACTCAGATGTGTCTAGTGGCCCCATCTGGAATTGCAAACGACAGTAAGGGAAATCCGACGATTGCGAATGGCAACGATAGCTATGTGATCCCAAGCAACTTCGAGGCCCGCTTGACTTTTAGTGGCGACGGAACGGGAACTGCATCTGGAACATTCGTGATCATGCCGCCGCCTCCGCCTGCCAAAGCCACAGTGGGTGCGGGCACCTTCTCGTACTCCTTCACTCACACCCCCGTCGCGAATAACTCCTTTACCACTATCCCAACGCCAGGAACTTACAAGGTTACGGTCAACTACGGGCCATCTGCTGGCCGTCAATTCGCGATTGATGATTCTTTTCATCGCGTGTTTCAGCTCTCGAACGACCAGAAATACGGCACAGTAGCCACCACAACACCGGAGCTCGAACATGTTTCGTGGTCGGAAGGTTCTGAAACCAAATCTCTTCCACGTGTCTGTTACGTTGCAGGTAGTCTAGCCCGGCTGGACTGATGAACTTCACGTAGGGATGGCATCGACCAAAGTGAATTGAACAGAGGCCGCCTCGCTTGGCGGCCTCTTTCGATTGCGCCTACCGTGATGCGAGGCCGAAATTCGAACCCCTCGATTCGAGTCGGCCCCAAGACGCCCGTGATGCCCGGTTTGGGTCAGACTCGGAACAGCTCACGATGAGCACAAAGGAAAATTGCGCTTTCAGGCAGTGCGACAGCGGCGCCGGGACAACGATGTGGACCATCGCCAAAACTCATCAAACTCCGGGGAAATCTGCGATCCTCAATCCGTCGGTTCGGATCGCGCCTGTGAGGACAGAAGCTGCTGACCTGGACGCGCGCCAATCGGGTTATCGCAGGAGAGCCTTCACCTTCGGTCTGATCACTACCTGTGGCAATGCTCCGGCGGTGTCGGGTAGTGTGGCCCACAAGGCTATGGCCCTATTCTAATCATCGGCCGTTCGAAATATCGCCAACCCAGGAGTGATACCCCGACGATGACGCGTCGATGCGCTCAGCAGTCCCTGTGAACAGCTCCGACAGAAGATCAAAAACTAAAGCGATAAAATAAATCGGCGTTGCCAATATCTGTCGCAGGCGGTCCATTGTAGTAATTTCCGGCATGCTGGGTTGCGGCCTGATCGACGGGCTTCCGAGCCTGGGTTTCGCCTCTGCTGCGCCGCTAGTTTCATTCTCTAACATAATAACACCTCTGCGCTTCCCCGGCTGGTGCCCGGCAGTTGCTAGGACGCCCAGCCGTCCAAGAGAGCAATTAAGACGCCGAACACTGTGAGAGTTGCAGCGGCGCTTATGATCAGCCCATAGGGAAGATCGCGAGCGAGGCTTTTGAACGCAGCCCTCCCGATGGCGGTCTGTTTTTTCTTGGAGTTCTGTGGGCGCCTCTGCTCTGACATCCGGCGAACATACTGCGCGCAACACGGTCATGGATAATGTTCGTTTATCAGGAGTATTATGAAATCGCTTCATCCAGAGAAGCGACCCAATTTCCCGCTAAACGGGGTTGGCGTGACGGCTTCCAGCGCGAGCCGGCACCTTTTTGGCTTTCTTTGCCTTTGCGGCGCTTGCAGATGTGCTCGTCCACTTCACCGATCCCCGCGGCCGCAAGGCATCGGCGCTCAGACTGATAGCCTCGCGAATGAGTGCCCTTAGCCAAAGTGAACCTGGATCATCGTGAACGCGGCTGTGCCACAGCATCGAGAGTTCGATCATCTCCGCGTGATCTTGAGGAAAGTCGATAATCTTGATCTTCGTTGAACTCGCGCAGGCCTCGGCATAGCGCCGCGGAACAAGCGCCACCATGTCCGTTGCAGCGGTGACGGCTATTGCGGTCACCGCATCATATACCATCATCGACGCTGAGGCTCGCTGGGCCGATCGAGGTGAACCCGCCTCATCGTCCGTCTCCAGAATGACGCGAAACGCAAGATCGTTGGGTGCCGGTGGTTCACGCGATTTGTCGATCGCCCTGGCGAGGCCGATGGCAAGACGCGGCCAAGCGAGGAAGGCGGCATGGTCGAACGGTTGTTTAGCGAGAGGATGATGGGTGCCGACTGCCCACGCTTTCTCATCGTGAAAGAGCACTTCGGATCGGAGGCGGGGCGGAACTTTGTCAAACGCGCCCAATGCGATATCGACCTGCTGCTGGTCGAGTGCCTGAGCAACGTCAGCGCTGATGTTGACGATCTGCAAGGTGATGCCCGGCGCAGATTTGCGCGCGAGTGCGATCAGGCTGGGAACGATCAGCATGCAAAAGTAGGAACCAGCCGCAATGACGAAGCGCTGGCGGGTCTTGTCCGGGTCGAATATCGGCGTTGCGACCGCGCTGCGGATCTCGGCCAGCGCAACGCGCAGTCGTGGCGCAAGCTGGTGCGCGCGCTCCGTCGGCTGCAAGCCTGAGGGAATGCGCATGAACAGCGGATCGCCCAGCACCTCCCTGAGCCGCGCGAGCGCATGACTGACCGCTGACTGCGTGAGGAAAAGACGAGCCGCCGCCCTGGTGACGTTGCGCTCGTCATACAGGATATCAAAAACCCGCAGCAGATTGAGATCGATGTCCATCATGAACCAATCTAATGATAATGCTGACTAATATGCATTACCATAATCAAGCTGTGGCCGCTATTTGTTTCTGGGAACCAAAGAACCCATCCCGAAATCCAGCGTCCGGAGGCCAGCATGAAGAAGCTTCTAATCGTCAGCGCGATCCTCATGACTCTCGATGCAGCCGCAGCAGCGCTTGCTCCGGACCTTCCAGCCCGCCGATACTATCGCGACGCCCGCCCGGGGCGATGATTGATGACCCGCTCTGGTGGCTGAAGGTATTCGCGCAGGAAGGTCCGGCAGCCCAGACTTCGATGTGGCCGTCAAACGCCGCCAGTTGTTTGACGTGATTCAAGAAGGCGTCGGACACCGGGATCCGCCAGATTCTTTAGCGACGATTTTCCGATCTTCGCTCACTTGAGCGCATCGAAAATGGAAAGGTCCGGACGTTTGCTTCCGGGCGAAGGCCACCTTGGAGAAACCCTTTCAATCATGTTGCCGGCCGCCCAGAAAAAAGACCATTTCGCTGAGCTTCGTCCGCCCTTCGAGTGCACCGCATTGCTGCTGCAAGGGGGTGGCGCTCTCTGCGCTTATCAGGCTGGTGTCTATGAGGCGCTGTCGGAAGCCGGCATCCATCCGGACTGGGTGGCGGGCATCTCGATCGGGGCGGTCAATTCGGCGATTATTGCCGGCAACCCGCCTGAAAAGCGCGTGGAAGCACTGCGCCGGTTTTGGGAACGTACTACCTCCGATGTCTTCGGGAATTGGACGCCGGATTTCCTGACGCCTCTGATGAAGGGGGACTGGGTCCGAGGACTCATGAACCAGGTGAGCGCCAATTCAGCCATGTTGAGCGGCGCGTCCGGATTCTTCGTGCCGCGACTTCCGTCTCCTTGGATTCATCCGAGGGGATCGATCGAAGCGACCAGCTTGTACGATGCGTCGGGGCTAAAAAACACGCTGGAAAGCCTTGTCGATTTTGACCGCATCAACGCTCGGGAAATGAGATTCAGCGTCGGCGCGGTCAACGTGCGGAGCGGCAATTTCGTTTATTTTGACTCGACTACCCACACGATCCGGCCCGAGCACGTGATGGCGCAGCGGATACGCAACACCGTCGCCGCCTTGATTGAGAGCCTGCCTGACGATCTGAAGGACGAACCCAGAGCGAAGCTGCTCGGCTCCATTGCCGACCGCAAGGTCTACAACATGGTGCACTGATCTATCGGGCCAAGAATTACGAGGGAAACTCGAAAGACTATGAGTACTCGCGCTCGAGCATACAGACTCATTGGCGCGCCGGTTACCACGACACGGTGCGGACGCTACGCCATCCCGATGTCCTGAAGAGACCTACTAACCACGAAGGTGTCGCGGTCTTCGATCTGGAGCGGGACGGCCGCGACTAGTGGCTCTGCACAGTGATTATGACTCTTTGGAAGTGGGCGGATAGGCGCGGCCCATTTTGGCGCGAGCCTTGTCTGTTGTGAACATCCATT
>Ga0210384_10001648_pt1 | contig 29610 bp, 50 predicted proteins | sample IncBWH2MmetaG_FD_160574 | JGI IMG/M metagenome (GOLD analysis project Ga0210384, IMG submission 160574) | Forest soil microbial communities from Barre Woods Harvard Forest LTER site, Petersham, Massachusetts, United States - Inc-BW-H-2-M | ecosystem: Environmental > Terrestrial > Soil >...
TATAATCTTTTATACTTCTCTAACTTATCAGTTGACCAATTGAATTTCTTACAATATTCAAAGAAAGGTTTATTACCTCTTTGGTTATTGTGTAAAGAGCAAGAAACGGTGAGGTTGGTGGTGTTGTAAGTTCCTCGACGACTATCTGGAACAATATGTTCCATGGTGACAGTCTCGGGAGTGAGTACTTGATCGCAGTAGCAGCAAATCATTCCGTCGCGATTGATGACGTAATCTTTGATGCGCTTCTGTCTTTTTCTTTCCTGGGCGCCCATATTAATCCTTATAGTAAGTGTGCACAATCATTAATGCTCAATAATCTCCATCCATCCTTTCCAAAATACAATTTTGAGAGAGAAGTGTTTTCGATAGTAACCTTCCAAGTGAAACTCTGATCAAATCCCATTACATAATGTAATAGACACTTGATGGTCATTCCGTGACTGAAACAATAGATATTGGTTGGCGGTTTACCTGCCTTACGATTTCTGGCAGCAGCCTCGATGTATCCTTTATTATATAGGATAGTATCTTCCACCCACCTAGAAGCTCGACGCTCAACCTGATGAAGAGACTCACCATTAGGTGGCAGAAAGCCATGAGCTAACAGTCCCATACGAGCTTGTACGGGTAGAGTGATAGTATCTTTGCGGGAAGCATGGGTCCAATCCCCAGCACTGTATTCTCTTAGGTCTTCCGCAATAGTAATTCCGGCTGGGCTCGTCCTATTAGTAGCAATCATGGCGGTGTCTAAAGCACGAGTATAATGAGATGAGTAAATGTGATCAATGCCCTTTAACTCGGGTGCCAATCTATCTCTCAATAGATGGGCTTGACGCCTACCATTATCAGATAGTGGAGTAGTTCCTTCCTGTCCCATTAGGTCAGGATTCTCATTGGTGGTAGATTGACCATGACGAACTAGTGTCAGATAAAACTCATTATAGTCTAGCATAGATACATTCTCCTAATAGCAGCGTAGAAAACAAAGCGAAAACAAGAATGCTAAACATAAGTATGCCTCGTTTAGTTGCCGCCTTCTTACAGTATGCTTCAAATTCTTTTTGAGCATGTTGTGTCCAATATTCGTTAGCTTGAACAGCATTGTATGAATGATTGGCACAATCATCGCTACAGAACCACGGACCCTTATCCCAATTGGGAGACCAAAAAGCTTTGCGCCTCCAACCTCTAGATGCCCACTCTTCTTGTTGAGCTTTATACTCAGTGCCATGAGTCAGGGGGTGTTGTTCTGATTTTCTGCACCCCCAGCATTCAAGATAAACAATTCCGCTCATGACTCCGTCGTCCTTCCAATGGTCAAGTGAAAACCAAATCTTGGTTCCCTTGGCAAGCCATACTTCTCTCGCAATTCCGAAAGATAAGGACATTTTGCCTTGAGCCAGTAGTATTCGTTGTTGTCTATAACGCCGCCTTCGTATTCGAATTCAACAATCTTATTGGCGTCAATTCCCCACAAATTCATATTAGGAATGCGTTCTCCCCTAATAATAGAAACGTGAGTTCCCCAAACTGGTCGGGTCAACTTGCCCCTCCAAGGAAATTCCCTAGTGAACAAACACCTATAGTATTTGGAGATTTCATCGTCACACATCAACACTAACCACCTCTCAGAAGAGGCTAGGTGCGTGCGTGGTGAATACACCAGCTTACCGACAGACTTCATAGAAAAACTTTCAAGTGATTGATTTTGTGTACTAGTTTAACTAGTCGACAGATTTTATCAACCGTATTTATAGCACTATTAGAGTCGAAATGAGTTTTATAGTGATCAATAGTAAAAAGATTTTGAATCTCTTTAATTTCTTTGAAACGAGTATCTGTTAATGGAATAACAACTTTTTCATTAACGATATTGCCGTCTTCATCTTTTTCAATGTCAAAGAAAAAGAGAGTAACCATATGACCATTACAATTATCAGGAGTTACTATCTCTGCTACCACTTTGTAATCGGGTAGATGAAGATTGTAAGTTAGCTCGCGCATCTGCCCAATGTAGACGGAAGCATGTTTACGAAATCTGGTAAGGTCTAATTTTTCACCAATATCTAATCGGTATTCCATAATAAAAATAGTTCCGGGGATTGGATTCGGACCAATATTTGGAAAGTCGGAGTTTCCTGTCCTGCCATTAGACGAACCCGGAGGAGAGAAATTTGGCTCGGGAACAAGGATTCGAACCTAGATTAATGGAGTCAGAGTCCACTGTCCTGCCGTTGGACGATTCCCGAATTACCTTTATGTAACTTTATTACTATCGTTTAAAGTCCAAGATTCTGGATATTCACCCTTCATCATATAGTGGCAACCATGTTTCTTCAAAAACTCTTGAAGTGGTTTATAAGGAATACGTTTTAATTTTCCGAAATTAGTATCCTCATTGTAATCTTTTTCTTCACTTTCCTTACGACCATATTCGTCAATAAGTGTTTGACCCATATTCACCTTTAATGAACCATATGTCGACAAAATTGCAGGGGTTTCATAATTACCAAACCATTTACCACCAGCAGAGATCAGTCGATGATCTCTGGCTTGGATGCATTCAATCATAGGAAACAACCCTGTATCTATAAATGTCGGAGCATAGATATCAGGAAATGATGTTAGTGGAGCCAACTGATAAGCCAACACAAGCAATAAATCATGTGTGGGAATAACATTTTTCAGCGTTACCTTTTGAGTCAAACGCCCGGACGGCTCTCGTGGCGAAGGCGGCGTTTTCATCTTAACATTCTGAGGTGGCACGTAAAGTGTTTTAAGCTCAAGGCGGGCGCCCGAAATATGATCAAAATCAGGATAACCTTCACGCTCACCGACAGTTTTGCTAGCTCTTCGTAAACCCAAACCATTGATACTAGAATAAAGCTTGTCCAGTGTCGGAATACACCCATCTACTAAGGTGCCAACAATTGTCCCAATTTGGGACGGCTCAAATTCAAGTAAAGTGCTTTTGTGTAAATGGATAATATCCAGCTGAACACCAATAAGAGATTTTAAGCTGTCTTCTACATCTTTCATCATCTGTTGTGGAACACTCATAAATACTCCTTACCAATCCTTTTTGAACGGCTGACCTACCGGAGTCTGTCTAGAACGACAGAACTTCTTACAATTATCAAGAAAAACGTCCTCGGGCGGTAATGTTGGATCATAACCAACTGGACCTTCCGGTAGAATTTCATACAGTCTGAGGTCATCTACCCAACAACGGTCATCACCTTTTTGGTCTCGATGATAGCGAATAGCGTCCTGAAGTTTCATTACTGCATTAGCTAGGTCTCTGTTTGCAAGAAGTAACTCAGTACCTTTTTCTTGAAGCTCTTTCACTTGCCTTCGCATATGAGTATTCTCTTCAAAAAGTCTTCTAAGGTCTTCTTCATCAATATGGACATTACTCATTTCAAAATCTTCTTATCAAATTCAAGTTTATCTTTTTCAAGTTCTTTGTTTTTGTAATACTCATCGGAGCCAACAAAGTATTTGAGATCATCAAGTCTTTCCACAGAACCATCAATGTCAGATGACTTCAACTGACTTAAAGCCTCTCTAGTTTCTGGATTGAGTCTTTGAACCACTGCACCTGGAACATTCAATGTTCGCTGGGAACATAGACCAGACACATAGAACATCGCTCTTTTGAAGGCATCAATCGGATTCATGTTAATCCAAGAAGGGATGATAGCCCAAAGTATCTACCCAGAATTGGATAAAGTCTTGATAACTTTGAGTCACTTTGTCTTCGGCAAAAGCTTTTTTGAAGGCAACAATTTCATTAGCATAAGTATCAGCATCCTGGCGAAGGATATGAACTTGCTGTGCTAACAAATCAGAAGCAACTCTCGGTTCCCAACTAATAGCCAGGGCGGAGTGCACTTTGATACGATCCACAGTTTTCTGAAGTGTATCAATACGCTCAAAGAGCAATTTGAATACATCGGTCATTCTATCGAAAAATTCAATTGGCTCTTTTGTGCCAACTGACTCTTTCATATATTTCAATAGATATTCGTGCTTCTCTAATGGATTACTCATTTTTACCTTGCTTGTTCCAATAGTCTTTGTACTCTTTGATTTCTGTTTCTATGGTAGATGGAATTTTGTTCATGCGTGCCCAATACTCTCGGATGATTGACATGGACATATCATCGGGATGAATGAATCCCAACTTCTTCATGTAATCAAATAAAGCTCCACCCTTCCAAAGATCCCAATTATTTCTAATCCATCGACCCAATCCATGATGGCATTGAATCAATTCATCCTTGGTCATCCCAATGACTTCTGCTTGCTCCTCAGTGGTTAGTACCTCTTGAAGAGCCGACATGCATTCATCCAATGAAGCCGGTTTGTGTTTACTTCCTCGCATCATGCCTTCTGAACATGAAGGAGTTCACCCAATTCTTGAACTGGGTCTCTTGGTTGCGCGGTCATGGCAACGAACGAAGTGGCTAGAGTTTTAATCGTAGTATGTAGATCATCTCCGCGAGCATGGCAAACTACCTGCTTGCCTTTGGCAAAAGCTCCACTATAGCGAACCACGGAACAGTAGTAGCCTTTTTTGAGGCGAGACACTGTTACGCCGGGAGCCGTCTTATCTTCTTTAAACTTGAAAGTAACTGCGTTGGTTAGTTTGTCCAACAAATTATCTGTATTACTCATATTTCACCCTTACATCATCTTGGCGACTTCGTCTGCCAAGTTCTCTTTTTTCTTTTCGATACCTTCGCCAACCTGACAACGAACAAAGTTGACCACTTGGATTTCGCCGCCTAACTTGGTACCAACATTCTTGACCACTTGTGCAATGGTTGTCTTAGGAACCACCACTGACTCTTGATTCAATAAACAAACTTCAGTATACCACTTATTGAACTTACCATCTAGAATCTTTGGCCAAGCTGCTTGCGGCTTATTCAGCTCCGTTAGTTGAGCTTCGAAGATTCCTTTTTGTCTTGCTACTGCTTCTGGATCCAAACGTTCAACAGAGACAGCAACTGGATTCATGGCGGCGACTTGCATAGCAAGGTCTTCCCCAAGTGCACGGAAAGCAGAGTCTCTAGTAGCATCGACAGAAGGAGCAAGTAAAGTCAATAGAACTCCAATTTTATTATTGGAGTGAACGTAAGTAAACACTTGAGCGGCTGGAGAAGCAACTTCCTCAACCCACCACCTGCGCACTACCACATTCTCTTTAGTGGTTGATACAACTGCCTGTCTTTCTTTTTCAACATGATCAACTGTAAATGGTTCACTGGTAACCACGTCAACAACAAGGGTGTCTGAAACGAGTGTGGCGAACTTTCTAAAATCTGGGCTATTGGCTACGAAATCTGTTTGACAGTTGACTTCAACCATAGCTGCGCCATTACTGTAACGAGAGACAGCCGCAACCCCTTCAGATGCAACTTTACCTTCACGACCAGAGACAATGTTAAGTCCCTTCGTCTTGACGATATCTACTGCTTTCTGCAAATCCCAGCCAGCTTCCTCAAGGGACTCTTTACAGTCTTTCATGCCGGCTTGGGTTAGTGCGCGCAGTTCTTTGATTAGTTCGGTGTTGCCCATAGTAGTTTCCTCGTGTCTTCAAGGTAAATCGTAAAAAATTCAAGTCAAGGCGTTCCGCATTTTTAGAAAAACATCATTGAACACCAGCGTCTTCTTCCAATATAACTATCAACCACTTCCTAACTTCTGACGGCAATTAAAATAAATTTTGGTAATAATGGGTCATAAGGTTGAAGGATGGTACAATATGTTTATTGCCGTTATTAATGAGTCTACTATGGTCAGTAATGCTGACTGTGATCTGATGTGTCAAGCCATTCAAATCCAACTAGATTTACATGTTCTTCCAGCTTGGAATATGAAATCCGGAACCATTAAGTTCTACTCTGATAAAACTAAAGTTCCAGGTTATGCTTGGGTAGTTAGTATGTTGGATAACTCTACTGTCGCCGGTGCTTTGGGATATCATTCCGAAGACAACGACAAGGTAGATGCTTTCATCTTTGCTCAACCAGTGCTAAGCAATGCCGGAGTCGTTCTATATGATACAACCAATCCACAAAACGTCAGCGTCTCTTCTGTTCTGAGTCATGAAGTCTGTGAGATGGTCGGTGATAGATATGCCGGCTTCTGGTCTGATGGTCCAGCCATTACACAAGGCAGTCAATATGCTCTAGAGCTTTGTGACCCTGTCGAGGCTGACTCCTACTCAGTTAGTGTTGGTAGCACCCTAGTATCTCTTTCTAACTTCGTCTTCCCATCTTGGTTCAATGCCCAGGCAACTGTTGCTTTGAACATGCCATTCGACTATCTAGGCAAACTATCTGCTCCATTCACTATGACTAAGGGTGGATACATGATTGTACAAACATCCTCTAATACTCAACAAGTATTTGGTCATGCAGCTGGTGAACATGATGAGCATATCTATAATGCTTCCAATGGAAACACTTTACATTTGGTAATGGATAAAGATATGCCAGCTTGGAGAAAAGAACAAGTCAAGAGTGAGTGGTACAGAAGATGAGCTGGTTAACTAATATCCTAACCAATAAGTGGATGAATAATCCCAACTTCTTGGCAGAGCGCTCACTTTTTTGGCTCTTATGCCGCCATGCTAACAGCTGAAGCCCTATGGGGACATACTGGTAGCATCATCACTGGTATCGTGTTTATGCTTGCCGCCGCTCTCAAAGAGTTCTGGTACGATGCTAACTATGAACTTCCAAAACAAACTTCCTTTGATAACATCCTAGACTTTTCGTTCTATGGCATTGGAACCGTTGCAGGTTTGTTAGTTGACTTGTTAGTCAAGCACCACGGTTAAGCTGTCTTAAAAGAGAAAATAGTTTCAGCTTCCAGTTCCATTTGATCGGTAATAATCCAATCGCCGGTCGTGTACGTGTAATCTAATGCTGTAATCCAAGCATTTCGAAGGGTAGTAGTGATTTTATCACCATCTATTATTTCGATTTGTAAGGGATACCTTTGTGAGGAAACATGAACGAAACCTCGGCTAAATGCTTCCGCAACACGGGCTTTGTCGAACCTAACTCGACTAGCTTTGGCAGTAACAGATAAAGAGTCATTCTCACATCTCTTTTCTGTAATAGAAAGAGATTGGATGGCGCCCACTGCTTTGTCCCCAACCTTTACTATAATAACAGTAGAAATTGGTTTAACGTCAAATGGTGCCGGCGGTGGTTCTGGTTTGAAGAATCGAATAAGTTTATTGAAGAGGTCTCGTATGGTCATACGAGTTAATATAACTTAGAAAGAACGATGTTCATTGTAAACTGGATCAAAGAATCTAAAATCACCATATCCAGTAAATCCAATATTACCCATATGAAGATCGGTTCTATTAGTTAGATATTTGACAATCAATTCTTCGGCTAATGATTCTAGCCAATTAGATTTCAGCTTATCTTGTAGATTATCTTCAATCTTAGTAATGTGGCGACCATAATGTCTTTTCATATCATGAACTAATCTTTGGGCGCCATTCTTGATTTCCTGTTTTAATTCAGAGTGCTTATCTGGATTACCTACATATTCCTTAAACTTCCTCCAATGAGACCCTCTATCATTGAGAATAGTGCTTCTCATTTGATCAATTAAGGTTTCTAAGGAACTATACACATTTGAATCCATATTGGACAATGGCACCATTTTTTCAATAACATAATAGTAAACGATTTGATTTTCGAAAGTTCCCAGTTCGCCAGCATCATAAATCATAGCTTCCGTCTTAGCTAGCTCTGGGTTCTTATGCAATCTGTCCATAGCCATCACAGCATGATTAAAAGCATTTTTATTTCTAAAAATCTTAAGTACCAGATGAGAGCTAATAGCAAAAGCAACTCCATCAGCCCCTTGTCCTAGTACAGTAGGATTACTTACTTCAAAATGTCTTCTAATTTTATCAATCTTGGTTCTATTTTCCTTAACAAACTCTCCTACTTCTTGCAAGAAGGCGCCATATTTGCCACGACCAAACAGACTAGACAAGGCAGTCATTAGCCAATCTTCATGAGCTAACTCTGGACTGGTTTGTTCGGCAAGATTTTGTTTCTTCTTTTGTCCACGGTAAAACCATAAAGTAGGAATTTGTCCATCACTTTGGAGTAAAGCGGCTTCGGAAACATCTATACCAGCAGGCGGCTGCGAAGTCTTGCCAATAAAAACATAAATAGATTCTCCATCATCATCGTATCTATCAAATGTTCGTAGATAGATATTATTACCAGCGTTAAGGGTGCGCCAATCTCCACCACTAATGGTTTGTAAAATTGGTTTATTCTTTTCCACCCAAGCCATAATCTCTTCAAAAGGAACAGATATTCCTAATAAATTAGAGATGGCAGCCAGTGCCGCCGGATAAAAAGAAGCAGCTTGTTTCAAAAATGATAGCGCTCTCCTTTCAAAAAGAGAGGCGAGTAATAGCAGATTATCTAACTTGGCAGACGGCATAGTTAGATGCGCAATTATTAATTACTGAAACAAAACATACTTTTTCAGTTTATCCAGCCAATGGGTAGCTGATTCATGAGTCAATTCATCTAGTGGAAACGTTTTGACAATGCGACGATCATCATTATTTTCCACCACATTGGCTTCATGATAGGCAGGAAAGAATACTAAATGGTAGTTTCCGATGGTCAAAGTTTCGGATTCCGTGTAGCCATCTGAAGAAAAAACAATGGAATATTTCTTACAATGCGAACACCAATGGGAACCACGGCGGCTTGCAACGTAAATGGATGAAACAGAAAACTCTTTTTCACAAAACTTACAGGTGTGTTTCATCATATCGGCACAGGATGGCATACCGCGTATATACCTGCGTTTTTAACTGCTTTGCACTTATCCAGAGTTTTGGAGCGGTTAGGGAGAATCGAACTCCTCGTTCCGTGGATGGCAACCACGAGATCTACCATTGATTTATAACCGCATAGACGACTAAGATTGATGAGATTTTTATTAAGATCCTCTTGCGAGTTTCCGAGAAGGCTTCGAATCCTTCTAGAATCAGGATTGCTCCTGATGCATTACCATGTAATCACATCTGCATTCGTCCTGGAGCGGATGACGGGGCTCGAACCCGTGACATTCTGCTTGGCAAGCAGACATTCTACCACTGAATTACATCCGCTTAAGATGTTTGGAGCGGGTAGTCGGGCTCGAACCGACGACGTCCAACTTGGAAGGATGGCATTCTACCACTGAATTATACCCGCGTGTCACTATCTATATCGAGTTATTAGCTTATTTAATTGAGTTTTAATCTATCAATTTCTATGTATTCTTTTACATTAGACTAAGGTTTAGTTACTTAATTTTGGAGAAAATATGACCGCCCATACACCACTTCGTTGCGCAAATACTGTAATGTCAGCCTTCCCGGGATCTGCTGGCAAGCAAGTTGTTCTTTTGGATTCAGGCAACTATCCTGCTTTTGCCAACTACCTAAATGAAACTTGGACCTTCAATGGTGCTACTCCTGACTGGACCAACCAAAGCGTCGGTGTACTTGATGCCGCTGGTCCTCTACCAGGTCGTGTCGATGCTGTAATGGCATATGACGGAACTGGTGTCACACTTTACGGCGGACGTGGTGGTTCTAGTGCAGATGGTGTTCTTCAAGACACCTGGACTTGGAACGGAACTACTTGGACCAAGAGGGCGCCAGCTACTTCTCCATTCGGTCGTTACAAGGCTGAAGCTGCTTATCTAGCAGGTACTGGTGTGGTAATGTTCGGTGGAAGAACCCTTAATGATATTCTTCTAGAAACTTGGGTATGGAATGGAACTACCTGGGCACTTCAAACTCCAGCTCACGTTCCTCCAGCCAGAGTTGATCATGCGATGGCAGCTGGTGGTGGTATTGTGGTTATGTTTGGTGGTTCTGGTACTAACAGTCAATTCAATGATACTTGGACTTATAACGGTACTGATTGGACTAAAGCTGCTCCAACTGCATCTCCATCTATTAGAAGTGGTGCCTCTATGGCTTACGCTTCTACTGGTGGTTTGTTCGTCATGTTTGGTGGACAAGATACCAAAACCTATCTAGACGAGACTTGGGTATACAATGGTACCACTTGGACAAAGGTAGTCGGAGCTGGACCTACTGGTCGTATCAATGCCGAGATGGCTTATGACGCAGCTACTAACAAGGTCATCTTGTTCGGTGGTGTCAGCGCTACTCTAGGTGCCGATGCAGCCAATGAGACTTGGTCTTTCGACGCTGTTGGTCTTACTTGGACTCAACTATAATCCTTAAAGCCTGATGGCTTATTGCCCTGCATTCTCTTTGAGAGTGCGGGGCTTTTTATTGGCTTATAGACAGCACCAACCACTACCCTGACCATAACAGAAGCAAGGACTGCCAACTGGAGATAAGTTAATGACGCAGCGTCTAAACCCAGCAGCATCACAACAGAATCCACCATAGATTGGTTGAGCCTCTGCCTTCTGCTCAGGAGCAATGATCGCAACACCAATCGCCAAGGCAAATAGAATCGTAAATAATTTCTTCATGACTTTCTCCAATTGTGAATTCTGGTAGGCAGTGAGGGAATCGAACCCACGTAACTTGCGAGTCATGCAAGTACTCTACCATTGAGATAACCGCCCATGGTATATTGGTTGGAGCTAAGGGAATCGAACCCTTGTCTTCGGAGTGTAAAACCGAAGCTCTACCATTAAGCTAAGCTCCAATAGATGGTCGGCGTTGGGGGATTCGAACCCTCGACTTCCAGCTTGTAAGGCTAGCACTCTACCGCTGAGTTAAACGCCGATGCAGATTATATACCACTAAAGTCATATATGTAGTATGAAAAAGTCTCAAGCCTACCTTCTTAAACTTGCCGCCAAATTTGGAAACAAATACGCCCAGTCTCAATCACTCCAGCAAATTATTGAAGCTGCCGCTGGTTGGGGAGAGAAAAGCGCCAATGGCATCATGGATTTTCCTACCCAATTGAAACAAGATAAAGCTAACTTAACAATTGATATCACGGTTAGCAATGCCATGATGGGCGGCTATAATGTTGAAGTTGCTCCGCCTCAAGTGGACCCAGCACAGTTTGCTGCGAAGTATGCTAGACTACCTGACCAAATCAAAAAGTATTTGGATAGACATATTAAGGATTTCCCTCAAGTTTATCCTGGCACCACAACACTAAGGTTTGTCGGTAAAGATCCTGAAAGCGGCGTCGCCCAGAACTAATTGGTCGTGGTGGTGGGAGTCGAACCCACTTAGAACGGCGTATGAAACCGTCGCATATCCGATTTGCTACACCACGATGGTGTGTCGTATATATCACATTATTACTTACGTTGCGGACCTTTGTGCTCTAAATCGTAAATCAAAGCGGCTAAAGCCTCGAAAGCGCCCAATAAATACTCAGGAGAGTCTCGATTGATCTTCTCCACATCTTCCACGACTGGACACAGTTCAGTCGCCAATTCTTTCAAATCTGGTAACACATTTTGATGTGGCATCAAAAATGAAATCTTTAAAGCAGTAACATTAACTTTCTTCAGGTTATTGGAAGCAACCATTGGAAACCTACTTTGACATATTTTTCATGGGTGCATAAGAGAACCTATGAAGGGGACAAGGACCATGCTCTTTTATTGCCTGAAGATGATCCTTAGATCCATATCCTACATTGGAGTCCCAACCATACTTGGGATACTTGTGATGCAGTTGATGCATGTCCCAATCACGAGATACCTTAGCTATAAGGCTGGCTGCCATGACATGCGGTACTTTAGTATCCGCTTTGATCATGGAGACTTTATTGTAGTCATCCACGCCCAGGTTGTCAAACTTTAAGATTCCATCCGAAATTATTAATGAATTAGGCTGGTACAAAGCACGAAAACATTCTACATAAGCGTTCTTCAAAGCAAGAGCAACTCCTACCGCATCAATTTCAGTATTGGTTCGGATAGCTAAATGGTAGCTGATAGCACCGCTTTTAACCGCCTTCATGATCGGAAGCAGCATCGCCTCACGCTTCTTGGCGGACAATTTCTTAGAATCGTTTAGACCCACTAGCGCCCAATCTTTAGGCGCCCTGACTCCGACCACCACTAGCGGACCCGCTAAACAACCATAGCCAACCTCATCGCACCCAATGATAAAAGGCTCCAGAACATTCTCTAATCCAAGCAGATTCATATTAATAACCTTACATTTAGGTATGAGTTTCGATAAGATTGCAGAATTAGCTGACGAATTCGTCATCAAACTAGCCGAACAACAGTATGCTGACCAAGCACCTACTGATAAGAAGGCTTCGGATTTTAGTCCAGAAGAGCAAGCGCTTATCAAATCAAAATCGAAAGAGGATAACAATCAGGCACAGGACAACAACGATCTTGATGAGAAAGTTTGGAAACGTGCCAAGAAGGTTGTCAAAAAATATTGGAAGAAGTACGATGAGCCTTATGCTGTCGTCTATGATGTCTATCGCAAAATGGGCGGTAAGATCAAAAAGAAGTCCAAGAAAAAGAAATAATCACTGGCTTAACAGGTAGGCACCTACCAGCATCACTACTACGCCAATCACTTTCATGATACTGAAATGTTCATGTAGGATGAAGATGGATAGGATGAAGGTGACAATGGGATACAAAGACACCATCATGGTGGATGACCCGGCATGATTGTTTCCTTTGAGGCTGGTGTATAAGAGAACGTTAGCCGCAATAGAGCACAAGGTAGCTATAGCCGTGAGAACCACACTATAGGCAGACCATTTGTAATGCAAAGGATTATTGACCCCAGTAAGTCGGAGGGCAACTGGAATATAGAAAAAGAAAACAGAACCTACAATAACTTGCATCAGCAAGGGCGGCATGCGCTCCACTGAGAGTCTGTTAAGGAATGAACTCACTCCCCACAGAATTACACATAGGATAATAAGTAGGTTGTTCATAATTAGATACTAAGTTATTCTGACGGTTTAGGACCAGATAACCATTCGGGCGCTCCATACGCCTTCATGTTCTCCCAATAATCTCCTGTTTCACGATACCTATCCACAAGGTCGTGAATACGTTTGTCATCATAACCCATCTCTTTCATACGTGCGGCTGCCCTATCACAAAAATCTAGATGAGCCGGGACTTGCTTGATATACTTAAAGGTTTGAACCATAAAACTAACTAATACACCACCTTCAAGTTTAGACACATCAACCTTAGTCAAAATCTCATTCATGAGATCAAATTTGGCATGTAGTTGCCAAAAAACATCAAAAACAACATCTATACCATCAGCTTTTTTACCTGAAGCTTGTTTCTCGTAAATACGAGATAACATCTTGTCAATGTCCAGTTTAAGTTCTCCTTTGCTGAGACCACAAGAACATTTTCTATCTTCGGCAGGAAAAACATTCTTGCATGCCTCGCAAATTACCGTAAACAACCCATCAGAAGGAAATTTTTCATTTTTACTCACAGCTTTTCTCCATTGCTAACAGGGCTTGTAGCGGGTCGCATCCATATAATCCAGATGCCCACGCTTGGTTGGTTTCAATAATTGCCCAACCTTTTCCTTTGATTCTACCTACGTCTATAACAGACGGGACGGTTTTGATTCCCCAATCATGAAAATTCATGTCATGAAGCACATCATTGACAATATCATGAGGGAAACGAGCATTTTCATATGGAATCATATCCCAATAGTTTGGATCGGCAATGTGGTCATAACAAACATAATTGGACCAGGTCAAAACCTTTTTGCCATCAGTAAAGGTACGATACTCCAAATCAAACTCTACTACTTCAGAAACCAAAGTGGGAGTGTCATCCAATACTACTTCATGAGTAACAAGGGTACCAGGAGCATAAACACTAGCTGGGAAGACCTTATCGTCAGCGGGTTTGATGAACCTAGTCTCCTTCAGTTTCTTGGCTTCACCCAGGGTCATGAACTCCACCTTACGCTTCAGGTAGAAGGGATGGATCTTGGCTAGCCAGTCGAAGGAGTTGGCTTTCAAAGTCCAACCCATTTGCTGGGCGATGACCTCACCAAAAGTCTGGGAGCCATAGGGAACACCTTTGACCCCCGACTTAGTAAGCTCTTCATCCAAACGCCACCCGGAAGGAGCTGAGAGAACATCCCAGCCCAATTCACGGGCAGCAATTTGTAAAGCAAGAATCTCGTTATGAGAAGTTCCCACACGAGGTTGTGTAATAAGAATCACTTTAATTTCTCTTGAATGCTTTCAAGTTTACTTTGATTAGACATTACATTCACTAAGATAATAAATCCAATGAATGCTAAGTCTTTTAAAGTAGGATCTGCTTTAAAGAAGGCTATGTATCCACAATAGCCCATGATAAGTAGATCGGTGATAAATATTGCTAACTTTAGAAGTACATTATACATATTCTTACTCTTCCAGATCAGATGGTTTTAATGGACAAACATCATAATGAGAAAACCTAACAGAAGGTACGGCTCGACCTTGAGTACCACCACGAAGTTCCATGGTGAACCCAAATAGTTTCCTTAGTGGCATGAAAGCATCAATCACCTTAGCATTACCTCGGTCAGAAGTAAGCTGGATCTGTCCGCTTCTTGCACTAATGGTACCAACCACCGCGCCCATGAATTCACTGGGAGAAGTGACCTGTACCGCCATGATTGGCTCTAAGATAACTGGAGACGCTAGCTTTACAGCTTCCTGTAAAGCCTTAGACCCAGCAAGTTCAAAACCAAAGGCACAACCATCAACCGTATGAGTGCTGCCATCAGTTAGGGTAACCTCCACATCCACCATTGGATTATGAGAGATAACACCATTCTGAAGGGCGTTCTTCACTCCCTTTTCAACAGAAGGAATGAACTCCTTAGGGATGTGACCTCCGACCACTTCGTTGTTGAACACAAATCCAGAGCCTCTTAGCCCTGGCTTGACGTTCAAAACAGCATGACCATAGACACCCTTACCACCGTTATGAGCCCAATGCTTATGATCCGCAAAGCCCGTCTTAGTGATGGTCTCACGGAAAGAAACACGAGGTTTACCAGTGTTTACCCCTACTCCATGATCGTTGCGGAGTTTGTCCACTACGATTTCAAGATGAAGTTCACCCATACCCCTAAGGACAGTCTGCTGAGTATCCTCATCAGTCTCTACCTTAAGAGAAGGGTCTTCCAGAAGAAGTTTGCCCAGAGCATTAGCTAACTTATCCAAGTCCTCATTGGTCTTGGGTTCTACCGATAGCTCTACTACTGGCTCTGGGAAGTCCATCTTCTCTAGGAGAATAGGTTTGTTCTCATCGCAAAGGGTATCGCCCGTATAACTACCTTTGAGTCCGATGGCAGCTACGATAGTACCTGCGCCGGCTGATTCAATCTTCTCATGTTCATCAGCATGCACTAGAATGAGTCGAGAGATACGCTCTGACTTACCGCGTGTCACGTTGTACACGTAGCTTCCAGAATGTAGAACTCCCGAATACACCCTAATGAAGGTCATATTACCGTTCCTGTCGCTAACTATTTTGAATGCCAAGGCACTCAAAGGTTCGCTATCAACAAGCTGACGGGATAGGCTGTCATTGGTTCTAGGATGCACACCACTGACTGGAGGCAAGTCTACTGGTGATGGTAGGTAGTTAAGTACCGCATCAAGTAGCATCTGTACTCCTTTGTTTCTCAAAGCTGTACCACATAGAACTGGGAACAGAACACGAGCTACTGTTCCCTTACGAAGAGCAGTTTGGATTTCTTCCACAGTTACTAAATGAAGTTCATCATTGATAAACTTAGATGCAATAGAGTCATCTACTTCAGCTAAAACCTCAATCATTCGTGTCCTAGCCGCTAAAGCTTGGGGCAAGAAGTTTGCAGGGACATCATTGATGGTGAAGGTCTTACCTTGATTTGAAGCATCAAAGGTGACAATCTTCATCTTAATGAGGTCAATAATGCCTTGGAAGTTCTCTTCTTCTCCTAACGGGAGTTGAATAGGAACAGCCGCCACTCCTAGTCGGCTCTTGATTGAATCAAGAGACATTTGGAAGTTGGCTCCGGTCTTATCCATCTTATTGATGAAGATAACCCTAGCAACATTGTAACGGTCAGCTTGACGCCAGACTTGTTCAGTCTGAGGTTCCACGCCTTGGGAGCCATCTAGCACACAAACTGCTCCGTCAAGAACACGCAAAGACCTTTCAACTTCAACAGTGAAGTCAATGTGTCCCGGAGTGTCAATCAGGTTGATGCGGTGCATAGATCCCGAGCCATCTGTCAATTTCCAATAGACAGTGGTGGCTGCGGAGTTGATGGTAATGCCTCTAGCGCGTTCACGTGGGTCATGGTCCATAATGGTATCACCGTCATGGACTTCGCCCATACGGTGAATACGACCACTGTAGAAGAGAATTCTCTCAGACACAGTGGTTTTACCGGCGTCAATGTGCGCCATAATTCCGATGTTTCTAAATCTCTCTACGGGTACGTTAATATTTTCCATGACAAACTCACATTCACAAATCGTGCTTAATACCGTTGAAGACGGCAACAGCACTAGCTAATAGGTTCTCCTTCAAACAGATTTCGTCACACAACATCATGCGACGGTATCCAATATCGTATAGCCAAGCTATCTCTACGAGGTCAGCACATGATGGCACGGGGCTATCAATGACCGACAGTAGAAGTCGCGAGCCTACACAAGCTTCTGGGTCTTTTGCAATAATCTGGCGTAAAGCCTGAATCATATGATGAGGTTGTTCCACCTCAACGAACAAATCTCCACGAGCTGCAACCAATACCAAATTATCCCGTTTCTTGAATTCATTGGTAACGAACTGCATGCCAGGGAGACTTTCAATCTTCAACCAGACTTCAGCATCCCGACCAACCAATTCTAGGAACTGGTCTATATCACTTTGCTTTTCAACATAGGATAAAAAGTATTTATTGAATCCGGCAGCCCTCACCTTTTCAATTTTCAATAATTCTTGTGGAGTAAAGATATTACCCTTTACCTCCAAAGACTTATCTCTAATGTGGAGAGACTCTCCTGGTACCACTTTGTATCTGGGACCGCCATCGAATACTAAGGTCTCCCCATCGTCTTCTAAGTGATCCAACAGAGCTTGGTCGGCTCCAGCTTTGAACAAGACTACACAGGGAGTCTTGACGGCAATGGGATGGTTGAGCTTGATGATAAGCTTTTCCTTATCAGGAATCACCTCAGTCACCCTCATCTGACGTCCCTTAACATCAAAGAAAAGGGGATTTCTGACATGAGAAGACTTAATCAGTTCTAGTTCTTTGTCTAGCTCTGGATTGCTCATCATGGCGCTGTTCAAACGAATGCCAGTGATTCTAGAGTCATTGGCAAAGCGTTTGAAGTGTGGAAAACTTGGCCAAAGAGTTACGGATAACTCAGGAGCCATCTTCTTCCAAGCATTTCGTTTCTCAAAACGCTCTCGCATTTCATTAACCAAGTTCCAATTGACCTTGGCTTTATCAACAGGTCTTAACATTATTTCCTCACGGCTTTGCTTGTTGATCATAGGGTCGAGCAAAAGGCAAAGAGCACCCTCGCTCTCGGGCATCTTCGATGCTGGTGGCGACAATGGGAACCCAATGTTCACCCCAACCTTCTTCGAATCCCTTTTGAGAACGAAAGTACTCTAATGTCTTGACAAACACAGACCCTGAAAACTGGTTCACATGAACCATGTAGACATCTTTCATGGGAGCAAGCGCTTGGTCTTACTACCCTTCATATGGGTATGCATGACAGACTTACCACTACCGTCATCATCAACGGGAGCAGCAATAGCATGGATAGTCTTCAATGACTTGTAGACCGTATCCACTTGATCCTTGCGCTGACGCTCTTCAATTTCCTTCTTGAAGTAGTCAACTTTGTTCTTCTCTTGAGCTAAGATACCGAAGATAACGTCTACCACTCGGTCAGCTGCTGGAAGGATAGCAATGTGCTCCTTGCCAATCAAATCTTCCCACTTCTTCTGAATATACTTGTCATCGCTAGACCCATAGGGCTTGCGAATCAAATACACCGAGTACTTCTCTTTCAACTCTTCGAAGACCGTAGTGGTCTGAATGTCGGCACTTCCTAGCTTGACATGAGCCATTTTGGCATGGTCTTTGCTGATATTCTCATAGAAACCTTCGTCTCCGATGATAATCAAGATAGGACGCTTAGCATTGGGCATCTCAGCATTGCGGGCGTAGTACAGTGCCGTTAGCTCGTAGCTTTCATGACACTGACCACCACCATTGCCCTCAATGACCAACTCTTTCAGTTGAGCTTCCATGTCTCGACCTTTGGCGAAAGGACGAACTTGGATAGGATATTGGTCAGAATGGGCGTCTCCCACAGCGGCAAAGCTGAGTTCAAAGTCTTCTCCCAAATACTCTTTGCATTCATTATCCATGTATGGAAGTTTGGAGAACATGACTGCTGGCCAATCTCCCATAGAACCAGTGACGTCAATCAGAATAGAAAGAGGTGCAGTAGATTCGGTCTTGATAGTTTCAGGAACAAGGTCTGCCACTCTCTTATTGTCTGCTTTTGCTACGCTGTAGCTACGTCCAACGTGCTTATCGTAGGTCTTACGAGCTGCATCGAAGTCATAACCCTTCCAATCGCCTGGGCTGTAATCTGCTGATTCTGACATGGTAATCTCCTATCTTCAACTGTTAAATCCTGGAATGTTTCTCATTCCGGACCTGGTTCTACCAAACGAATCCTGGCGAACCTTAATGAAATCTTCAAACAAATTCGATTGAGGACGAGATAACACGTCCTCTTTGGTTAGTTTAGCAATGAAATCCGTCATCGGATCCGGTACCGTGGTAGGTACTTGCTTTTTGTCCATTCGCTTGCCACCATTGAGAGCATAGACCATCAACATGCCTACGCTATAGTAATCAGAGGCAGGTAACAGAGTCTTACCCTTGATCTGTTCCGGCGAAGCAAAGACTGGAGTATAGCCAATCGACTTGTCAGAACTACCAGGACGGACCATGGCTAGACCAAAATCCACTAGAACCACCGAGTGATTGCTAGGTTGGATGATAATGTTCTGTGGCTTGATGTCACCATGAATCACTCCATGGTGGTGCAGGTACAAAAGGGCATTGAGGATACGCTCAGTAATCCAAGCAGTAGTTTCCGGCTCAATCTTACCAGCCTTTTCTACAATCTGTTCCAGGGTATAACCGGGAATGTAGCTCATGATCAGGGCTAGAGAGCCATCATCAAGGCGTTGCAGGTCACGCATAACGGGCATGGCATAGTGGCGCAAGTCCCAGATGGATTTCATCTCTTGGATGAGGATAGCATCGTGGGCGGGGCTGACCATAGAGCAATGCTTGATACAGACAGGGTCTTTAGTAATGACATGCTCACCTTTGTAAGTAATACCAAAGCCACCTTCTGCAATAGACTCTAGTACTCTGTAGCTGCCAATGATGGTGCCTATTTGGTTTTTGGCTTCCTTATCGTACTCTTTCTTCTTGGTTGGGTCAGACAAGACATCGTAAGCTGCAATGAGTTCTTTAGTCTTATCACCATCACCATTATGATCAGGATGATACTTCTTGATCAGGGCTTGATAGGCAGCTTTGATAACAGTAGGACTCGCTCTGTTACTCACTTCGAGGGTTTTGTACGGATCGATAATAGTCATATTGGAGGTTACCTCGCTTATGTTCATAGTAAGCATTGCGGCGCCCTTGTCAAGGCACACGTTTATTTTTCACGTCGAATATTGATAATCAATAGTAATTACCAAATCACAATTTCCTTGTAGCCACCACCAACAAACTTATAATCTATTGGAACTAATATGTAACAAGGTTGAGCTGCCTTACGGCGAATCATTTTATAATTTTTGGAATACTCATCCAGCAAGTCTTCAATTGACTTTCCAGAAGGTTCGGAAGATTTTATCCCAGTGGAAGACAAAGATTCCATAATTTTTTCCCATATCGACGTGATGAAGGTAATGTAACCTCACCCACTGATCGAATATAACCCTGACCCCTGGAATCCTGGTTAGGAAATGATCTTTAATATGGAAAGCATCATGCAGATAATCGTGTAAGAAACCCAGTAATCCTTCTACTACTAGGACAGTAATGACCAGGTGGAGGGGCAAAACCCCAAAAACTCCCAACAGAATAGGCGTTAGAATCAAAGGGATAGCAGCAATGGCAAAGAATTTGGGAGTGCTATCTTTCCCGGCGTGTCGATAGGTTTCCGATAGATAATCCTCGGGTGGATATAGCTTGAGGTGGTGAGTCATATGGGATTGATTGACTCTTCCTGTCCAGCTTTGATGTAGTGACCAATGAACTACATAGCCAAATAGGCTAACAATAATATAGGTGATAAGAATGGTAAGGAAGAAAGCGCCCATATTATTATACTACTTTAGTAGGTTAGATCAAGAAAGGTCTTCCTGAGGTGAGGTCATCTAGCGCCGCAGAGAATTTTACAAGTTCTTTCGCCTTGTCCTTGAAGCCGTCATCGGAGACGTCTCCGGCAACTTCTAGGGCTATGCTAGAAAGTTCTTTCATTACTTCCTTAGCAGAGTACTGCTCCAGAAGTTCCTTCAGCATATCCTTGTCCTTGTTCAACATGGCAGCTCCTCATACGAATGCGGTTAAATTGGAAAGACGATACAAATAACGAATCAATTCACACAAATGCAGAATAGGCATCTGTCGACCATCACTTAGGTTAACGATACCACTAGGGCTTTCAAACGTATTGTACATAATAGGTTTGTAATTGTTGAAACGAGTGTCACTTCGTAAATCAACTATCACATGATGATTAGTTTTGGCAGATTTCTCAAATAGAGAAACGTCTACCTTCTCATGCTTCAAAACACTATCATAGGGATCATCCGGACGGACATCTTGAATGTCACGAGGATACATGTTGACTTGAAAATTGCCAACATCAAATTGGTAACACCCGCTATAGAGCCTTAACTCAGATAGCTTGCGTCTGATGACGTAGATGTTTTTGGCGTATTCTTCTTGGTCTAAAGTAGTATCCATGGGACAAAAAGAAAATGAGAGATATTGCTACCTCTCATTTGGTTAATCAGTTAACTAGGTTGGCATAAGTGATCTTATGCTTCTCCTCATACTCTGCAATTAGTTTAATACAGTCATGCGCTTGACTTACCGCGTCTCCGAAGTAAGCGTTGATGGTGATGGCGCGCAAAAAGCTTTTAATATGAGGTAAGGATTGTTGCTTCACATTACCATTTTTAATTGATTCTTCGACGCCGACTTCTAGTATATTTTCGACTTGATTCTGAATCTGCCAGCCGAGTTTATTAAACTCTCTGCAAATCATAATGATATCAGAGATATCAAGAGGGATACTATATTCTTCGTCTGTTTCGTTAGAGTTTGTGGTTGTAACTAAGTTTAAAACTTCTAATTCGTGTGCATTCATTTGCAACTCCATTTTATGAAAATCAATTAAGCGTGTGTGAATTTTTCAATGATCGAGTACCTCCTCGGTTAATCCTTACTATATATTCCCTTTTAGTAATAAATAAGGGAACAATAAGAATATATCAAGCAGTTTGGCTGCTTTAGGAACTCAATTTTTCACTAGCTTCAATTGCTTTTTCTAAATTGGAATTGATTGCTTTATAGAGATCGTCCGGTGCATAGCCGGGGTGAGCCACTCCAGTCGAATGAAACTCCTCAGCTTTCTTATGACACTCCTCACACAAAGAGATTCCATTCTCCCTAACATACCCACCATTGGGCATCAGATTTCTGTCAGTAATGTGATGTGCGTCTAGTTCTTGTTGAGCATGCTCAGCCGAAGACTTCATATGACACATAGCACAACGATAGCCGTCACGCTTGTAACAAGAGTCTCGGAAGAGCGATCTGATTTGTTTTTTATTGGAAGACATAACTATAATCCTTTAATGAAGTTGTCGTCGTAGACGTTCTCTCCCTCTAAGGTTTGCCTAATGTCTTTCTCACTTTTGACTTTGAGACCAAGCAGTTTGAGGACTTCAAAGCTGGCGGCTGCTCCAGCTAATTCACTCCAGCCAGGATCACCTCCACCACCATAAAGAAGATTACTTATCGTAGTATTAAGATTTTTCTCAATCTTCTTGAGAACCTTATCATCTATCTCTGCCATCATGAACCTGCTTCTGTAGGAGCTGAACGGTTGCCTCCAACTCATCAATACGCTCCTGCATTAGCTCAGCAGGGCACTCATGATGAGGATAGCTTGACTTATATTCCTTGCGATGACTATATCCTCGCCAATGGAAAACGAAACACAGCCAGCTAAACTCCCACCAAGGAGCCATCCATGCCTTACCTTCTGTCTCAAATACGATGTTGGATTTGAGAAAAGAGGGCTTCCATCTCCAAGACTTCTTCTTGGGATGCGTCATCACTTCAAACCAAATGTGTTGTGTTTTCATCCGTCCAACTCTTCGTAGACAACGTCAAAACCGTACTCATCGTATAGCTCTTGCATGGCTTCCCGAACTTCAGGATACCTTGCCGAGAGATTGGTAACAGCGTTATCCTTGTCATGAACCTCATAGAAGATGTCTTGTAGAGCATTGCTGCCGCAGATTCTCTCCAGCTTATCCAACCGCTTGATCAGATCGGCTACATCAAACTCCAATAAATTGGAAGGAAGTTCTTCCAAGTCATCCAGCTCATCAGGTTCCCGAACCAATTCCAAAACAGGTGGAGCAGGTGGTTTAGAGAAAGGAACATGATTGCCATTGGTGGTGAACTGATCGGCACGGGCGGTCTTGCTGGCAATGAAGTGCACCAAGACTTGTACTCCGAGCATCCTATCTGGGATGGCTTGTGTTTCTTTATTCATGTACTTGACGTACACTACAAATCGACCAATGCTATCCGTTCCCACTTCACAGAACCAAGGTTGTTCCTTGAACATACTGGTGAGTAGGCTAATTCCTTCATTCAGTTCCATTGCTTCCCTCATGTAAAATAGTGTAATCATAGGAATAAAAAAGTCAAGGCGCCGACAATCTTAAAGATTGCAGCGCCTTTTGTTTGGCAGAGCCGGAGAGAATCGAACTCTCTTCCAGAGATTTGGAGTTTCTGTTGTGTCCTACACTCGACTCTATAATGCTTGTAAGGTAGAGGACTCGAACCTCATCCAAACGTGGGACTACCCTCTCCCGAGGATATCAGCGTACCTATCTGAATTACACTTACCAGCTTGGCAGGGGCATAGGGAATCGAACCCTCATTAGCCGTTTTGGAGGCGGCAGTCCTACCATTGAACGATACCCCTGTAGGATGGCGGAAGAAAGAGGAGTCGAACCCCTGTCCCGAAGGACTCATCTGTTTTCGAAACAGCGCCAGCAGCCATGCTGGTTTATCTTCCATCTGGCGGAGAATACAGGATTCGAACCTGTGGAGGGCTTTTACACCCTCAACTGTTTAGCAAACAGTCCCGATCAACCACTCTGGCAATTCTCCGTAGTAAGACTATATAACAAGTTATGCAGAGATTTTGGACAAAATCCCCGGCTCTTTCACCACCAATTCATCAAAATTATCTGTCGGATAATACTTCATTGCCGCATTAAGTCGAGCAAAATAAGCTCGCGTTACCTCTTCATTAAATCGATGTGACTGCCCAGCAGAGTCAAGTAACGGACGAAGATAACAAAGATAACGATCAAGAGACTCCTGAAAAGATAATCTCTTCAGATAGTACCAAGCTACATAAAGATGTTTGCGATGATTGAAATCCTTTAGATTTAAAGAGCCATTTTCAAAAGCAAAGACCAGAGAATCTGGTTTATAAGGGATGTTTTTCTTGAATCCACCCTTGTCAATTTGGGCGCGGATGAAGTTGGTTAGTTGTTTTTGTAATTCAAGGGGCATCTTCTTTTCCACATACTCCCAATTCAAATCACCGCAACGAGCCATCAGTAGTTCATCTACCTCTTGGATATGCTGGGCTGGGAGACGCATACGACCACAGATACAATCGGTCTCACAGCTCTTAGCAAGAGCTACCTCAGGAGCACCAAGATGCTTTGAGATTTGAAGTATCTCACTCTTCCACAGATGAATAATCGGTTGCAAACTTACTGCCGTAGATGCATTGCTATAGTTTAACAAGATATCTTCCGTTAGGTTTCTAGTACCTACCACCCAATATTGCTCTCCTGATGGGCGCAAAATGCGTGTCTTTTCATTAGAGACAGCAGATAAATCCATCAAACATCCCCAACGTTGTCCATCACATCTCCAATCAATGGAGGTATCAATTAGGATATCAGCTTCCTGAGCCTGCTCATGCAGCCAAGGAATTACCTGATTACTAAACCAAAGATGAACCTCTGCCTCAGGATGATCATATAGAAAATCTTCGGATGGAGCGAAGTGAACACCTAATACACGATTAGGTTTACCAGCTAACTCAAAAGCTCTGGCAGCAGCGAGAAAGCTTACTATTGAGTCAGTTCCACTGAGACCAACCAGAAAGCCCGGAGCCCCTTGATGAAGTATTAAGTCATGAAACCATTCAACCAATGCATCAAAAGTTCTGGCAGGATTGATAGTTCGGGGAGTATTTAACATCTTATTGAGCCTCAATACTAAGAAGTTCTTGTGTTAAGCCATCTAACAACGTAAAGTTCTCTACAGTCTTATATTCCTCTGGGAGACCTTCCATCCCATACCAAGTGCCCGCCATTGCCCCTACAATTGCCGCAGTGGTATCTGTATCTCCACCACCCTTGATTGCCATGATAACCGCTTCCTGGTACGATTGTGTGGCACCCAGACAGTAAAAAGCTGCCCCTACCGTCTCAGGAACGTAGCCCCTGGTTCCGATGTCAGCCAAAGCTTCCTGAGCAATAGAATCTAAAGGAGTTCCTTGCTCAAGCCACTTCATAGCCTGTTGAATCTTACCCTGCACCATCGACTCTGTCAAGACCGAACTAACATCCCAAGCAACCGACTGAGGTGTACTTACCCTATTAGCCAGTAAAGCCACTCCCATTGCCACCGCAACCGAACCCATTTTAGGCTCCAAGGAGTTGTGAGTAATAGAGGCATCCTTGATGGCTACCTCCATTAGCTTGACCAAATCATGACGATAGACCAGACCAATCGGAGAGGCTCGCATGGCTGTACCATTACCAGCTACATCTGTACCATCTGGATTCTTAGACAGACCGCTCTCTAAATGGGAGGCTCCCAGCTTCAAACGAGTCAAAGAAGCGGCAGTAGTTCCACCAATTCCTCGGGTGTTACCTGACTCCATCCAGGCTAGATATTTCTGTCCAGCATCGTCTGGATTGTACCCTTGGTGCTCGATTAAGCTGGCAGCTAGTGCCATACTCATCAGAGTGTCATCGGTATACTGTCCAGGTTGACCCCACCAAAAGGTTCCGCCTTCCTTAAAAAGACCGTCCCATTCAGCTAAACCGGGCTTAGTAGCAGCCCACATTTCAAATGGATTACCTAGGGCATCACCGATAGCACAGCCGACTAGTGTAGCAATCTTAACCATTGTTAACTCGTTTCTGAGTGAAACCCCATGAAGCCAGAACTGGAACCACTACGGGAGAGATGTCATCTGGTAAGTCATTGAAGTTAAACCAACCTACATCATAGAGGTCGCTTCCGTCCTTAGGAGTGTCATCTAGATTGAATCCAGACATAACTGAAGCGTGAGCTACCAAGATAAGTCGATCAGGAAGTTCAATCACATCGGGACGAGCCCAACGCTCTGAACAAGACCAAATCTCTAATCCAGTCTCTTCCTTGATCTCTCTTTGGAAGGCTTGTTCTAGTGATTCACCCTCTTGAACTCCGCCACCAGGAAGCACAAAAAGACCTCGATTGGGGTCTTTACCACGACGCCCCATTAGGATATGAAGCGAGTGTTTACCACCACTTCGAATGATACCGGCGACGCCTAATCGTTTCATGTGACCTCAATATTGAAAATCTTCGGCATGAGCTGCCCAATCTACCTTGTCAACTATATCGCTCACACTAACAATTGGTTCCTCGGAAAACCAAACAATAACCAAATGTGACCCATGATTTTCAGAATCTTTAGCTGAACCATCTGCCCAAACCATATGAGTCCAAGCAGGCAACATTTCATAGGGACCGAAGTGATGTTTCTTAGGAATCACTTGAATAATTGGCTCCATAATATAGATTGGGATTGCCATGCCCCATAATTTTTTAGCTTGATTACGAATGCTATTATAGGTTGATTCTAATGGAGGAACACCTTCTAGGCAACCCGAATATGTACGATAGGAATAAAAATGACTAATGGACTTCATGTAACTTACTCTGGAGGAAATGGTGGGATTCGAACCCACGGAACCTTACGGTCCTCTTGTTTAGTAGACAAGTCTGATAGACCACTCTAGCACATTTCCATTTGGAGGAAGCTGTGGGATTCGAACCCACGGGGGACTTTTACATCCCCTCTTGTTTTCAAGACAAGCCCGATCAACCGCTCTGGCAAGCTTCCTTATATTCATCTAAAAGGGTAGAAATTTTCTCCATCTCTTTCAACATTTCATTGTCTCTAGAATGATCTTCCGGATTCGTTTTGATCCACTCAAAAAGAGAATCAACTTTAGCTACTTGCGTATCTATCTTCTTTTTAAAGAGACGATGAATATACTTGTTCTTCATTTGGCGGAGGAGGAGGGATTCGAACCCTCGGACCCCTTACGAGGTCACTACCTTTCCAGGGTAGCCGTTTCAGCCACTCACGCACCCCTCCGTGGGGTTAGGTACTAATGGTTCCGTAGGAACCGTTGTTACCATTCTTATGAACTCCTGGGACATAGCCCAAATTAATGTTGTTCATTGGAGTCGCGGGTCAGATTCGAACTGACAGATACAGAGGTTGCAGCTCTGCCCCTTAGCCATTTGGGTACCGCGACTTAATTGAGACCCGAGGTCTCGGCGTATGTATATAACGAGTTATTAGCAGGTTAATTAACTTCTTTTTCCAAATCAATTGCCGGCTCTGTCTGGATGGAATGGATGGCTTCCTCCAAAAAAGCAAGTGCTACTTCATCTGGAATGTTGGAGGTAATGCCCAAATCGCCACTCGCTAGGTCTCCACAGACCATGACGAATGCCGTTCCCTTGGGGAGAATATCTTTCAAAGTTTCCATAATCTTCAACGAAAGGTCTTTACCTACATCTTCCATGACTTACCTACATTCTTCGTTTAGTTTTTTATCTGCCAAGGCAAAATTAGTGAATCGTTTATCCTTAGTTACTTCTTTAATAACCCTAAGAAACGGAGGTAACTCGACCGTCTCATCCATCTCTTTTAGCTCAATTTCCATGATAGCTAATCCTTTGAGAGGTCCTTTAAACAAATCCAGTTCAAAAGTTTGGTCTTGGTAGTTGATAACAAATCTAGTTTTTTCAACAGCCACCTTGTCAGAATTTGCCTTCTTAAGATATTTTTCATATTCCTTTTCAGAAATCTGACGCTCTGTTTCTTTATGAACCCCAGTCTCACCAGTCGGTTCTTTTTGATTATAATGAAAGACCGTTTTAGTATGTCCATCTAAACCTTCCACTGTCTTTCTGACCCTGGCAGCTTGCTCGCCTGGTTCTGGTTTGAGATAAGTTTGAGTGATTCTTTTGACATCCACCAAGTCTTCAAATAAAGAACCTAAATCTGCCCAGGATTTTGGAAGCTTGACTAAAAACTTTCGTTCCTTCTCTAATTGAGTTACCATATTAGATTGCCGTTCTAGTCATAGTGATCCGTTATAGTTTCCAGGTTTCAATGAAAAATCTTTTTGACAGTGTGGGCACAGAGCATACATCCCATCTAAACCATATGGATTCTCGACAATAACATTTCCCGTTTGAGGAGAAAACTTCTTAGTCCCATGAATAATATAAACGTGCTTAGTCCATAAACTCTCAATCAATTCGCTACACCAGGGACAGGGAATCCCGGCTTTAACTTTGGAGCGTTCTTCATCAGGAAGAGCTGCTCGTTCTTGTTCAGTTAGTCGGTTCCAGATTTTCATATTAGTTGAACAGTTTATTTCCGTTGGCTTCAGCTTTAAAAGCAGGGTCTAGGTCGTACAAAATGCCAGTGGTAGAGGCTTCGTATTCTCCCAACTTAACCGTTTGACCCCAATCAATAATCTCTAAATTTGTAAAATCAGGAGCCAAACCTGTGCCGGAGGGTTTGAAGATGCTGAACGGCGCTATAACACTGGTGCCGTTACCGCGAAAAAGAATCAATTGTTTCAGGTCAAAATCAGCGTAGCCGGCGACGAATAACTTTCGTTTTTCTACTTCTTCGGCACCATTAATTACTTTCAATTGCTCTGGAGGAAGCACCTTCAGAGGTCCAATGTTTCTCTCACTCATCGACAACCTTTGGATTGGGAACGGTGACATCATGAATCTTGAGACCCAGGGACGTCAAATGTAACCACGCGCAGAGCTGCATCAAGGGGTGCCCAATTAAATTATGAACCGCCCAGGCGTGGCGGGTATACTTGGCTTGCTTTCCCTCCAAGGCACCAGGACACAACTCCATTACAATAGTAACAGCTTCGGGTCCCTCCACAATCTCTACATGATCATCCTTAGTATACACCCTAATGTATCCTCTTTTGACCAAATTGATATAGTCAATCCACTCAATAGAGTCCGTATTGACTATCTTATTGTTACAATGAATAAACATTATCCCACCGATACCTGGTTACGATCCACCCCGTCCGTTGATTTGGAGAGATCAAAATTCTTGTCAATGAACTCAATCACCTTGTTGGGGTCCATGCTACGATTGAATACAATGTTAGGTCCATGATTATCAAGGTAAACGCACTTGATACCCGGAACCTCTTCCCTTAGACCCTTACTAGTGTTCCTGCCACACTCATGGCTGCCACACTCATGCTCTGCCTGGCTCCTCACCGATAGCTCCGTAGGGAACTTGGGAGGACAGTGGAAGTGTACGATACAGTCCACATCAGGATGTTCACTAAAGACAATCCTTTGGGACTGACCACCAACTGAAGGCTTACCGCCTTGGCTCCAAACCTCGTCATTACCCACTGCATGCACCAGAGCTAGCTCTTCCAGCTGATTGAAGTTAGACTTCCTCATGGAGGTAAGGAACTTCTTCTCATCCAGCTTGACAGCGAAGTGTCCGACTGTAGATCCATTGAAAGGTTTGTAAGCACCAGCTTGGATGCAATGATCTACCACTGTCCTCAAAGAGGCTGGAACTAGCTCATGAGTCCAGGGAACACCCCTTCCAGTGACCACTTTAGAACGAGTGAAGTGACCCGATGCCCTCGATAGGGTCATCTTGACTAACTCCCTTAATACCTTATCACGGTCAGTAGTAACACTGTAGCGAGCCTGTTCAGGTGTGATGATCATGTTGGTGCGAGTCTTGGTATCGTTTGCCAAAACTAGGTTGCAAGAGGAGGATTTGAGTAAGTGCAAGCCGGTTAAAAACTGCTCATCCTCGGAAG
>Ga0210384_10001649_pt1 | contig 29609 bp, 28 predicted proteins | sample IncBWH2MmetaG_FD_160574 | JGI IMG/M metagenome (GOLD analysis project Ga0210384, IMG submission 160574) | Forest soil microbial communities from Barre Woods Harvard Forest LTER site, Petersham, Massachusetts, United States - Inc-BW-H-2-M | ecosystem: Environmental > Terrestrial > Soil >...
GGCTCACCACGTGCGTCCGAGCTCGCGCTTGATGTCGCGCAGCGACAGGCGGCTCACGATCGGGCGGCCGTGGGGGCAGAAGTACGGCGTCTGCGTCCCGGCCAGATCGCCGAGCAGCCGGGTCATCTCCTCGCGCTGCAGCGGCGTGTGGGCCTTGATTGCGCCGCGGCAGGCCACGAAGGCGAGGGCGCGATGGAGCAGGGGCGCGGGCCCGCCCTTGGGCGGGCGCGCGACGTCCTCCACCAGCGACTCGATCAGGCGCGCGGGCTCCTGGCCTCGGAGCAGCGCCGGCACCGCGCGCAGCACCAGCGTCGAGCCGCTCCAGCCCTCGAGCGCGAAGCCCAGCCCCTCGAGTGTGGGCGTCCACTCGCGCACCAGCTCGGCCTGCCCGGCACCCAGCTCCACCGGCTGCGGGAAGAGCAGCTCCTGCGAGGCCAGCGGGCCCGCCTCGGCCTCGCGCAGCAGCCGCTCGAAGAGCACGCGCTCGTGGGCCACGTGCTGGTCCACGAAGAAGACCTCGTCGTCGGTGGCGGAGACCACGAAGGTGTCCTGGAGCTGGCCGATGACCGCGCCGAAGCTGGCGAGGGTGAAGGGGGCGGCGGTTTCATGGAAGAGACGGGTCTGGGTTTCGGGGGGTGCTGTTGCTGCGGGAAGCGGCTCTGTTGAATGCGGGGGCCCGGAAATGGCCCCCGCACTCCCCCAGTTGGCGGACATTCGGTTCGGCGCTGCCTCCGTTCCAGTTTCTTCCCTTCCTTCGGTGGTCAGGCCGCGTTGGGGTTGGACTACGTGGCTCGTTCTCAACGCGTCGTGGACGGCGCGGTAGAGGATCTCCTGGATCTGGCGGGCGGAGCGGAAGCGGACCCAGGCCTTGGTCGGGTGCACGTTGACGTCGACTTCTTGGGGCGGCAGGTCCAGGCGGAGCACGGCCACCGGGAACTGGTCGCGGGCCAGGAGCGGGCGGTAGGCCTCGATCACGGTCTGGGCGAGCTGGGTGTCGCGCACCGGGCGCCCGTTGACGATCAGCACGATCTGGTCCCGGTTGCCGCGGGAGGCCTGGGGTGGCGCGATCAGCCCGGAGACCGCGAGCGGGCCGTCCTTGCGCTCGACGTCGAGCAGGCGCCCGGCGCGCTCGAAACCCCAGAGCGCGCCCACCCGGTCGCGCAGGGTGCGGGCGCGCGGGGCGACGAGAGCCGACCGGCCGTTGTGGGAGACGCGGAAGTGCGCCTCGAGGCGGGCGAGCGCGGTGGCCTCCAGCAGGCGCAGCGCGGCCGCCATCTCGCTCGGCGCGCTCTTCATGAACTTGAGCCGCGCCGGGGTGTTGAAGAAGAGGTCCTGGGCCTCCACGGTGGTGCCCGCGGGTGCGGGCACGAGCAGCTTCTCGCTCACCGTGCCCCCTTCCCCGCGCAGCAGCGTGCCGGTGTCCGAGCCACGCGGGCACGAGAGCACCGAGAAGCGTGTCACCGCGCAGATGGCGGGCAGCGCCTCGCCCCGGAAGCCCAGGGTCACGATCGCGTCGAGGTCGGCGTCGGTGGCGAGCTTCGAGGTGGCGTGGCGCAGCAGCGCCAGGTCGACCTCGTCGCTGCTCATGCCGACCCCGTCGTCGGTGACGCGGATCAACGCGCGCCCGGCGTCGCGCAGGTCCACCGTCACCTGGGTGCTGAGGGCGTCGAGCGAGTTCTCGACCAGCTCCTTGACCACCGAGGCCGGGCGCTCCACCACCTCGCCCGCCGCGATCTTGTTGACGAGATGCTCGGGCAGGCGCCGGATGCGGGCGTCGCTCATGGGCGCGTCTTCAGGCGCTGCTGCCAGTCGGCGAGCAGGTTCAGGGCCTGTAGCGGCGTCATGGCGCCCAGGTCGAGCGCGGCCAGCTCGCGCAGCAGCGGGTCGTGCGCGGCCGGGAAGAGCCCGAGCTGGGCCGGGCCGGTCGCGGACGGCGAAGGCGCGACCGCGGCGGTCAGCTCGGTGCGCTCGCGCTCGAGCTCACCCAGGATGGCCTTGGCCCGGGTGATCACCGCGGGCGGCAGGCCGGCCAGCCGCGCCACCTGGATGCCGTAGGAGCGGTCGGTGCCGCCCGGACGCACCTTGTGGAGGAAGATGATCTCGTCGTTCCACTCGCGTACCGCCACGTGGAAATTCTGCACCCGCTCGAAGCGCTCGGCCAGCGCGGTCAGCTCGTGGTAGTGGGTGGCGAAGAGCACCTTGGCGCCGCGCCCGCGCTCGTGCAGCTCCTCGGTCACCGCCCAGGCGATGGCGAGGCCGTCGAAGGTGGACGTGCCGCGGCCGACCTCGTCGAGAAGAATCAGGCTCCGCTGGGTGGCGTGGCGGAGGATGCTGGCCGTCTCCACCATCTCCACCAGGAACGTGCTCTGCCCGCGGGCCATGTTGTCCTGGGCGCCCACCCGCGTGAGGATGCGGTCCACCAGTCCGAGCCGCGCCGAGCGGGCGGGCACGAAGCCGCCCATCTGCGCCATCAGCGTGAGTAGCGCAACCTGGCGCATGAACACGCTCTTGCCGCTCATGTTGGGGCCGGTCAGGATCATGATCTGGCAGCCCGCCGGGTCGAGGTGCGTGTCGTTGGGCGTGAAGGGCGAGCCGCCCGCCTCCAGCACCGGGTGGCGGCCGTCCACGATCTCGAGCGCCAACCCCTCGTCCACCTCCGGCCGCACGTAGCCGCGCTCGTGCGCGACCGCGGCCAGCGAGGCGAGCGCGTCGAGGCTGCCCGCCGCGCGGGCGTTGCGCAGCAGCGGGGCCGCGGCCGCCGCGACCGCGGCGCGTACCTGGCCGAACAGCTCGAACTCGAGCCGCGCGATGCGCTCCTCGGCGCCGAGGACGCGGCTCTCGTATTCCTTGAGCTCGGTGGTCACGTAGCGCTCGGCCCCCACCAGGGTCTGGCGCCGCAGGTAGTCGCCCGGCACCTTGGCCCCGTGGGCGTTGCTGACCTCGATGGCGTAGCCGAAGACGCGGTTGAACCGCACCTTGAGCGACGGGATGCCGGTGCGCTCGCGCTCCCGCTGCTCGAGCGAGGCGATCCACTCCTTGCCTTGGCGGGCTGCCTGCTTCAGCTCGCGCAGGTCCTCGTTCCAGCCCTCGCGGATCAGCCCGCCTTCGCGCAGGGCGAGCGGTGGGTCGTCCTCCAGAGCCTCCTCGAGTAGTTTTTGAAGATCGGGGAGCGGGACGATCTCCTCGCCCAGGGTCGTGAGCAGCGGGGCGTCGAGGGCGCCCAGCGCCTCGGCCAGCCCCGGGAGCCGGTCCAGGAAGCCCCGCAGCGCGATCAGGTCGCGGGCGTGGGCCACCCCCAGCGCGGCCCGGCTGGTCAGCCGCTCGAGGTCGCCCACTCCCTGCAGCCGCCGGGTCAGGGCCTCGCCGGCGGCGGGGCTCTCCACCAGGGCCGCGACTGCTTCCTGCCGTCGCACGATGGCGTCCCGATCGAGCAGGGGGCGGAGCATCCACTGACGGAGCAGGCGGGCTCCCATCGGGGTCGCGGTGGCGTCGAGCGTCGCGAACAGCGAGCCCTTGGCGGTCCGCTCCTGGCTCGTCTCGAACAGCTCGAGCGTGGCCACCGCGGTCGGATCGAGCAGCATCGCCTCCCCGGTGGCCAGGCGCTGGATGCGGGTGAGGTGCGCGAGCGATTCGCCCTGGGTCTCGCGCAGGTAGGCGAGCGCGGCCCCCGCGGCCTGCAGCCCCGCGGTGAGGCCGCCCACGCCCAGGGCGTCGAGGCTCGCGCCCCGGAAGTGCTGCTCGAGGATCTCCCGCGCGGCCCGCGCCCCGAAGGCCCCGCCGTCCACGCGGGTGACCGGCGTACCGGCCGGCGCCCACCGGGCCGCCCACGCCGGCTCGGCGCTGTGGGCGAGGAGGATCTCCGCGGGGCGACGGAGCAGGGCCGCCTCGAGCAATGCCTCCCCCGCCCCCGGCTCCTCGCCCACCCAGAAATCCCCGGTGGAGATGTCCACGAGGGCCACGCCCGCGGCGGAGGCCGTGGCGTGGGCCGCGAGCAGGAAGTTGTTCCGGGCGCCGTCGAGGAACTGGGTGTCGGTGATGGTGCCGGGGGTGATGACGCGGACCACGTCGCGCCGGACGATCTTGCGTCCCTTGGCGGGCTCCTCGAGCTGCTCGCACACCGCGACCTTCTGCCCGGCGCGGATGAGGCGGGCGATGTAGCCGTCGGCGGCGTGATGCGGGATGCCCGCCATCGGGATCGCCCCCTCGCCCTTCTGCCGCGACGTCAGCGTGAGCTGGAGCAGGCGCGAGGCGGTGTGCGCGTCATCGAAGAACAGCTCATAGAAATCGCCGAGGCGGAACAGCAGCAGATAGTCGGGGTAGCGGCGCTTCATCTCCCCGTACTGCCGCATCATCGGCGACAGCTCGGCGGTCGATTCCCTCACGGGGGGAGCGCGGCGGCCAGTCGATCGTAGGTCGCGTCCAGGGATTCCGGCAGCACCCGCGTCTCGCCGATCACGGGCATGAAGTTCGTGTCACCGCTCCAGCGCGGCACCAGGTGGAGGTGCAGGTGCCCCAGCACCCCGGCGCCCGCGACCCGTCCCTGGTTGAGTCCCACGTTGAAGCCGTCCGGATGGTAGGCGGCGTCGAGGGCGCGGGTGCCGGTCTGCACGAGGGCCATCGCCTCGGCCAGCTCCTCTCGGGTGGCCGCCTCGATCGTGCCGACGTGGCGCGTGATGACCGCCATCAAATGGCCGGAGGCGTACGGGAAGGCGTTCAGGATCAGGAAGGCCTGGCGCCCACGGCGGAGGATGAGCGCGTGGCGGTCGTCACCCGAGGCGAGGGCGGAGCAGAAGACGCACGCGGCTTCCGGGCCCCCGGCGGTCGACACGTAGGACATCCGCCAGGGCGCCCAGAGCCGCTCCACGCGACTTACGTATTGACGAGCTCGCGGAGGCGCTTGCCGACCTTGAAGAACGGAACCCGCTTCTCGGGGACGCTCACGCTGTCGCCCGTTTTCGGGTTGCGTCCCTTGCGGGAGTTGCGGTGGCGAATGCGGAAGCTGCCGAAGCCGCGCAGCTCGACCTTGTCGCCCTTGCCCAGCGCGTCCGTGATGTTGTCGAACACGGTGTTCACGATGAGCTCGGTTTCCTTCTTGGTCAAGCTCGCCACCTTCGCCACTTCCTCGATCAATTCCGCTTTCGTCATGGGCGACTCCCTTCAGAGGGCCGGTGCTTCCGGGCCGCAGGGGACGGGGACGGCTCGGCTCGATCCACGTGGCGACCGTAACATGCTAGGTGAAAGTTTGTCAAGCAACCTGGGTAGTTAGCAGGCACCCGCCCGGCCCTCGGTCGGCTAGGGCATCAAGTAGAGCGGTGTCCGCAGGGTCTGGAGTGACGGCAGCACCCGGGAGACCGGCCCCCAGGCGCCCTCGCTGCGCAGCAAGTCGCGCAGCGAGAACCGCCGGCGCGGATAGATGACCTTGGGCTTGGGCGGGAGCCCCGCGATCTTGGCGGCGGCCTCGATCGCGTCCTCGAGCCCGCCCAGATCGTCGACCATCTTGAGTCCTCGCGCCTGGCGTCCGGAGTAGATGCGTCCTTCCGCGAAGCCGCGCACCTGCTTCGGGTCGAGTCCGCGCCCCTCGGCGACCGCCGAGATGAACTGGTCGTACACGTCGTCGAGCATGGCCTGCAGGATGCGACGCTCCTCGGGGGTCATGGCGCGCGCGAAGTTGCCCACGTCCTTGTAGGCGCCCGCCTTGATCACCACGTACTCGACGCCGACCTTCTTGAGCAGGCCCTCGACGTTGGCGAGCTGCATGACGACGCCGATCGAGCCGGTGAGCGTGCCCGGGTTCGCGTAGATGCGGTCGGCGGCGACCGCCACGTAGTAGCCGCCGGAGGCGGCCACCGAGCCCAGCGAGGCCACCACCGGCTTCTTGGCCTCGCGGAGACGGCGCACCGCGGTGAAGATCTCCTGGGTGGGGCCGACCACGCCGCCCGGGCTGTCGATCCGGAGCACCACCGCGCGGATCGCCGGATCGTCACGGTACTCGCCCAGGGTGCGAATCAGCGTGTCGGTATCGAGGCCGCGATCGGTCCCCGCCCCGATGATCCCTTCGACCTCCACCACCGCGACCTTGGCGCCGCCGGGCAGGCCCTCGTCGCTCACCAAGAGCAGCAGCCAGACCGTGACGACGAAGAGGACGAGGACCGCCGCCCCGACGCCTAGGGCGATGAGGGCGACGCGACCGCGTGAAGCCACCGAGGCTTACTCCTCGTCGTCGTAGTCGTCACCGCCGCGCCGCTTGCGGCCCTTGTGGCGACCTCGGCCCTCCGTCTGCGCCGGCTCCTCGATGACCGCGGCCAGCTCCTTCAGCGACAGCCCGATGCGCCGCTCGTTCGGGTCGACCCGGATCACCATGAGGGTCAGCTCGTCGCCGACGTTCAGGATGTCGGCCGGCGTGGCGATCGGCCGGTTCGACATCTGGGAGATGTGGAGCAGGCCGTCCACCCCGGGCTCGAGCTCCACGAAGGCGCCGAAGTCGGTGAGGCGCACGACCTTGCCGGTGACCCGCGAGCCCATCGGGAAGCGCTGGGCCACCGTGTCCCACGGGTCCGGCTGGATCTGCTTGAGGCCGAGCGAGATGCGCTTGTTCTCCCGGTCGACGTTGAGGATCTGGGTCTCGATCGGCTGGCCCTTCTTGAGCAGCTCGGACGGGTGGCCGATGTTGCGGGTCCAGGACATGTCCGAGATGTGGAGCAGGCCGTCCACCCCGGGCTCCAGCTCCACGAAGGCGCCGAAGTCGGTGAGGTTGCGCACCTTGCCCTCCACCCGCATGCCGGGCTGGTAGCGCTCCTGGATGGTGGCCCACGGGTCGGTCTCGACCTGCTTCATGCCGAGGGAGATCCGCTTGGTGGCCTTGTTGACCTCCAGCACCATGACCTCGACGGTATCGCCCACGTTGACGAGCTTCGAGGGGTGACGCACCCGCCGCGTCCAGGACATCTCGGAGACGTGCACGAGGCCCTCGACCCCCGGCTCCAGCTCCACGAAGGCGCCGTAGTTGGTGAGGCTCACGATGCGCCCGCTCACCTTGGCCCCGATCGGATAGCGCAGCTCCACGTTCGCCCACGGGTCGGACGACTTCTGCTTGTAGCCCAGCGAGACGCGGCCGGTCTCGCGGTCGAAGTGCAGCACCACCACCTCGACCTGATCGCCGATCTGGAAGATCTCGGACGGATGCCCCACCCGTCCCCACGACATGTCGGTCACGTGCAGCAGACCGTCGATGCCGCCCAGGTCGATGAAGGCGCCGTAGTCGGTGAGGTTCTTCACGGTGCCGGTGAGCACCATGCCCTCGGCCAGGACCGACAGCGTGTGCTTCTTCTTCTCCTCGCGCTCCTCTTCAAGCACCGCGCGCCGCGAGAGCACCACGTTCCCGCGCCGCCGGTTGAGCTTGATGACCTTGGCCCGGATGGACTGGCCGACCATGGCGCCGAGGTTCTTGACCGGGCGCAGGTCCACCTGGGAGCCGGGCAGGAACGCCCGCACGCCCACGTCGACCGCGAGCCCGCCCTTGACCACCTCGGCCACCCGGCCCTCCACCGGCGTGCCGCTGTCGTGGGCCTTGGAGATCTGGTCCCAGACCTTGATCTTGTCCGCCTTGTCCTTGGAGAGGACGATCAGCCCTTCGTTGTCCTCCTTGGACTCGAGGTAGACCTCGATCTCGTCGCCCACCTTCGGCAGGCTGCTCGCGTGCCGGAACTCCTCGATGGCGATCGTGCCCTCGCTCTTGTACCCGATGTCCACGAGGATCTCGCTGTCGCGCACTTCGACCACGCGACCGCGGACGACTTCGCCTTCCTCGACGTCGCTGACGCCGCGGTTGAACCAGTACTCCATGCTCTCCTCGGTGGACTCTCCCACCTCCTTCACTCCGCCCACCAAGGCCTTGGCCTTGCGATTCTCGGTCTCCATGACTCCACCTCTCCTTAGATCTATTTTGCCGCTCTGCTTCTCGCTACGACTTCTACTTCTACTGCGGTCGCTGCTGTTGCTCCCGGAGTTGCGCGATGGCGCGCATCATCTCCTGGGCCGCTTCACGATACGCCTCCTTGCGTCCGTCGTCACCCGCTGTCTTGCCCACCCGTTTGCCCGCCATCTTGCCCACCGTCTTGAAGATCAACGGGGCCCCGAAGGTCACCCGAACCCGGGCCAGCCGAGGCAGCGCCCGCCCCCGCGGCAGCGCCCGGCCGCTGCCGGAGACGTACACCGGGACCACCGGTGCACCGCTCATCACCGCCAGCATGCCAACCCCGGCCTTGAACTCGCGCGGCGCTTGCCCCTCCTCGCCCCGGGTACCCTCGGGGAATACCAGGAGCGCCCGCCCTTCCTCCAGGAGCGACAGCGAGGCCTTGAGGGCCCGGGTATCCGAGCCGTCGCGCCTCACTGGACGGGCGTTCAGCGCGCGGATGAGCCGCCCGAACAGCGGGATGCGGAACAGCTCCTCCTTGGCCATGAAGTAGAGGGGCCGCGGGGCCGCGGCCCCGACCAGGGGCGGGTCGAGCATGCTCACGTGGTTGGAGACGATCAGCACGGGGCCGGTCGCGGGCACGAGCGTCGGGCTCACCACTTCCAGCCGGAAGAGGAAGCGCATCAGCGCCCGCGCGATCGGCTTCAGGATCGCGTACAGCATCTCGCCTGCTCGACCACCCGCACCAGGATGTCCACGACCTCGGTGATCCCGCGCCCGGTGGTGTCCACCACTACCGCGCCCTCCGGTTTCACCAGGGGGGCCAGCGGCCGCTCCATGTCCTGCCGGTCACGCCGCGCGATCTCCTCCTTCACCGTCTCCAGATCCCCGTCCATCCCCCGCGCCAGCAGATCGTCCCGGCGTCGCCGCGCGCGCGTGTCGAGGTCGGCGTCGAGGTAGAACTTCACCTCGGCCGCCGGCCACACCACGCTGCCGGTGTCACGCCCTTCGAGCACCGCGCCGCCGGCCGCGGCCAGGCCCCGCTGGATGGGCGTCATCTTATCTCTCACCGGGACCAACATCGTCAACCGCGACGTGAGGCGGCTGATGGCGGGGGCGCGGATCTCCGCGGTCACGTCGCGGCCGTTGACGAGCACGCGGGCCCCGTCGAGCCGGACGGTGGTCCGGTCCAGCAGCGTGCGCAGCGCGGGGCCGTCTTCCGGCGGCAGGCCGGACTGGGCGACCGCCCACGCGAGCCCGCGATAGAGCGCGCCGGTGTCCACCAGGGTGAAACCCAACCGCTCGGCGAGCCGCGCCGCCACGGTGGACTTGCCCGCTCCCGCCGGGCCGTCGATCGTGATCACGACGTCGCGGGCCGTCGCCGCGTTCACGAGGCCACCGCCACCGGCGCGCCACCGGCCAGGCGATTGAGGAGATCGGCGAAGCCCGGGAACGAGGTCGCGATGCAGTCGCTGTCCTCGATCAGGGTCGGACCATCCGCGACCAGGCCCGCCACCGCCAGGGCCATCGCCATGCGGTGATCGCCGCCGCTCCGCACCCGCGCTCCGGTGAGCCGCGCGCCGCCCTGGATCTCGAGGCCGTCGGCCTGCTCGGTGATGCGCGCGCCCATCTTGCCGAGCTCGGTGGCCACCGTGCGGATGCGGTCGGACTCTTTCACCCGCAGCTCGGCGGCGTCGCGGATGCGTGTGACACCGTCGGCGAGGCAGGCGGCCACCGCCAGCACCGGCACCTCGTCGATCAGCCGGGGAATCAGGGCGCCGCCGATCTCGGCCCCGATGAGACGGCCGCTCGTGACCGCGAGATCGCTCGCCGGCTCCCCCGCGCCCGCGGGCTGCGCGGTGTCCCGCACCCGCGCGTCCATCGCCGCGAGGACGTCGAGGATGCCGGTGCGCGTGGGATTCACGCCCACGTTGCGGATGGTCACGCGGCCGTCACGCACGATGGCGGCCGCCACCAGGAAGAACGCGGCCGAGGAGATATCGCCCGGCACCGCGATCGGCTGGCCGGTGAGCGGCGCGCCCGGGGTGATGGTCACCCGCCCCGGCGCCACCTCGAGACGCGCCCCGAACCCGCGCAGCATCCGCTCGGTATGATCGCGCGAGAGTGCGGGCTCCTCCACCGTGACCGGCCCGTCGGCCCAGAGCCCGGCCAGCAGGAGCGCGGTCTTCACCTGGGCCGACGCGACCGGCGAGCGGTACGCGAGGGCCTTGAGCGGCCGGCGGCCGGTGATGGCCAGCGGCAGGCGGCGCCCGCCGTCGCGCCCCACCACCGTCGCGCCCATCCGGACGAGCGGCTCGGTCACCCGGGCCATCGGGCGGCGGCGCAGGGAATCGTCGCCGGTGAGCACGGTGGTGAACGGCTGGCCCGCGAGGACGCCCAGGAGCAGGCGCGCGCCGGTTCCGGAGTTGCCGTAGTCGATGACGTTGTCCGGCTCGGTGAGGCCGGTGAGGCCGGCGCCGTCCACCAGGTAGCGGCCCTCGCCCTTGCGGGTGACTTCGACTCCGAGCGCGCGGATCGCGTGCAGCGTGTTGAGGCAGTCCTCGCCCTCGAGGAAGCCGCTGATCTCGGTGCGGCCCTGGGCGAGCGCGCCGAACAGCGCGGCCCGGTGCGAGATGGACTTGTCCCCGGGCACCTCGATCTCGCCCGCCAGGCGGTCCACCGGGGTGATGCGAAGGTTCACACGGCCTCTCGCGTCCGGCGAATTCGGTCCAGCGCCCCTTCGATCTCCGTCACGTCGCCCGCGGCGAGGAGGCGATCCAGCTCGTCGAGCGCGGCGCGGAAGGCGCCGAGCGCCTCGGCGAGCCCGACGCGGTTCTCCTGAAAGATCTCACGCCAGACGCGCGCGTCGGAGGCCGCGATGCGCGTGGTGTCCTTGAAGCCGCGACCGGCCACCTCGAAGAAGCGCGGGTCCATGCGCACCACCGCGTCCACCAGCGCGTCGGCCACCAGGTGCGGCAGGTGGCTGATCGCGGCGGTGGCCCGATCATGCGTGACCGGGTCGAGGGTCACCAGGCGGCCGCCCATCGCTTCCCAGAACGCGCTCACCCGCTTCACCGCGTGCGAATCGGTGCGCTCGGTGGGGGTGATGATCACGGTCGCGCGGTTGAAGAGATCGCGACGGGAGACGCCGTAGCCGCTCTTCTCCGAGCCCGCCATCGGGTGGCTGCCTACGAAGGCCAGGGGCCGCGTGCGAGCGAGGGCCTCCGCCGCGCTCACGATCGCGGCCTTGGTGCTGCCCACGTCGGTGAGCACCGCGTCGTCGGGCAGCGCCGGCCACACCGCGGGCAGCAGCGCGGTGAGGGTGGCCACCGGGGTGGCGAGCAGGCAAAAATCTGAGCCGGCCACGCCTTCCTCGAGATGGGTGCTGATGCGGTCGACCACGCCGTCGCGCAGCGCGGGCTCGAGGCGCGCGCGGTCGCGCCCGACCGCCACGATCTCGTCCGCCAGCCCCTCCGCGCGGGCCGCCTTCGCGACCGACCCGCCCAGCAACCCGAGCCCGACCAGGCTGAGACGACGGATCACGCGCCCTTCGCTCCGGCGAGGACCTTCTTGAGCGCCTTCACGAACCGGCGGTTCTCCTCGGGGGTGCCGATGGTGACGCGCAGGGCGCTCTCCATCCCGAAGCTCGTCATCGGCCGCACGATCACGCCTTCCTTGAGCAGCCAGTGGAAGACGTCGCTCGCGCTCCGTCCCACGTCGACCAGGATGAAGTTGGCGCGCGAGGGAGCGTACTTGAGGCCCATGCCGGTGAACTCCTGGGCGAGATAGGCGCGACCGGCCTCGATCATGCGCAGGCACTCGGTGATGTGGGCGTCGTCGTCCAGCGAGGCGAGCGCGGCCGCCTGGGCCACCGAGTTGACGTTGAAGGGTTGCCGGATGCGGTTGAGCAGCGAAATGCAGTCCGGGTCGGCGATCTGGTAGCCCACTCGCATGCCGGCGAGACTGGCCGCCTTGGAGAACGTGCGGAGCACCGCCACCTTCCGGCCCTGCTTGAGATACGCGAGCGCGTCGGGGAAGTCGGGCCCCTGCGCGAACTCGACGTAGGCCTCGTCGAACACCACGATGACCTTGTCGGGCACGCGGGCCATGAAGTGCTCGACCTCGGTCGCGGTCACGATGGTGGCGGTCGGGTTGTTGGGGTTGGCGATGAAGACCATCTTGGTCATGGGCGTGATCGCCCGCGCCATCGCCTCGAGGTCCAGCCGCTGGTCCTTCAGGGTCACGACCACCCGGATGCCGCCGACGGCCTGCACGATCATCGGGTAGACCACGAAGGACGGATGCGGGATCACCGCCTCTTCCCCCGCCCGCAGGAACGCGCGGACCAGCAGCTCGATGAGGTCGTTGGAGCCGTTGCCCAGGATGACGTGCTCGGGAGTGAGCCCGTGCCGCCGGGCGAGCGCCTGGCGCAGGTAGTGGCCGCTGCCGTCCGGGTAGCGGTTGATGTGAGCGAGCGAGACCTGCATCGCCTTCATCACCCGCTCCGAGGGGGCGAGCGGGTTCTCGTTCGACGCGAGCTTGATGACGTCGCGGATGCCGAGCTCGCGCTCGAGCTCCTCGATGGGCTTGCCGGGCTCGTAGGGCGCGATGCCCAGAATGTGGTCGTTGGCCAGTGATTCCCAGGACGTACTCATTGGAACTCCTTACGCGGCCGGGTAGGAGCCGAGGACCTTCAGGAACTGGCAACGCTCCCGGACCTCGGCCAATACTTCGCGGACGTTCTCGGTCTCGCAATGCCCCTCGAAGTCGAGGAAGTTGACGTACTCCCAGGGGCGCCGTTTCGTGGGTCGTGATTCGATCTTGGTCAGGTTGAGCCGGTGCGCGGCGAACGGCTGCAGGATGCTGTAGAGCACGCCCGGCTCGTTCTTCATCGAGAACAGGACCGACGTCTTGTCGCGCCCAGTGGGCGGGACCGCCCGTCGGCCGATCACCAGGAACCGGGTCGAGTTGAACGGGTTGTCCTCGATGCGCCCGCGCAGCACCGGCACCCCGTGCACGTGCGCGGCCATGTCGGAAGCGATCGCGGCGACCGTCGCGTCATCGCGCGCGCGCTCCACCGCCGCCGCGGTCGACGCGGTCTCCTCGGTGTTCACCTCCGGCAGGTTGGCGGAGAGCCACCCACGACACTGGGCGAGGGCCTGCGGGTGCGAGCACACGACCTTCACCGCACTCAGCTCGGTGGCGCGCGTGATCAGGTGGTGAGAGATGTCGAGCGTGATCTCACCGGTGATCGTCACGTCGCAGTCGATCAGCCGGTCCAGGGTCACGTTGACCGCGCCCTCGGTGGAGTTCTCGATCGGCACCACGCCCAGCTCGGCGAGGCCGCGCTCCACCTCGTCGAAGACCTCCACGATGGTGCGCACCGGCAGGAAGCGCGCGGAGGAGCCGAAGCGCCGGGTGGCCGCCTGGTGCCCGAAGGTGCCGGGAGGGCCGAGATAGACGACGGGCAGCGGATGCTCCAGGGCCAGCGAGGCGGAGACGATCTCGCGCCAGACGGCCCGGATCGCGTCGGGCCCGAGCGGCCCTTCACTCAGCGCGACGAGGCGCTCGAGAACCTGGGCTTCGCGCTCCGGGATGTAGTACGGAAGATCCTGCTGCCTCTTGAGCTCGCCGATTCGGAGGGCGGCGGTACCGCGCTGGTTGAGGAGTTTGAGGATTTCTTCGTCGAGGTGGTTGATCCTGGATCGCCAATCGTCCAGGTTCATCGGGGGCTCCTGAAGCACATCGGTCGCGTAACCCGATGCAGTATAGGAGAAAGCTACCCCCCACGCAAGTCATTCAAGGCGGAGAGCTCCGCGGCGGTGAGCGCGCGATGGGCCCCCGGAGCGAGGTCTCCGAGGCGGAGTGGCCCGAACTGCACCCGCTTGAGGCGGCGCACCGCGTGGCCGAGCGCCTTGCAGTAGCGCTTGACCTCGCGATAGCGCCCTTCCGCGAAGGTGACGCTGAGCCACGTGCCGCGCGCATCCCCGCCGAGCCGCGTCACCCGCTTGGGCACCGCGGGGCCATCGGGGAGCGCGGCCCCGCGACGCCAGCGCGGCAGGTCGGCTTCGTCCACGCGACCTTCCACGAGGACCTCGTACACCCGCGGGATCTCGTAGCGTGGATGGAGCAGCCGATTGGCGAGCGTTCCGTCGTTGGTGAGCAGCAGCAGCCCTTCGGTGTCGAAGTCGAGGCGGCCGACCGGATAGAGGCTCTGCGCGCGCGCGGGCAGCAGATCGAGCACCACCGGGCGGCCTTCGGGATCGCGACGGCTCGTGACGTAGCCGCGCGGCTTGTGCAGGAGCACGTGCTGGATCGGGGCGCGGCCGGGCAGCGGCCGGCCGTCGAGAGTGATGCGGTCGTGCTCGGGGTCGGCCTGCGCGCCCGGCTCGAGCCGGACGCGGCCGTTGACGGTGACGCGTCCGGTCGCGAGCAGCTCTTCAGCTGCTCGCCGTGACGCGATCCCCGCCTGAGCCAGGATCTTGCTCAGACGAATCGGCGGCAGCGGCGCTCTCCCCATGCTCGGGCCCGGACTCGGGCCCCGGCTCCAGCAGCTGCGCGGCGGCGGTCTCGGCGAGCTCGGGGACGATCAGCTCGCCCTCCACCTTCGGCAGGTCGCCCAGGTCGCGCATCCCGAAGGCGACCAGGAACTCCCGGGTGGTCTCGTAGAGGAAGGGGCGGCCCGCCGACTCCTTGCGGCCCGCGATGCGGATCAGCCGCCGCTCCAGCAGGTTGTCCAGCACCGCCTCCGAGTTCACGCCGCGGATCGCGTCCACCTCCGGGCGTGACACGGGCTGGCGATAGCCGATGATCGCGAGCGTCTCGAGCGAGGGGCGCGAGAGGCGCGAGCGCGTGCGGCTGCGCGCGAGCTTCACGAGCCACGGGGCCACCTCCGGGCGCGTCACCAGACGAAAGCCGCCGCCCACCTCCATCACCTGCAGCGCGCGGCCCTGCGCGTCGAGCCGGCCGCGCAGCTCCTCGACCAGCTCGCGGGCCACCGCCGCCGATTCGAGGTCGAGCACCTCGCGGATCCGCTCCGCCTCCACCGGGGTGTCGGAGGCGAAGAGCAGGGCTTCCACCACGTCGATGAGCTCAGGCATGCGGAGACTCTCCCGGTTCGGGGTCGGAGGCGTCGGGTTCGACCTCGGGGTCGTCCGGTTCGTGAGCGGGCGCGGGCTCGGGAGCGTGCACGCTGACCGTGTTCCGCTCGATGACGATCTCGCCGAACAGCTCGGCCTGTCGCGCCCGCGCCTGGCCGAGCCGCACGAGCTCCAGCAGGGCCAGCAGGGTCACCACCCACTCGGCGCGCAGCTTCTCCGGTCCGGCCACCGAGGAGAAGAGCAGCGACCAGGTGCTGCGGAGCAGATCGAGGATCTCGCCCATGCGCTCGAGCACCGAGAGCGGGTTCGGCTCCACCTGCCGCGGCACGCGGCGCTTCTGGTCCTCGATCAGCCGCTGGAGCGCCCGCTGGAGGAGGTGCACCGAGAGATCCTCGAGCGGGATGTCCTCCGGCGGCGGCAGCTCCGCGGTGGTGCGGCCGTAGATGAGGCCCTGCTCGGCCTCGCGCTCGCCGAGCCAGGTGCCGAGGGCCTTGACCCGCGCGTACTCGCGGAGCCGCTCTTCCAGCTCGCGCCGCAGCAGCTCCCCCTCCTCGTCGAAGGCCTCCTCGACCTCGTCGGGGTTGGCGGGCAGCAGCAGCTTGGACTTGAGGTAGATCAGGGTCGCGGCCATCACCATGAAGGAGCCCGCGCTCTCGAGATCCTGGAACCGGACCGACTCCAGGTGGGCCAGGTACTGATCGGTGATCGCGCGCACCGAGAGCCGCGAGAGATCCAGCTCGTTGGTGCGGCAGAGGTGGAGCAGCAGATCCAGCGGTCCCGTGAACGCCTCGACCTTGACGGTGAGGCCCGAGTCCGGCGCGGCGGTCTGGGCGGTCTCGGGCGTGCTCATGGCTCGATCTTGATCGCGTCGTGCACTTCGGCCATGGTCTGCACCGCCACCCGCCGGGCGCGCTTGGTGCCCTCGTGCAGGATCTCGACGATCTCCCCCGGCCGGTCCACGAAGCGCTGGCGACGCTCGCGGATCCGGGCGAGCGGCGGCAGCATGTGCTCGAGCAGCACCGCCTTGCAGTCGAGGCAGCCGATGCCCGCGGTGCGGCAGCCGCGCGCGCACTCCTCGCGCGCCGCCTCCGGCGTGAAGATGCGGTGCAGGTCGAAGACCGGGCAGATATCCGGGTTGCCGGGATCGGAGCGGCGCTTGCGCGCAGGATCCGTCACCATCGGCTTCACCTTGGCGGTGATCTCCTCCGAGGTGTCCGACAGGTAGATCGCGTTGCCGTAGGACTTCGACATCTTCCGCCCGTCGGTGCCCGGGACCTTCGGGATCTGGGTCAGCTTGGCCTGCGGCTCCGGGAACACCGGCTTCCAGGTGTGATTGAAGCGGCGCGCGACCTCGCGGGTCAGCTCGATGTGCGGCACCTGGTCGGCGCCCACCGGCACCCACTGGGCCTTGTACATCAAGATGTCGGCGGCCTGCAGGAGCGGATAACCGAGCAGCCCGTACGACGGTGACTCGATCCCGAGCTGGTCCACCATCTCCTTGTAGGTCGGGACCCGCTCGAGCCAGCCCACCGGGGTCGCCATCGAGAAGAGCAGGTGGAGCTCCGCGTGCTCCGGCACCATGGACTGGATGAAGAGCGTGGACCTCGCGGGATCGAGCCCCGCCCCGAGCCAGTCCGCCCCCATCTCGATCGTGTCGCGCGGGACCTCGCCGATGCCTCCGGGATTCGTGGTGAGCACGTGCCAGTTGGCCACGAAGTAGAAGCACTCGTACTGGTCCTGCAGCTTGACCCAGTTCTCGAGCGCACCCAGGTAGTTGCCCAGGTGGAGCTGCCCGCTCGGACGCATCCCCGACAGCACGCGATCCCGCGCTCCGGTCATCTCGCTCTCGCCACTCCCTCAGGACTTGCGTTCGCTTTGCCGTCCGCCCTGCCGCCCGCGCTGGGTCTCCCAGACCTTGGCCATGCGGAGGAAGACGTACTCGGCGTACAAGACGGCCAGCACGAACCCCCGCCAGCCGTCCAGGAAGCCCCGATGAACAATGTACATGGAAAAGAAGCGTCCCAGGGGACGAGTCACGAGCCCGAGCAGGCCGGCTCCCCTGCCGCGCCGGATCCAGTCCTGGGCCGACAGGGTCGAGTAGCGGTTGGATCGCCGGACGAAGTCCTCGAGGTCGCGGTAGGAGTGGTGCAGGAGCGGCTCGCCGAGCGCCTCCACGTGACCCGACACGGTCACCGACTCGTGGACCGCGTCCTCCACGAAGCGCCCCGCGCGGCGCCGGAAGAGGCGAAGTTGATAGTCGGGATAGAGACCGCCGTGGCGCACCCACCGACCCCAGAAGATGTTGCGCCGCGGGATCGCGTAGCCGTCGGCGGGTCCGTCCTCCTTGAGGATCTGCCCGATTCGCTCGCGCAGCTCGGGGGTCACCCGCTCGTCGGCGTCGAGGGAGAGGATCCAGTCGCCGGTGGCCTGGTCGATCGCGAAGTTCTTCTGGGCCGCGAAGCCGGGCCACGGCCGCACCGACACCTTGTCGGTGAACTCGCGCGCGATCTGCACCGTCTTGTCGCCCGACTCCGCGTCCACCACCACGATCTCGTCGGCCCACCCCGCGCTCTCGAGACAGGCGCGCAGCCGCTCCTCCTCGTTCCACGCGATGATCGTGACGGTGAGGCGGCTCACGGGCCGACGCTCCGCGAGGCGAGCAGGGCGAGGGCCGCGTCGATGGCGACCTGCGGATCGAGGCCGGCCATGGTGGCGTCGGGGCTCTGCAGGCCGCGGCCGCGCGGGCCGTAGGGGCCGTTGCGCTCGGCGCGGGTGGGGCCGAAGAGCCCGACGGTCGCGGTGCCGAGCGCGGCGGCCAGGTGCAGCGGGCCGGTGTCGTTGGCGACCATCAGCGCGGAGCGGCGCAGCAGTGCGGCCAGCTCGTGGAGATCGGTGGGCGGGGCGAGGATCGCGCGCGGGTGGAGCCCGTCGCGGATCTGGCGCGCCATGTGGATCTCGTCGGGGCCCCAGAGGAGCAGGACCCGCACGTCGGGCTCCTGGGCGAGACGGTCCGCGAGGCGCCGGAAGTGCGCGACCGGCCACCGCTTGTTGTGGCGTCCCGCGCCGGGGTTGATCGCTACCAGCAGATCGTGGCGCTTGACCCCCTGCTCGCCCAGGAACTCGTCCATCCGACGCTCGGCCAGCGCCGGGATCGGCACGTGGAACTCGACCGGGCCCGGCTCCACTCCGAGCGGGACGAGCAGCGACAGGTACTGATCGACCACGTGGACCGCGCGGGCGGGCGGGCGCACGCGCCGGTTGGTGAACAGGCAGTTCAGGCGCTCGCGGCAGTGATCGGCGCTGAACCCGATGCGGAGCGGCGCGCCGGTGTAGGCCATGAGCAGCCCGCTCTTCATCAGGCCCTGCAGGTCGATCGCCACGTCGAAGCGCGCCGAGCGGATGCGGCTGGTCAGGCGGGCCACCTTGCCCACCACCTGGCGCGCCCCCGCCGGGCGCCAGATCAGCCGTCGCCACAGCCGGGTGTCCACCGGCACGACCACGTCGAGATCGGGATGATCCTTGAGCAGCGCGTACTCCCGCGCCTCCACGATCCAGGTGAGGTGCGCGTCGGGCCGGGCCCGCCGGAGCGCGCGGGCCACCGGGAGCGCGTGGATGACGTCGCCCAGGGACGAGAGCTTGACGATCGCCAGCTTCATCGCGTCTCCCCGAAGCGCGCGAGGATCGTCGCGATCAGGTCCCGGGTGGAATGGCTCTTCGGATCGCCCGCGATGGCCACCGCCGCCCCGACCGCCGCCGCGGTCGCCCGCTCGGGCACGCTCTGCTCGGTATAGTCGGTGCCCTTGGCGTGCACGTCGGGGCGTAGCCGGGTGATGAGGGCGTCCGCGCTGTCCTCCTCGAACACCACCACCGCGTCCACCCCGCTCACCGCGGCCACCAGCTCCGCACGCTCGACCGCCGGCATCACCGGGCGGCCCGGTCCCTTGAGCCGGCGCACCGAGGCGTCGCCGTTGAGGCCGACCACGAGCGCGTCGCCGAGCGCGCGGGCGGCCTGGAGATAGCGGACGTGCCCCACGTGCAGGAGATCGAAGCAGCCGTTGGCGAGCACCAGACGCTTGCCCTGCGCGCGCCAGGTCGAGGCGAGGCGCCCCGCCTCCTCAGCGCTGAGGACGCCCGCCATCGCTCGCGAGCGCGGCCAGCAGCTCGGGAACCGTGACCGTGGCGGTGCCGCGCTTCATCACCACCACGCCGCCCGCCACGTTGGCGAGCCACGCCGCCTCGCCCGGCGAGGTGCGGGCGGCGAGCGCCACCGTGAACGTGCTGATCACGGTATCCCCCGCCCCGGTCACGTCCGCGATCTCGTCGCTGCCGTGGATGGGCATGAACGTCACCGGGCCCTCGCGCTCGAACAGCGCCATCCCGCGGCTGCCCCGCGTGAGGAGCAGCAGCCGCGCCTCGAGCCGCTCGAGCACCGCGCGCCCCGCCTTCTCCACCGCGGACTCGTCGGCCAGCTCGATCCCCGTGAGCGCCTCGACCTCGGGCTCGTTGGGGGTGGCGGCGGTGGCGCCCTTGAAGCGGGGCAGCTCGTAGCGGCTGTCCACCGTGACCGGCGCCTGGCGCGCGCGGCCCAGGTCGAGCACCGCCTCGTACACCCGCGGGGTCACGGTGCCGTAGCCGTAGTCGGACACCAGGAAGCCGTCGGCGCCGGCGCCGACCGCGCGCAGCCGCTCGATCAGCCGAGCTTCGGCCGCGCCACCCACGCCGCCGTCCGGCTCGCGGTCAAGGCGCACCACCTGCTGGCGGGTGGACTGATACCCGCCCGCCATGATGCGGGTCTTCGCCGGTGTCGGCCGCCCGGCCTCGCGGGCGATGCCGTCGGTGCTCATGCCGGTCTGGCGGAAGAGCGCTTCCACCTCGTCGCCGGCCGCGTCGCGCCCGAGCAGACCCACCGGCAGCACCATCGCGCCGAGCGCGTGGACGTTGTGGGCCGCGTTGGCCGCGCCCCCCAGCCGCACCTCGCGGTCGGTGAAGCGCAGGATCAGCACCGGCGCCTCGCGCGAGATACGGGCGGGCTTGCCGTAGAGGTACTCGTCCGCGATCAGATCGCCCACCACGACGATGCGCCGGCCCGGGATGCGGGCCAGTGCCTCGCGGAGGCCGCGGAGCGGGAACATCGTCAGCGCCGCGCGCCGGCCACTCGGCCCAGCGCCCAGTCGACCGCGTCGAGCAGGTCCTCGGCCACGTGGTCGGGCTTCACCGGCTGCGCGTGCCGCTGGTACTCCCACTCGCCGCGCCCGTAGCCGGTCAGCACGAGCACGCCGAGCGCGCCCGCCGCCTGACCCGCGGCCACGTCGGAGAACTTGTCGCCCACCATGACCGAGGCGCGCAGGTCGAGCCCGAGGTCGGCGGCGGCGCGGGTGAGCAGGCCGGGCCGCGGCTTGCGGCAGTCGCACGCGGCGCGATAGGGCGGCTCGCCCACCGTCGGGTGGTGCATGCACACGTAGAGGCCGTCGAGGCGCGCGCCGGCGGCCTCGAGCTCGTCCACCATCCGCGCGTTGGCCGCGTGCAGGGTCTCCTCCGAGAAATAGCCGCGGGCGATGCCGGTCTGGTTCGTGACCATTACCGCGGCGATGCGGGCCCGGTTCACGCGGCGTACCGCTTCCGCGGTCCGCGGCAGGAGCCGGATCCGGCTGGGGTGATTCACGTACCCCACCTCCTCGGTGAGGCAGCCGTCGCGGTCGATGAAGATCGCGGGGTTCTCCAGCGCAGCCCGGGCCGACATTGAATGGAAGTGTAATGCGCCGAACCCTGAATGATCAATGAAAATCGAGGGTTTGGAGCGCCCTGGCCGCGCCCGCTGCCGTGAGCGTGAAAACCTCAGGTGCGGAGCGTGCGGTAGAGATCCTCGAAGGCCTCGGCCTGGGCCCGGTAGGTGAAGCCTTCCACCGACGCGCGCGTGGCGGACGCCCAACCCGCCGGCGGCGCGTCGCGCAGCGCCGCGAGCCCCTCGGCGATCAGCATCGCGTCGGGCTCGGTGACGACCCAGCCGTTCTCGCCCGATCGCACCACCTCCGCGCCGCCGGCGCGCGCGCTGGTGAGCACCGGCACGCCGGAGGCGAGGGCCTCCAGGTGCACGTTGCCGAACGGCTCGTAGAGGGCGGGCAGCGCGACCGCGTCGGCGGCCGCGTACAGACGCTCCACCTCGCGGATCGGCCCCGTCCAGATCACCTGGTCGTCGATGCCGAGCCGGGCCGCCAGCTTCCGGTAGCGCGGCACGTCGCCCTTCCCCGCCACGACCAGACGGCTGGTGGGATTCGCCGCGCGCTCGAAGCCCTCGAGCAGCGGCCCCAGCCCCTTGCGCTCGAAGCCCGAGCCGACGAAGAGCACGAGCCAGGCGTCTGGCGCGACGCCCAGCTCTTCGCGGACGCGCTCGCGATGTCTCGCGCGGTTGTCCGGATGGAAGCGCGTGAGGTCGACGCCGTTGTACACGAGGGTCACCCGCCGCGGATCCGTGCGATAGAGGCGCTCGATCTCGGTTTTGTCGCCGCTCGAGATCGTGACCACGTGGCGCGCCGCGCGCAGCTCGAAGATCCGCCGCTCCAGCGCGAGCACCAGCCGGTGATAGGGATCGAACCGGGCGCCGCCGCGGCCCATCGCCTGCAGATACGCGCGGTGGCTGCCCTCACCCGCGCGATAGACGTCCTGGCGAAGCACGCGCTCGTGGCTCTGTACCACGTGATAGCCGCGGCGTGCCGCGGTCCGGCTCGCGGCGAGGCCGAACCAGAGGAGCCGCAGGATCGACGGATGGCGGGGGACCGGCACGCGATGCACGATCGCACCCGGGACGTCGGGCTGCCGCCGCGTGCTGATCAGCTCGACGGTGTGGCCGGAGCGGATCAGCTCGCCGAGCAGCCCGGCGGTCGCGGTCTCCACGCCGCCGTGAAAGGAGAACGGGCGGCAGATCAGGCCGAGCTTCATCGCCGCGACAGCGCCAGCTCCACCAGCGGGAAGAGCGCGCGGCGCGCCGATTCGAAGCTGTACCGCTGCACGCACCGGCGGCGCGCCTCCGCGCCGAGCGCGCGCGCCTCGTCCGGATGGTCGAGCAGGCGGCCGATGGCGCCGCTGAGCGCGGCCACGTCGCCGGGCTCGACGACGAGCCCGCAGCCGTCGAGGATCTCGGGAATCATCGACACGCGGGTGGAGACCAGCGGCCGGCCCAGCGCCATCGCGTCGAAGAGCTTGGCCGGCACCTGGCCGCGCGTGTCGCGGCTGGCCCGCTGGGGCACCACCACGACGTCGGCGGCGGCCAGATACGCCGGAACCTGGGCGATGGGCACCCGGCCCACCAGCCGCAGCCCCGGATAGCGCGCGGCCAGCGCCCGCCCCGTCTCCGATGCGGGATCCGTTCCGACCAGGGCCAGGGTCACGTCACTCCGGCCGAGCCGGCTCACCGCCGAGGCCAGATCCTCCACGCCCTTGTAGGCCCGCGGCGTGCCCAGGAACATGACCACGCGCTCGCGGCCCAGGTGGAGCCACTCGCGCGCCGGTCGCGGATCGACGCGCTCCGGCGCCCAGTGGTCGGTGTCGCGCACGTGGGGGAGGAACACGCCGCCCCAGCGCTCCTGCAGGAAGCGCGAGGCGACGGTCAGGCCGTCGGCGATACCCGTGAGGTGCTCCATGAGCCACGTCCACGTAAGTCCACGTGGATTTGATAGATTCATGGCCCGGCCCACGGTGCCCCAGAAACCGCCACGGAGAAAGAAGCCGGTCTCCCAGTCGTCGATGTCGAGCAGGAGTGGTCGTCGCCGGGAGATCCGGGCGAGATAGCCGATTCCCGCGCTGGTCAGCCGCGGCTTCGAGGCGTAGACCAGATCGCCTTCCACCAGTCGCATCAGCGCGGGCAGGCGGGCGGCGAAGGCAGGGAAGCGGCCGCCCCGTACCGAGCGGACCGGCACCGCCTCCTGGGCCACCGGCTCCCACACCCCGGCGCCGAAACAGGGGCCGATGATCTCCACGGGGCCCAACGGCTCGAGCAAGCGGGCGAGGAGCCACGCACGGCCGATCGCGTTGTCGGACACGTCGAAGCAGAGGATCGAGGCCTTCACGAGCCGCCCCGAGCGGTCGCGCCGTCGAGCGAGACGTAGAGCGCGGCGAGCCGCTCGGCCAGGCGCGCGCCCGAGAAGTGGGCGCGCACCAGCTCGGCCCCGGCCCCGCCGACGGCCCGCCGGAGGGCCGCGTCGTCCAGCAGGCGCGCGATCGCGCCGGCGAGCAGGGCCGGCTCCCCGGGCGGCACCAGCATGGCGGTGCGGCCGTCGTCCAGCACCTCGGGCACCACCCCGACCCGGCTCGCCACCACCGGCACGCCGGTGGCCAGGTACTCGAAGAGCACGCGCGACATGCCGTCGGACTCGAGTGCGGCGTAGAGCGCCACGTCGAGGGCCGCCATCGCGGCGGGCAGGTCGTCGACGAAGCCGAGGATCGAGACCCGCTCGGCGAGCCCGACGCGCTCGACCAGCTCTCGGACGCGTGGGATGAAGGGCCCCTGCCCGATCAGCAGCAGGTGGAAGCGGCAGCCGGCCGCCGCGAGACGCGCGGCCGCTTCGACCGCGGTCTGCTGGCCCTTCATCACCCGGAAGCCCGAGACGAGCCCGATCACCGGGACGTCGGCGGCGAGCCCGAGGGCGGCCCGGGCCCGGGCCGCGCCGGCGAGCGCGGTCTCCGGGTTGAAGCGATCGGCGTCCACGCCCCCCGGGAGGGCGACGACGCGCTCGGCCGTCCCCAGACCGCTCGCGACCAGCTGGCGTCGGATCGCCTCGGTCACGGTGACGACCAGATCGGTGGCGTGCCCGTACAGCCAGCGGTTGAGCGCGTGCGGCCGCACCGGCTGCACGATGTGGCGCGTGCGCACGAGCGGCCGCCGGAGCGGCGACCGCCGATTGGCCAGCGCGGCCAGCCAGTGCTCCTTGCTGCGGTGCACGTGGAGCACCTGCGCGCTCGGCAGCCAGGTCACCAGGCGCCGAAGGTCCGCGGCGTCCGAGAGCGGCGCCAGGCCGCTCGAGAGCGCGAGCGTCTCGATGCGGGTGACTCCCGCCTCTCGCGCCAGTCGGATGACGCGGGCCTCGCTGCGCTGCCGGCAGACCAGCACCGCGTCGTGCCCCGCCCGCTCGAGCTCCACCGTCGCGCGGGCCGCCCAGTACGCGTCGGAGGACCAGCCCCGACACGACACCAACTGCAGAATCCTCACCGCGGCTGCTCGCCACCCAACGGCTGCTCACCACCCAACGGTTGTCCGCCACCTGGGGGAGTGCGGGGGCCATGTCCGGGCCCCCGCATCCGGAAACCAGCTCCCCGGAGTAACGCCGCCCGGTAAATCTGCTCGACAGCCTCCGCATGCCGCGCCGGGCTGAACTGCCGCAACGCCCGCTCGCGCCCGGCGCGGCCCATCGCGGCCGCGCGGTCGGGATCGGCGAGCAGCTCGCGCAGAGCCGCGGCCACCGACTCCGGCCGGTCGTCGTCGACCAGGAGGCCGGTGCTCCCGTGGACGACGGTCTCGGGCAGCGCGCCCACGCGTCGAGCCACGACGGGCCGCGCCGCCGCCATCGCCTCGAGCACCGCGCGGCACGACTCGTCGGAGCCCGCGCCCATGAGCGTGAAGGCGTCGAGGGCCTGCAGCACGTCCGGCAGATCGGCGTCCCGATAGCCCGTGAACCGGACCTCGCGCGCGAGCCCCAGCTCGGCCACCAGCGCCTCGAGCGGCGCGCGCGCCTCCCCCTTGCCCACGAGGAGCAGGCGCGCGTCCGGCCGGTCCGCGAGCAGCAGACGAAAGCCGCGGAGCAGCAGCTCGTGGCCGCGGCGGGGCGCCAGCCGCGCCACGCAGCCGAGCACCGGGGCGCTGCCGAGGTCGAACTCCTTCCGGATGGCGGCGCCGTCCGCGTGCTCGAAGCGCCCGAGGTCCACCACCCCGTCCAGCCGCGCGATCCGATCGGAGGTGATCCCGGCTTCGTGGCAGCGCGCCGCGATCTCGTGGCTCACCGCGATGACCCCGTCGGTGCTCCGGTAGAGCGCGGTGGTCGGCCAGCGGAGCCGCACCGCGCGGGCGTTGTGGAAGGTCCGCACCAGCGCGGCCGATTGCCGGCCGAGCCGGCCGAGCCAGTGATCGTGTGAGTGATGCACGTGGATCACGTCCACGCGCTCGGCGCGCACAATCGAGCGTACGCGTCTGAGATCGGCGAGGGAGTGGAGCGGGTGGCCCCGGACCTCGAGGGAGAGTCCGGCGAGCGGATCGAGCCCCGCCTCCCGCGCCTTCTGCTCGAAGCGATCGCCCGGAATGAGGCCCAATAGCACGCGATGGCCACGCGCCCGCAGGCCGACCAGCAGCCGGATGATCGGCTCCGCGCTGCCCGTCCACCAGCGGTTGGCCGCGAGGTGGAGCACGGTGAGCGGAGCGGTCTCGCTCACGCGAGCAGCTCGTCGTAGAGATGGAGGAGTCGGTCCAGCGCGGTCCGGTGCGAGAAGCGCGCCTCCACCAGCGCGCGCCCCGCCCGAGCGCGATGGGCCGCGGCGGCCGGGTCGTCGAGGACGCGCGCGATCCCGGCGGCGAGCGCCTCGACCGACTCGCTCTCGACCAGCAGCCCGGTTCGCTCGTCGGTCACCACCTCCGGGATGCCGCCGATGCGGCTCGCCACCACCGGGACGCCCGCCGCGAAGGCCTGGAGCAGCGCCTGGGGCACGCCCTCCGTGCGCGTGGAGGCCAGCGCGAAGCAATCCATCGTTCCGAGCAGCGCGGGTACGTCGGGGCGGAAGCCGGTGAAGACCACCGAGTCCGACAGCTTGGCCTCCCGCGCGAGCTGCTCCACCCAGGTGCGCCGGATGCCGTCGCCCACGAGCAGCAGCGTGGCCTCCGGTCGCTTCTCGCGGATCAGGGCGAAGGCCTGCAGGAGCTGCGGGTGGCCCTTCGAGCCCCGGAACATCGCCACCGAGCCGATCACCGGAGCGCCCAGGCCCAGCTCGCGCGCGGTCTCGGGGGCCCGCGCGCCGAACGGAAACGTCTCGAGGTTGACGCCGGCCGGGATGGCCACCACGCGCTCGGGCGGTACGCCCACGTCCATCACCATGCGGCGGATCGCCTCGCCACTCGTGATGACCCGGTCGGCGAGCCAGCGATAGACCGGATTCGGCCCGCGACGGATCCGGATCGAGACGTGGCGCGTGCGGATCACCGGCACCCGGCAGAGTCGCGCCGCCATGCCACCGAGCCAGGCGTCCACCGAGCTGTGGGTGTGAACCAGGCTCACGCGCTCGCGGCGGATCAGTCGCACCAGCGCGGCGAGCGCGCGCGGGTCGAAGGCGCCGCGCATGCGAACCGCCACCGTCTCGACCCCGGCGGCGCGGGCCCGCTCGATCAGCTTGCCGTCGGGCTGACCGGCCAGGAGCACGCGCCAGCCGCGCTCCACCGTCCAGCGCGACTCGTTGAGCGTGCGAACCTCCTGGCCACCCAGGCCCGGCGAGGCTTCGGTGTGGAGCACGGTCTTCATGCGACGGCGCTCTGGACCTCGTGGAGGACCACCTCCGGGGTGATCCGCGTGAGGCAGATGTGGTCGATCGGACACGTGGGGAGAAAGCACGGCGCGCAGGGCATCGCGCGATCGAGCACGCGCGCCTCCCGGCCGCGCGGCGCGGTGAGGCGCCGATCGGTCGGGCCGAACAGCGTGACGGTGGCCACGCCCACCGCGGCGGCCAGGTGCGCCACGCCGGTGTCGCCGCTGACCAAACACCGCAGCCGCGCGAGCAGGCGCGGCAGCAGCTCGGGCCGATCGCGGCCCACCAGCGATGGCACGGGCCCGCCCGCCGCGCTCTCGACGCGGGCGGCGGTGTCCGCGTCGTCCTTCGTGCCGAGCAGCACGGGCCGGAGCCCGGCCTCGAGGAGCTGCCGGCCGAGCCGGCCGAACGCCTCGGCGGGCCAGAGCTTCGAGCTGCCGAAGGCGGCGCCGAGGTGAAGGCCGACCAGCGCGGTGCCCGCGTCGATTCCCGCGCCGGCCAGCAGCTCGTCGACCTCGGCCTCGGCCTCCGCGTCCTTCCGGAGCTTCCACTCGGGCCGGAGCTTCCACTCGGGCCGGAGCTTCGAATCCGGTGCCGCGTCCATGGTCGTCACCCCGAGGGGTTCGAGGAGAGCGGCGTACTCGTCGACCTGATGGAGGCGCGGTGCCGGCAGCGGCGGGGCGTCGGTGAGGAAGATCCCGCGCGCGTCGATCGCGTAGCCCACCCGCCGTCGCGCGCCCCAGCGCCACGCAGCCAGCGCCGATTCGAACGAGCTCGGCAGCAGGACGGCCCAGTCCGCGCCCTCGGCGGCGAGGCCGACCGCCATCCGACGCCGCGCCCCGAGGGCGCGCGGATAGGGCAGCAGCACGTCGCCGAGCCCCTGTCCCGCCAGGAGCGGCGCCCAGCGCCCGATCAAGGTGATGCGCGCGTCCGCGCGCGCGGCGCGAAGGGCGGTGAGCATGGGCAGCGCCATGACGGTGTCGCCCAGCCAGTTCGGGGTGCGAACGACGATGTGATCGCTCACCGGCGACCGCTCACGACACCGACCGGCCGAGGGGATGGGTGGCGAGCGCCGCGGCGAGGGCCTGCTGCCAGAGATCGCGTCCGGACTCCAGCGCGAGCCGCACCGGCAGCACCCAGAGCGGGAGCGTCGACGGCGCCAGATCGCGAATGCGCACCCAGTCCTTCTCGGTGGTGACGAGCCCCTGAGCTCCGCTCGCCCGCCCGTCGCGCGTCAGCTCCTGCACGTCGCGCGCGGTGAACCAGTGGTGATCCGGCAGCTCCACGAAGCCGACCCGGCGTATCCCGATCGAGTCGAGCGTGTCCGCGAACCCCAGCGGCGAGCCCAGACCCGCGAAGGCCAGGAGGCGGCGTCCGGCCAGCTCGCCGACCGGCACGCGCCGGCCGCTCTGGGTCTCGAGCGCGTCCTCCAAGGAGTAGCGTGCGGTCAGGACCGGGGCTCGGGAATTGTACCGCCGCACCGTCTCGGTGACCGCCGCGACCTGCGCGGCGTCCGGCGGGTTGGTCACGAGCACCAGATGCGCGCGACGGAGCGCCGAGAGCGGCTCGCGCAGCATGCCCCGCGGGAACACGCGCGCGTTGCCCCACGGTGCGCGCCCCTGGACCACGAGGATCTCGAGATCTTTGGCCAGCGTGCGGTGCTGGAATCCGTCGTCCAGCACGAGAGCGGTGGCCCCGTGCTGCTCGATCGCGACCCGGCCGGCCTCGTAGCGGTTCTCGCCGACCACCACCGGCACCCCCGGCAGCCGCTCGGCGAGCAGGAGCGGCTCGTCGCCCGCCACCCGCGCGGCAGCCCGGACCGCCTCGCGATCGGCCACCACGCGCACGCCCCGCGTGCTCCGCCCGTACCCGCGGCTCACCACCGCGGGATGAGCGCCCAGCTCCTGCAGCGTGCGCACCGTCAGCTCCACCGTCGGGGTCTTGCCGCTCCCGCCTAGCGTCAGGTTGCCCACCGAGACCACCACCGCGGGCAGCCGGCCGGTGCGCAGGAGCCGCCAGCGGTAGGCGAGATCCCGCACCCGGAGCGCGCCCCGGTAGCCGACGCTGAGCGCGGAGAGGCCGGCGGTGACCAGCGGCGTATCCGGATCGTCCCAGTACCGGCGCAGCAGCACCTCGGGTGCGCGTCGCGGCGTGGTCACGGCGACCTCGTCGCGGACTCGGGCCCGTGCCACAGGTGACGGCCGATCAGATCGAGCGTCGCGTTCACCGCGCCCCGCCGCCCCGCGAAGGCGTCGCGCGCGGCCAGTCCGGTGCGGTGCGCGAGGTCGGCGTCCTCGAGCAGGCGTAGGAGCTCTCGCTCGAGCTCGGGACCGTCCTTCACCACGAAGCCGCCCCCGCTCCGTTGCAGCAGGTCGGCGCCCTCGCGGAAGTTGCTGGTGTGCGGCCCGAAGAGCACCGGCTTACCCCGCATCGCGGGCTCCAGCACGTTGTGGCCGCCGATGGGCACGAGGCTGCCGCCCACGAAGACGACGTCGGCCAGCCGGTAGAGATCGGCCAGCTCGCCCACCGTGTCGAGAATGACCACCGCGCCCACCGCGCCGTCTTGCGGTAGCCGGCTGCGCCGCGCCGGCGCGAGGCCGTGGGCCCGGATCAGCTCCTCGACCTCGCCGGCGCGCTCCGGGTGACGCGGGGCCAGGAGCAGCACCAGCTCGGGCACGCGCGCCCGTGCGTGGAGGAAGACGTCGAGCACCGCGGCCTCCTCGCCCCGATGGGTGCTGCCCGCGACCCAGAGCCGCCGCCCGGGCTCGAGCCCGAGGCGCGCGCGCCACACCGCCTCGCTCTCGCGCTCCTCGGGCACGAGGTCGCTCTTCAAGTTCCCGGTCACCACCACCCGATCGGGCGCAGCGCCCAGAGCGATGATGCGGCGGGCGTCCTCCTCGCTCTGCATCGCGAACATCCGGACGTCGGCCAGCACGCGGCGCATGAGCCAGCGTACCCGATGGTAGCGGCGGAAGGAGCGGTCGGAGATGCGGCCGTTGGCGATCATGGCCGGGATGCCCCGACGACCGAGGGCCCGGAGGAAGTTGGGCCAGAGCTCGGTCTCGATCGCGATGAAGAAGCGCGGAGCGGCCGCGTCCAGG
>Ga0210384_10001650_pt1 | contig 29538 bp, 20 predicted proteins | sample IncBWH2MmetaG_FD_160574 | JGI IMG/M metagenome (GOLD analysis project Ga0210384, IMG submission 160574) | Forest soil microbial communities from Barre Woods Harvard Forest LTER site, Petersham, Massachusetts, United States - Inc-BW-H-2-M | ecosystem: Environmental > Terrestrial > Soil >...
ACGCAATCCGCTAGACCGCTGCCGTGACAGTGCACTTTCTTTTGGTAACTAGTTGAAACTACGCGGCACGGATGGCCACCTAAACCGTGATTTGGAACCGCTAGTAAGAAGAACTGGACAAGGAATGGACCAAAAACCAAGCCGGCTGCGCAGACCTCAATGCGCAAATGTAACCGGGTGCAAGCACTCTTCCCCCCTTAATGCTATAAATCAGTGCGGTCATGCCCGACCAAGAGCAGCGTGATGAAATGCATGGAGACGCCACCCGTGTGTCTCAGGCACACCCGAGCGAGGTTGGAACCGAATGGAGTACATGGCGGCCGCTGCGCCTTCCTATGTTCCGGAATCTGCTGGTTGCCGACCTGGTCTCAGATATGGGCACGTTTATGCAAGGTGTTGGTGCCGCATGGCTGATGGTTTCGCAAGGGGCCGGGCCGCTGCTTGTGGCGCTGACACAAACTGCCTCGGCATTTCCGTTTTTTCTTCTCGCGCTGCCTGCAGGAGCTTTGGGGGACATCTTTGATCGGCGGAAACTGATACTGACGACGGAAGTATGGATGTTTTCTGTAGCGCTAGCACTCGCTATTCTGACGGCGCTGCATTTAATTACGCCTTGGGCGCTGCTGCTCTTAACACTCGCTTTGTCGATCGGAGACGCGCTCGAAGCGCCGACCTGGCGAGCGGTCCTTCCAGAACTGGTCCCGCAACAGGGGTTCATGCCGGCCATTGCTCTAAACGGGATTGAATTTAATTTGGCCCGCGCGCTCGGTCCAGCGCTGGGTGGATTTCTGATAGTGGCGGCAGGACTTGGCACAGTGTTTTGGCTGAATGCCGCATCGTATCTCGGCGTGCTATGGGTGATTGCACGGTGGAAACGACCGCCAAATCAGCCAGGCCCGCTGCGAGAGACCGTGTCGGGTGCGATCCGCGCGGCGGTTCGGTACACAAGAAACGCGCCTGACATTCTGACCGTTCTCGGACGAATCGGATGCATTATGTTTTTTGCAAGCGCGTTTTGGGCGCTCCTGCCCACCGTCGCTCACGAATTGCGACGAAGCGCGACACTTTATGGGTTGCTCCTAGCCGTCTTTGGCGCTGGCGCTGTGCTAGGAGCCATGGCGCTACAACGAACACGTTCCTTGTTCTCGTCTGATGCGCTGCTCGCACTGGGAACCACTGTCTTCGCAGCGTCGCTTTGGGGCGTCGCCGGATTCAAATCCGTAGCACTCCTGTCCGTTGCAATCTTGTTCGGAGGAATTGCATGGACCGCAATCATCTCTTTGATGACCACGGTTATGCAGAACTTGGCGCCGGATTGGGTGCGCGCGCGTGCAATGGCTGTGTTCATGCTCGTCTACATGGGAACGTGGACAGCCGGCAGCGCTTTTTGGGGATATCTCGCAGGCCGGCAGGGTACACACATTTCTTTGATTGCCGCAGCTATTGGCACGGCCGTTTGTCCAATATTGGTTTTGATTTCGCGTTTGCCTGATACGCCTGTGGATCTTGGAGCTTGGGACCACTGGGGCAAACCGATGCTGGTTGGAGGCGTAGACCCAAGTCAAGGACCCGTACTGGTTACAGTGGAATATGAGGTTGAGCCGAGCAAGTCAGACGAGTTCCTGGAGGCTCTCCACAAATTCGCACGAGTGCGACGGCGGGACGGAGCATCAAGATGGGGCGTCTATCGCGATACTGAGCATCCGGCGCACTACATCGAAACGTTCATCGTGGAATCTTGGGCGGAGCACTTGCGACAGCACGAGCGATTGACGAGCGCAGACCGCGAGCCGGAGGAAAACGTTCGTCGTTTTGAATCGAAGCCTATCAAGGTGATGCATTTCATCTATGCGCGTAGCAAGCGTGGGCGGCAGTAAATGGAAATGCGAATTGAAGAGGCGGGCAGAACCCACGTTCAGCATTAGGCGATATCCCGGATTGTTGTTGTTCCAAAGCCTTTTTCCAACCGCTATTGCAGACCATGTGTTTGGATGTCAAACCGCACATCCGGACTATAATCGCCGGATGGCATCCGCGGCGGATGGCTCCCCACAACCTGCGCCAGCTCTAGACGTTCGTCTTCTGGTTGACAATATGCCCATGCTCGCGTGGTCCAGCCATGCCGATGGTTCCCTAGATTTCGTAAATCAGCAATGGCGTGACTATACAGGTTTGTCCACTGAAGAATCGTATGGTCCGGGATGGAAGGCAGCGGTTCATCCCGATGATCTCCCCGGATTGCTGCAACAATGGGAGACGCCGCCCGAACTTGATCACGCGGGCGAGCATGAGGTGCGGTTGCGCCGTTCAGACGGCGTGTTTCGCTGGTTTTCGATTCGTCGTGAGCCGCTGCACGACCAGGCCGGTGCCCTACTCCGATGGTATGGAACGGCGGCCGTCATTGAGAATCGAAAACAGGCCGACGCGCTGCGCGCTGCCGAGAAGCGCACAATTCTCTGTGCTCGCCCAGCAGCCGTCAACGAATAGAATTTGGCTCGCCTTCCCGTCTCCGTTTCCTTCCACTTGGCCTTGATCCAAGCTTTTTGTTCCAGACGGTGTAAAGCCGGCTACAGGGATCCTTGCTGGACCTGAAGCACCTCTCCCGAAATCTGCTCGATGCGCTTCGCAATCGCCCAACCGTGTTTCGGTTCGAGTGAGACCGTTTTCAGGATTAAGAGGTCGACCGTTCCTTGAACGAGATCGTTTGGCCTCGCCATACTATGATTATCTACAATAAGTATTGTTGATTGTCAAGGTATGCCCCTTCGGCAAGCGTGCTCGGAAGTTCACACCGCGCGGTCTGGACGCGGGTTCCGAAAGGACATTTCGAAGTCTGACAGCAACGGTTTTCCGGCCCGCTGTTGGACTCAGCAATGGCGGAGAGGAAATTGGGGGGACTCCGTACAAGCGGAGCCACATTTTCATACATCTCGCCACTACTATTTCTTTTCCTAAGCCTTTTATTTTCAAACTAAAGATTGAAAAGGAAGGACTTCCAGGAGATAGCCCGGCTGGCTGGGCGCAGCAGGTCCCGAGTTCAAATCTCGGCGCCCCGACCAATTTATGTTGTCTGTTCCCCATTACTTAGAGATGCCGGTTATTTTGTAGCCGCGGCTTCGCCGTCTACCACAGGGCTGCCACTCACGAAACCCTGGGCGAATATTCCCGTGAGTATGGCCAGGAGATAAAAAGGCACCGGTAATCCTAGCCTCGAACCGCGGCGAGGTTCTCCCATTCGTTCCATCACTTCAGTTGTGCTCCTATTCGTTTTTCCTGACGCCAAGGACTGAATCAAGCGCGCATGCGAATCAGATCGGTTCGCGATAGCGGCGCAGCCGCACCGCTGCGGCGAGGAATATCGCGGCTACTGCCAGCCCTACCCACAGACCCGGCGTACTGAAAAATTGCATCGGAGTGAGCGCTGACATCATTTCCATCATGTTTCCGCTCCGCGCAGTGGTGGTGGAAGGCTCCGGTCCGATCAAGCGGTACTGCAGCGCGCCGAGGAAACGCGAAGTTCTGAACGCAATCTTCTCGACTCCCCAGATCACGAACGGCGGCAAGAACGCCCATATAAACGGCGCGCGTGGTGCCCAAGCTGAAACCAGCAGCAACCAGCCGTAGATGGGCGCGTACCACAGGCCATGAACGGTCAGAATGTGGTAGAGGAGCATCAGTGAAATGTGGAAGAACGACACCCGTGCCCCGAGAGTCTCGACACTCAGTCCGCTTCCCGGCAGGACTGCGCTGCTCAGCAGCAGCATGACGAACTGCGTGACAACGGCGATGGCGAAGGTGAGGAGCGGCAAAATGACGAGGGGAATGGCGAACTTCGAGAGCACGGTGGTGAGGTCGGAAACCGGCAGCGACTTCCAGAACAGGATGCTGCGATCGCGGCGCTCGCCGTACAGCGCGTCGAGAGAGTAGAAAATCCCGACTATAAAACCCGCCCCCATGATCAGAGCAGCCGCGAATTCGTACGGTATGTCGAGCGGTTCGTGCCGATGCGTCGGGCTCACTGTCAACGCAGTCAAGAAGGCGAGCAGAACAACAACGGCGGCGGCCAGGGGGACGATATAGATCGAACGGTGCTCCCACAATTCGCGCCGCACCGACCAGTACATGCGCCGACTGGCGGTGATGACCGCAGGCGCGGTTACTTGCGATTCGAGGGGAGACCCGGGCACATTGTTTGATGGGGTACTCATCGAGTCCCTCCTTGAGCCGCGCCGCTTTGATTGCTGAGCACGGCAACAAACAAGTCGGCGATGCTCGGCGTTCGCACGTCGCCAAGCGCGGCGAGTTGCTGGCGTTCGACACGATCGAACAGCAGGATGCTGCGCCCGAACACTTGGCGTTCGTGGATCGGCTTCAGCGCCTGCGCAGCGGCGACCTGCTCGGGATTCACCATCACTTCCAGATAGCGCGACTCAAATTCTTCCATGCTGCAATCGAATACGATGCGGCCGCGGTTAATGAACATGACATCGGTCAGGACGTCCTGAATCTCTTCCACTTGATGGGTGGTCAACACGATGGTGCGGCTTCGATCGAAGTAGTCATTCAGCAGCGAATCGTAGAACTGCTTGCGATACAGAATATCCAGGCCAAGCGTCGGCTCGTCAAGCACCAGCAATTTCGCGTCAATGGCCATGACCAGAGCGAGGTGCAGTTGTGCCACCATGCCCTTCGACAATTCCCGCACCTTGCTGGCGAGCCGGATGGTGGTCTTGGCGAGAAAACCTTCCGCCTTCGCGCGATCGAATCGCGGATGCACACCGGTGAAGTAGTCGAGAGCCTGCCAAACGCGCATCCAGCGCGGCAGCACGGCAACATCGGCAACGAAGCACGCATCGCGCATAAGCTGATCGCGCTCAGTCCACGGGTCGCGTCCGAGCACCTTCAGTTCTCCCTGGTAGGGGGTGAGTCCAAGAATCGCATTGAGCGCGGTAGTCTTGCCTGCGCCGTTGGGACCGATTAGTCCGAGGATGCGGCCCTCCTCAACACGCAAATTGATGCCGTCCACCGCGATCGTTGTTCCGAACGCCTTCCGGAGACCACGCGCTTCTATGCATGCCATGGCTTTAGCGCTCCTCTTTGCGGGGCTTCGACTCGGCGGTTTTTGACTGTGCGCCAGATGATGCCGACCCGCGTTTTGCGGCAGCATCTAGTTCTTCCGGTGTCAGACCGAGCCGCTGAATGGTTGCGTGGACCCGGGGCCATTCCTCGGCAAGAAACCTCTGCCGTTCGCCTTGCAGCAACAGATTGCGTGCGCCCGTATTGATGAACATGCCGAGGCCTCGCTTGCTCTCTACCAGTCCCTCATCCACTAATTGTTGATAGCCCTTCAAGACCGTGAGTGGATTGACACGATAGTCGGCCGCGACATTGCGCACCGACGGCAGCGGATCACCTTCCTTGAGCACGCCGTCGAGTATCATGACGACGACACGGTCGCGAAGTTGTCGGTAGATCGGCTGACTGTCGTTCCACTCACGGTCCATCAGGTTTTCCTATCACCCCTTGCTGGAGACACGCCTGCCTTATTTTGCCCGCTGCAGGTCGAGGTGCGCGTGCACCGGCTTGTCCCCCGGCAGCATGTAGGTCCAGTCCTCGGTGTGATGGTTGGCGTCGATGATGGTGAGCACCGAGTGGTACATGTGTCCATACTTATTGCTGCCGGAAAGATCGGCAAAATCGAATTCCAGGGTCTTTCCGTCCGGCGAAATCTTGCCGGTCATGCGCGGGCGGTTCCCCGCGTCGCAATAATGGACCAGCGTAAGCCGGTCTGTGTCAACATCAACGTACAACATCGTCACGGGATGGTCGTATTTTGTGGGGTCCAGCGGCGTTCCTGCCTCCTGGAACTCGTGCACGAGGACGTTGCCCCGCGAGGTCACGCGCATCGAGACGTGCAGCGGCTTAATGTCCACTTTCGCTTCTACCGGCATGTCGGTCTTCACGGGGCCATCCCAATCCCCCGCGAGGGTTTTCAGTGCGTCGAAGGAAGTCTGCGCCTCGGACTTCGGCGCGGGAGCCTTGGGCTCAGCCATCTGGTGCGCGTCGGATTGCGCGAAAGCCACGGTGCCGAGCGACATCAGAACAACGGACAACACATAACGAAGGGATTTCATGTTTCATTCTCCTTTAAAGAAATTCATTTCTTCCTGATCTCGGGTCGGGATTATTCGCTTGGCTCAGTCACTTGCGCTCAACCAGCCTCAACGACCCCGCCCCGCCTTATACTGATATAGTGAACTATAACACTACTTCAGATGTCAAGCGAATTCTTATCAAAGCCGAAACTCTCATTTCTGGAGCAGCACTGGAAACTGGGGATCGCGGTCGGTGCGGGAGGTCTGGAAGCCTCACGGAGGACAAACGTGATCGCTTACAGACCGGTCCAGACGCTCGTCTATAGTCTTGGAGAAAGGCGCTTTGAAGAGGGTAAAAGAAATTGGCAAAGCCCGCCTCTTCCAGCCAGCCCTCGATCAGAGCCAACCGCAGCAGGCTGGTCCGCGACAGCTGCACGTGTTTGGCGGATCGCCAGGTCTTCGCGTTTCGAATCTGCTCGAGAACGGCGCCCCAACTTTGCGGGACCTTAAGCCCCAGGAATTCCTCTGTCTCTGCCCAATTCGGATTGTGCGCATTTGTGCGTGGCAGGCTAGGCCCTCAGAGTCATAAGACATGCCACCGAAGATTTGCAGAGGGAGTCCATGGTGCAATTCTGCATGTTCAGGCTCATGTTTCGCTACAATCCAAGTAACACCACCAAATCCATCTGTTAAATTCTCTTGCGAGTGCGAGAGCCTGTCCGGCTGGCAGATAGGGCGTCCCATAAGCGGACACATGGCAGCAGTCAAGGGCGGCACTTCGTGCTTGGTTTCAACGACTTGCGGATGGTAAGCGGCTTGCACCACATCAGCATCATGAACACCCTACTGCGCGATATTCGTTACGGCTTCCGGACTCTTACGCGAAATCCTGCCTTCACTGCAATAGCTATCCTTACGATTGGGATTGGCATCGGTGCCAGCACTACAGTCTTCAGTTGGATGCGCTCGATGCTGTTGAATCCGTTGCCCGGCGCCACGCAGCCGGAACGAGTGGTCGCCATTGAAAACATGGCACCCGACGGCGAGCCGATCACGACATCTTTCCTCGATTTCTGTGATTTCCGGGACCACCTAAAACTGCTGAATCTCGTGTCGGTGCGGGACGGGAACGTATTTTCGGTGGGCGAGGCTCCGAACACTGCGAAGGTTTGGGGTGAGATGGTGTCGGGCAACTTTTTCGAGATGCTTGGCGTACAGCCCGAAGCGGGGCGTTTCTTCTCCGGGGCGGAACGCGACGACGCGCAGAATAGCCACGCGGTCGTAGTGATCAGCGATAGCTATTGGAAAAACCATTACCACTCCGATCGTCTAGCTATTGGATCTACCCTGCGCATCAACCGCACGCCATTCACGATTATTGGTGTCGCTCCCGAAGGTTTCCATGGCTCCCGGTCGGGACTGGATTATGAGCTCTGGATGCCGATTACTATGTATGGCCAGTTGACACATACGGGCGTTTGGATGTTGCGCGATCGAAATACGCGCAACTTCATGATGCTGGCGCGGCTCGCGCCGGGCGTGACTCTGGAGCAAGCTCGCGGCGAAGTGCAGGCGCTTGCTAACCGGATGGCAGTAGCCGACGCAGACTCGAATCAGGGGATTGGCGCGACGGCCCTGCCAGTCTGGCAATCGCACTTCGGCCCCCAGGTGATGTTGTTAACGCCGATTACGATTCTGATGGGCGCCAGCGGGGTGGTTTTGTTGATTGTTTGTGCGAATCTGGCGAATCTGTTGCTCGCACGCGCTACGGGAAGGCTGAAAGAGTTTAGCATCCGCTTGGCTCTGGGGGCGCGACCTGCGCGACTGACCCAGCAGCTTCTTACCGAGACACTTCTTTTGGCAGCGGCCGGCTCGGTCTGCGGCTTGATGCTGGCAAGTGTGCTAGGCGGCGCGCTGCGCTGGCTTCTTCCGGCCGTCGCAAGGCCGACCATGTTGCAGCCGCCGCTGGACGGGCAGGTCCTCGCTTTCACGGTGTCTCTAGCGTTTCTCGTCGCCGTCCTCGCCGGACTCGCTCCTGCTCTTCACGCTGCCGGCGCCAACGTCAACGAGGCGCTTAAGGAGGGCGGCCGAAGCGCAACTTCGGGAGTTCATTCGCAGCGTTTGCGAGGGTTGCTGGTGGTTTCCGAGGTCGCACTCGCCGTGATTGCTCTGGTGGGTGCAGGACTGTTTGTCCGGAGCTTTCAGACGGCGCGCTCGATTGATCCCGGTTTCACTCCGGAAGGTGTGGCGCTTGCGCACTTCGACTTTTCCGCGGCGGGCTACACCGCGCAGCAAACCGACAGTTTTTGCCGCCGTTTGCGCGAGCGGCTAGAGCAGCAGCCTGGGGTGGCCGCGGAGAGTTACGACGATTCCCCGCCCTTGGGATTCAACGGAGGAAACTGGGAGACGCTTGAGGTCGAGGGTTACGTGCCCGGGCGGAACGAGAACATGAAAATCTACCGGGACCTGGTTTCGCCTGGCTACTTTGACACGATGAAGATTCCCCTGTTGGAAGGGCGTGACTTCGATCTACGAGACGACTCCACATCGCGGAAGGTGATGATCGTCAACCAGGAATTCGCGCGCCGGTTTTTAGCCCATCGCAGCGTGATCGGACGCAAGGTGCATGGATGGGGCGAATGGTTCACGATCATCGGTGTCGCAAAAAACAGCAAGTATCATCGAGCCACCGAGAGTCCCCAGCCTTACTTCTACATTCCGATCCGCCAGGTTTACCGTCCGGAATATGGTTTGACATTTGATGTGCGCACCTCCGGATCGATGAGCGAAGCGGTTTCGGCGCTACGCCGCGAGGCAGCAGCCATTGATCCGGCTCTGGCGGTCGTCGACGCGGAACCGATGACGGAGTATGTTGCAGCGTCGCTGTTCGGCGCGAAGATCGCGGCGAGCCTTTTGAGCGTGCTCAGTGGGCTGGGCTTGCTGCTGGCAGCCGTCGGGCTGTACAGCGTGATGGCCTATTCGGTGGCGCAGCGAACCGGTGAGATCGGTATTCGCGTGACGCTGGGAGCGCAGCCACGGGATATCATGCGCCTGGTGGTCCGGCAAGGCATCGTGTTCGCTCTGGCGGGGCTGCTGGTGGGATCTCTGGCTGCTGCGGCGCTCGCGCACGTGGTGTCGGCGATGCTGGTGGGCATAAGCCCGGCCGATCCACTGGTATTCGCTGTTGCAAGCGTGTTCACGGTGCTGGTCGCGCTGGCATCGGCAGCGATTCCCGCTTGGCGCGCGCTACGTGTAGACCCGGCGGTGGCGCTGCGCTGGCAATAGAGTTGATCGCTTAAGTCGCACCACTGCAGAAACCTACAGGCTTGCCGAGCCGAATTGGCGGTGGCCTCGAGTCCCATTATTGCCTTTTGGAAAGTTGCAGACTTCAGCGACGCCAATTCTATTCGCGCTCCTGACAGACTGTATCCAGAACACGCGATCCGATTGCTTCCATATTTTAGTTCAACCGAGGTCGCGCGCTGCACTATGTTTGAGCGCCGCGTTAGCAGTCTCGAAATCCCTGCGAGATCATTTTCACGCACCACACCAGGGTGATCGCGACGCAACGGGTAGCCGATGCGGTTATCGCTCCTAATCCTGTTCGCCGAGAGTTTGCATGTACGTTTTGCCGTACGGATAGAAAAATTCCTTGCGGCCTTCCTGCCACGCCTTTTTGAGTTCGGGCGTTGTGATGTCCCAGTCCGGCCGACATTTCTTGGTAACGGCCCGTAGGTCCTGGCGTAGATCTTCGAGCGTCGGTCGGCCGAAGAACCAGTAGCCGTTGTAGACCTTATAAATGACCAGAACGGGCTCGAGGACAATCACGTGGGGGATCATGGGATTGTGGGCAGGATCGGTGTATTCCGCGATGTCGAGATCTTTTTGAACCATACGCCCCGCGTCCGAGAGGAAAGGCCAGTGGGCGCCGACGCCGCTACGATATTCATTCGTCTCGGTGATATTGTCGGTACTGATTGTGACAAGCCGGCAATAGGCAACCTCGAGTTCACGATGGAGTTGAACAAGCAGTTCAGCCTGGCGGCGGTCCTTGGGGCAGAAACCTCCGCGGCCGAGGACCAGAACCATGGGATGTTGTCCTTGCAGTTCGGAGAGCTTGCGACGTTTCGCGGTGTGGTCGGAAAGCTCATAGTCGGGGAAGATAGCGCCGGAAACAATGTCAGATCGCATCTAATACCCTCCACAGTCGGATGCCCGTCGCCGGCTTACCTCTCAATGGCCCGCAGCCGGCGTTCTCATAGCAGCTTCAGCCAATGTGCCGCGCCGTAAACCCTCAACGTGAAGTACCGACAAAGCGTCGGATCAATGCGGCGATCTCGTGCGTCTTTCGAGCCAGGCTCCCTGTAAAGGATGGAGAGGCCATTTTATCTGTGTCGTGCGATAAAAAGTCGGGTGTCTCACGCGGTGTTCCGTGCCTTGGGCTGTGCCCGGCAATTGAAATGATACTACCAGCGCGGAAACCGCCAATATCTGTATCATATGAAAAAAAGCCGGGTGTTCCACGCGACGTTCCTTTCCCTGGGGTTGGTCCAGCAATTGACAGGCACACGCAGCGAATGGCTCCATTTCGCCTCTCAAAACAACCATAGCGCCAAGGGTCCCCAGCTTCGTCATCCGCAGTCAATTCCTAAAGCCATCCCAGCATGATCTATGCGATCAGTCACGGGCGCCTTGCCACCAGAGACCTGTGCAACCCAATTTACTCAACTCAAATCCCGGGCTACCTTCTGGCACCATTCCTCGTGATACGAAACGTCTTCGTGCACCCGCACCGCATACGGGTCCACCAGGCAGTGGATGTCGTAGGCGGCCGTCATCAGGCACGTCTTACTTCAGAGAAGACTTGCGAAATGAGAGCGGAAAGCCTATTGTGGGGTTCCTTGTTGTAAACGTTTGCTGATGCGCTGGTATTGTCGCGCCGCGGTTCTTATCTGACGTTTGGGCTCTATTGTGAAAGGCCGTTTTGTGCGTGGTGTGGTACCCAGAGGTCTGATTAGAGATGACTAGGCAGTTGCATCGCCGAGAATTGCTGGCGCAACTAGCTGGAGCTTTCGCGGGGATGGCGCTGCCGCCGGCCACCGTTTTGACGAGCGCCGGCCTACGATTGGCTGGAGAAGACTGCGAAGTTCAACTCGCCTCCGTAAGCGATCACACCATTCGACTTAGCGTCTTTCCCGTCGAGCGCGGGGTCACGACCGGCGTTGCCTTCGATGGGTCGCTGATGGAGACTTCCTGGGGCGCTCCAGCCGCTAAGCTCCGCGGGGAAGTCCAAACACAAACGATCGAATGCGGACGGATGAAGGTGCTGTTCTCTCCGCGCCCGCTCGCGTTCACGATCAGCACGCCTGAAGGACAGACGGTCCAGCAGCTCTCCGTCGACGAAGAAACGGGATCTGTCTCTTTCCTGACGGGAGACTCGCCGCTGCTCGGCCTGGGCGAAGGCGGCCCGCAGTTCGACCGGCGCGGATCAACCGACCGCATGAAGAGCGGACAAGGCGGCTACCAACTGGCGACGCATGGCGGTCGAGTTCCAATACCCTGGCTGATCGGAACGGGCGGCTGGGCAATGTTCTTCCATCAGCCCTTCGGCACATTCGACTTCACGGGAGCGCGGAGCCAGTTTCTGCCCGCCAGCCCGCACGCCGCTTTGCCGCTGGATATTTTCTTCGTCGCTTCGCGCCATCCCGCGACGATCATGGCCGAGTATGCCCGGCTGACGGGATACGCCGAGATGCCCCCGCTTTGGAGCTTCGGTTATCAGCAATCGCACCGCACGCTGGCCAGCCGCGAGGAGGTGCTTGCGGAAGCAAAAACGTTCCGTGAGAAGAAGCTTCCTTGCGACGCACTGATCTATTTGGGCACCGGGTTTTGTCCTTCCGGTTGGAACACGGAAAACGGATCGTTCGTGTGGAATTCCCGCGTGTTTTCCCACCCGAAGGAGATGCTCGATGAACTCCACAAGGACAATTTCCGAGTGGCGCTTCACGCCGTGATTCTATCCGACAAGCTTCGCGGAACCGTCCGCGACGCCTGCGAATTGGCACGCTTCGATGAAGAGTTGGCAAGCTGCCATTGGGACGCGCATCGCAAAGACTTTGCGCTCGGAGTTGATGGCTGGTGGCCCGATGAAGGCGATCCGTTGGATATTCCTTCGCGCTTAGTTCGCCATCGTATGTACTGGGAAGGCCCGCAACTCGACAGGCCAAACGAGCGCCCTTATGCACTACACCGCAACGGTTATGCCGGCATGCAGCGATATGGCTCTTTTCTGTGGTCCGGAGACGTTTATTCCACCTGGGAAACACTGAAAGTTCACATCCCGATCGCTATCAACACAGCTCTGACGGGAATTCCCTACTGGGGCACGGACATTGGCGGCTTTGTGCCCACAAAAGAATTTACCGCCGAACTTTATTTGCGCTGGTTTCAGTTCGGAGCTTTTTGCCCACTGTTCCGTTGTCATGGACGCGCGTGGAAGCTTCGGCTGCCGTGGGGTTGGAACACCGGCGACGTCGGCCCAGCCGAAATCAACAACTACAATGGGGCGGCCATTCCTGATTCCAGCCAGCTGCACAACGAGCAAGTCGAAATCATCTGCCGCAAGTATCTCGAGCTGCGCTACCGCATGCTTCCCTATCTCTACAGCGCGGTGCACGAATGCGCGACTACCGGGATACCCATCATGCGCGCGCTCTGGCTGGAGTATCCGGATGATCCGAAAGCAGTCGCGTGCGGCGATGAATACTTGTGGGGGAAGGACGTGCTTGTGGCGCCCGTCGTGGAAAAAGGGGCAGAATCGCGTAAGGTCTATCTTCCGGCGGGCGGCTGGCGCGATTTTTGGACGCAAGAACGAGTGGAAGGTGGTCGCGAGATCAGCCGAAAGGTGGATCTGGCGACCCTGCCGCTCTATGTTCGGGCCGGATCGATACTCCCTCTCGGTCCCGTGAAGCAGTTCGCCGGAGAAAGAGTGGACCAGCCTCTCTCCATTTCCATTTATCCAGGCGGCGATGCCTCTTTTTTGCTTTACGAAGACGACGGCAGTTCCTTCAACTATCGCAAGGGCGAGTGGATGGGGATTCAAATGGACTGGCAAGACGCAAATCGCACTCTGACTCTGCGGCTCGCGCCCGGATCACAGATGCTTCCACCACTCCGCAGGAATTTGGAAGTAAAGCTCCGGCAGGAGACACGTTCTGCGATCTTCGACGGAAGCCCGCTTGAGGTGCCCTTCGAGCGAGCCGACAAGGCTTAGAACTCTTTCACGCTGTCAAGTTACAGCGGCGCCGTGGCGTCGGCGATGGTCGTGAGAGAGCTAACTGTTCGCCGAGGCAAACGTTTGCTCAGTGTATAGCTATGGCCCGCGACAGAGACCAGAGACTGCAGCTACAGAGGAGACAGCGATGATCAATCGGCGTGATTTCTTGGAGCAAGGGGCAATGGGAGCCGCCGGACTCTTACTGGCTTCAAAAACCGGCTTGGCGTCCACGGCCGGCTCACGCTTGGCCGACTCGCGCATAGAAGTGCTCTTCGACGAGCCTCTCGGCACCGTCTCTCCAAACATTTACGGCCATTTTGTCGAAAATCTCAGCGGCGTGCTCTACGACGGTATTTGGGTCGGCGAGAATTCCCCGGTGGCAAATATCGCTGGTCTTCGGAAAAGCCTAATCGAACACATGCGCAAGATCAAAGCTCCGGTAATCCGCTTTCCGGGCGGGTGCTTTGCCGACAGCTATGACTGGCGCGACGGCATCGGCGCCGCTGAAAAGCGGCCCCGCCGCACGAATTTCTGGGCCATGGGTGAATCCGAAAAAGCGCCCGCGAGTCACCGCTACGATCCCAATGCGGTCGGCACGAATGAGTTTGTCCACTTCTGCAAGCTAATTGGCGCGGAACCGTATCTCGCCGCGAACGTAAGAAGCCTACCGGCCTCGGCGTTCCAACAGTGGGTGGAATACTGCAATTCACCGGCGGGAAGCACGACGCTTGCCGATGCCCGCGCGGCGGCCGGGTATCCCGATCCTTTTCGAGTGAAGTATTGGGGCGTAGGGAACGAATCGTGGGGCTGTGGCGGCGAATTCACTCCTCAAGAGTACGCCGCAGAGTTCCGGCGTTACTCCACATGGCTGCCGACATATGGCGACAACTTGAGCCTGATCGCCTCAGGGCCGAACACGGACGAATGGAGTTGGACCAGAGAATTCCTGGAAGAAGTGCTGCGCAAAGGTCCCGGGGAATTGCGCCGCATTTACGGGATAGCTTTGCATCACTACGCGTGGAACCTGAGCCGCGGAAAAACACAAGAGTGGGTGGCCGGCAAAGGCGACGCGTTAAAGTTCGACGCCGTGGATTGGTACGAGCTGCTCCGCGAAGGCGACCGCATGGAGGGCTTGGTCACCGGACATTGGCAAGTCTTGGCCGAATTTGACCATCAGCATCGCGTGAAGCTCGTGGTGGATGAATGGGGACCGTGGTATCGGCCTGGCAGCGAAGCCACTCCGGGCGACCAGCTCGAACAGATGCCTACGCTACGGGATGCGGTTTTCAGTGGCATGACTCTGGACATTTTCAACCGCCATCCAGAAAAGGTGGCGATGGCCAACTGCGCGCAGCTTATCAACTGCCTCAACAGCCTGTATCTTGCGCACGAAGATAAGTTCGTGATTACGCCGGTCGGGCACCTTTTCGAACTCTACGCCAGCCACCAGGGTGGGCGGGCGCTGCGCACGGTTTTCTCGTCGCCCAATGTGCACTATGACCGGGACGGACAATCGGCGTCGTTCTGGGGATTGCGCGGCTCTGCTTCCGTGCGCGACAAAAACCTGACGATCACCGCTGTCAATCCGAACACAAGCGAGTCTCGCTTGGCGGAAATATCCCTGAGAGGCGCCGCCGTCAAGGAAGCCAGCATGCACTTTTTAAGCAACGCGGACATTCACGCCCACAACACGTTCGAGCAGAGGGATGTGGTTGTCCCTCAGACAAAGCCGCTAAGTTTGAGCGAAGGGTTCCTTGTGGCGGAGTTCCCGCCAGCCTCGGTGGCCGCCCTGACCCTGCAGCTCAATTAGCATGAATCAAGGAAATTGTCTTGGCAGCAAATAAATAGAGGCGGGGGCTGCACCGCCTCCGCCTCTGGTATAACAAGATTGTGGCGCGCCTGAGCTTTGCTGTTATGGCCTAGCCCTCGAACTTCGACCGGCGCCGATCCCGTCCCCGGCACCTGAGGGACCACCGCTCGGGGGTGTAGAACGGCGGTCCCAGGTGTGGTTGTCCTGAATCAGGCTAGAAATAGAGCTTTCCTCCTAGCTGCCACCATCTCGGCAGAGTCTGCGCGGTCACCTGGCCAAAGTTGCCTTGGGATAGATCACCCTGGATGTTTTGGAAATTGGCATGATTGAAAAGATTGTAGAACTCAAACCTAAATTGAAAAACCAGGCGTTCGGATATATGTGTGTTCTTATAGAGAGTCATATCCGTCTGTATAAAGGCCGGATTGCGAAATGCCCCGGATCTCTCGTTGCCGTTCGTACCCGCCGTCGGAACAGCAAACTGCGCGGCTGAGAAGACTCCCGTTGTATAAGCTCTCCGCGACGTCGCCTGCTGATAGCTGGTCACGTCTGGATAGCTGAAGTTATCCCCATTGGCAAGATAGTCCCCCGTTTGAGTAAGGTGGGCGTCCGCACCGGCAACATAGTTTGCGCCGTTGTACGCCGCGGAGGTAAACACCGTGAAAGGATAGCCAGTCTGGTAAATGCTCGTGCCACTCAAGCCCCACCCGCTGGTCGCGTGTCCCACAAATCCCGCACCGCCGTTCAAGCCGGGCTGCTCATAGTTGAAGCTTGCGGAGAAACGGTTGGGAACATCCCAAGGAGATGGACCGTAAAACTGTCCAGGATTCTCCGGGGTTGGATATCTGCTGCCGTCATCCTTGGAAGAAGAGTGTGTATAGGAAACGTCAAAAAACCCTCGGCTGGCTCTGCCTCTGAGGTCAAAGGTCACGGCCTCATAGTTGGCGTACCGATTGTTCTGGGTATAGGCGATTTGGCCAAAACTCGGATTGGGCCGCGTTGGCGCAGAGCCGAGGGGCTTTCCGATTAAGGCTCCCGGCAGTTCATTGACATCCACACCATAGGACACCTGACCTCCTGCATTGCCGTTTCCCACGAGGTTAGAAGTACGAGAGCCGCTGTACAGGGCTGCAGCAACAAAATGGCTACCGACCCTGTGCTCAAGCGTGCCTGACCAGATATACGCGGTGGGAGAGACAATGTTTGGGTCGATTCCTCCAATCCCTAAACTTGCCCCCGGTATTCCTCCTGCGGCGTCCAGACAGGGTGCCACTGGACACAAAGTTGTACCCGCTAACTGGGGGAATACGAATCCGAACGGAGGTTTGCTGCTATTACCCTGAACAAACACTGGCCGGTTACCCGGAGCGTTTGCTGCGAAAAAGGTAGGAATGATGAGCCCAGGTGGGTTGCCCCGAAATTCCTCCTGAATATTGGCGGGTGTGAGCCAATTGGAGAACATCCCGAATCCGCCGCGTAGTAGCCAGTTGCCCCTTCCGTTGATATCCCATGCGGCGCCGATCCGCGGCGTGTAGGCTTTGGGTGCACTGGCCAGCGCATTGTGAGTGGGCTTCGCAAAGCCATTGGCCACTCGAGCTTCGATAGCGGATCCCGTGCCAAGGTAAAAATTGCCAAAAACAGTGGCGGACGACCTGGAGTATGGGTTTCCCTGATCGTCGAAGCGGAACCCGAGCGTTACCGTCAGATTGCGGCGGGCTTTCCAGGTATCTTCGGCAAACAGGCCCCAAGTCTTGGAGGCAGCATCCCAGTTCCAGAGTTGCTGCACACCCGTTATGGGGTTGTACATGACGCCACCCTCGGTCAGGGGGGCATCTTGAGCCAGTGATAACAAATTGTTGAAACTGAATCCGGGGTGAGACCACGGTCCTTGGAAAGGCTCGACGTCATCGCCGTATAAGCCCTCGTAGCCTACTTTTATGACGTGCGCGCCGCGGACATGCGTCAATACGTCACGCCAATGATAGTTGTGTTGAATGAAATCGCCTTGCGCGAACCCTACGCCATATCCAACACTCTGCCCGGTGACGCCGATTCCTGGAATGGTGAAGTCTCCCGTCTCGCCAAGTTTGCCCTCGATGCGATTCTGCGCAAAAATTGCTTCATTCAGCGTCGTCGGACTGAAATCGTGTGTCCAGTTCACCTGTAGCGCACGCTCCCAGTAGTTGTTCGTGGTAGAGAACTGCGGGATGACATTTGGCGCGGGATTGGACTGAAGGGTACGAAAGAAACTGCCGTAGATGCGATCTTTGCTGAAATATTTGTCCACGCGAACGAAGTACTGGGTGCCATTGATGACGTTTGAGGAATTGAATATTCCGCTGTCAATCATCGGCGTAGCGCAAGGCAAGTTCTCCGTAGCCGCTGTTCCACAAGTTCCCGCGAAAATGTTATTTGCAGTTTTCGACACGGCAACGCCGACCACATGGGTTGGTAAGTAGGTATTCAGTACCTTGGTTCCAAATGTGCCGGGGTTATGCGCCTGGGCGAAAGCCGCGAACGCGGGGTCTGGGAAAGTTATTACCTGGTTGCCAGTAGAAGCAGAAGAACGCAAGGCTTCTATTCCAAAGAAGAAGAAGAATTGGTGATGAGGAATAATTGGGCCACCGATCGTCCCGGAGAGGTTGTTGCTATGGAACGGATTGTAGGAATGATCGGAGCCAGGCAGCGAATATTTCGCAAACATCGACTGGTAGTTGAAATAGTCGCTCGCCAGACCGTGGAATTGATCCGCACCAGACTTTGTCGTCATGGCATTCTGGAGGCCGCTACCGCGCCCGTACTCGCTTGAATAGGTGTTGACCTGATTGTTGGATTCTTGAATGACGTCGGGGTTGGGAGTAAGATTCAGGACTCCCTGTCGAACGCTGCTCGTGACGTCAAGTCCGTCAATGATCCACATATTCGCAACTGTTCCTTGACCGTTGGCGCTGACGTCCACGGCCTCTTCGGTGGAGAAATTGCCTGCATTAGCTCCTGGAGTGCCCGAAGCAACACCGGGACCGCCCGCGAGTCCTAGTCCCGTGACGCCAGGTGCGATGGTGGACAACGAGAGCATATTGCGGCCCGCCAGCGGAAGCGTCGACAACTCCTGGGTTTCGAGCGTCTGTTGATTCCGCGTCTCCGCTGTGTTCACGAGCGGATTCTCAGCCGAGACCGTCACGGATTCCGTCGCTGCGCCAACCTTGAGCGCGATGGGCACGCTCAGGTTTTGATTCGTCTCCAGCGTGACAGTCGCTCGCGCTGTCGAAAAGCCCGACGCTTCGACCGAGATTCGGTAGGAACCAGGGGCCAAACTCAGAAAGCGGTAGCCTCCCTCGGCGTCCGTGATCGTCGACGCCGCAATGTGGGTCGCGAGGTTTTCCAGCACTACCTTCGCTTGAGTGACAGCCGCGCCACTCGGATCGGTCACGTTTCCTTGAATATTTGCCGTGTACTGAGCCCACGTCGACCCAGACATTAGAAGAACTGCGACAAGCAGCCGGATAGACCATCCAACCAACAATCTCGCTTGCATTGCGCTTCACCCCCAAAGATGGAGAGTAAACATTTACAAAACGATTTCAGTGTAAACGTTTTCTCGATTGCCAAAATATATATGCCACCGGTTTTCCACTGTCAAGCAGTTTCTAGTACTTTTCTATTGGCGCACTGGGGAAACGTATCCCGTGGCCTCCGGCATCAAGTTTTAGGTCTTCACCTTGACCCAACTCTGTTTGCCGCGAATATCGTTTTGCAAAAGGGAGGAATTTTCATTCAGATTGATTAGGAGCATGTCGACGTGACCGTCATTGTCGAAGTCCCCCAAAGGCGCATCCCCGGTTGCACTGCGCCTCCGCAATCCCCGGGCCAGCAGCCTCGGCTCGGTACCGTTCGCGTATTAGCTAAGAGTTTTAGAACCTTCCGGGTAGACGTTACCCGTGACCGCCGCAGGGCCACCACGGGCAATGCCGTAGCATTTCGTCGCCTGCGCGATGCCTGGCTGTTGGCGGACGTCGGTGACGTGCCGTCCAGCTTCCGCCCCTACGTCGACAAAGCGCGCATGGAAACGGGCGGCCGGAAGGGCTCGGCTTGGTTGTCGCCACGCCTTGCCCAAGCAAGCGTTCGGCAGTCATGGCCATCGCCGAAAGTCCCATAAACGCGGGATGTGTATAGCTCCTTCCGGAGGAGTTCCCTTTCCATCTACAGTGCCATGTCCGTTTCCAAAACGATGCGTTCCTCCAAGCGCGCAGCAGCAGTCTCTTGGAATCCGCGCAAAAACCGTGCAGAAAGTTTGCGCGCTCCGCCTAAGGCTGCTTGGTTCGAGAGTCCTCTTCAAACAGTTTGTATCGGTAGTGCTCTTTTTCTTCCTTCGTCGTCTGTTCCCGTAGCTGCGCCAATCGCTGAAGCAGCTCAGGGATCTCTTTCTTGTCGCCGGTCTTCCGCAGCGCCTGAATCAGGCGGTACACCGCGGTTTGATCCTTAGGATCGATGAGCAGCGCAGCTCTGCACTGCGCAATCGCTTCCTGGTACTGTCCGGTTTGCATGTAGAGTTTTGCCAGCACCCCGCGACCCGCGGAAAGTGTCGGCTGTAACGTGACCGCTCTCTTCGCCGAACTCATCGCAAGCTTGAACTCCGGCGTCCCTGGCTCCGCACCCTTTTGCGAAAGCACATCCGCCTGCAGGTAAAGCAGCAACGGGTCGTTCGGCTTCCGGGCTAGTTTTGTCTGAACCGACTGCAAGGCATGATCGAGATCATTGGCCTGTACGGCCGCCAAACCCTGCGCCGCGGTGCTCAAAGATTGGTTCGGGTTCAATTCATAGGCCTTCTCAAAATCCGCCTCGGCTTTATCGTACTGCGCCAACTGCACGTACAGAACTCCTCGTGCGACGTAAAGGTCGTCTGCTTTTGGCTGCAACGACAGGCCCTCCGTAATCACATCGATACCCACCTGAAACGACTCGTGCGTAAAGCAAATGTTGGCAAAATCCAAATAGAGGCTGACGTTCCGCGGCGCCAGCAAGAGCGCCTGACGAAGCGCGTTCACCGCTTGCGGGGTGTCTCCGGCGTCTTCGTAAGCCGTCGAAGCGAGCTGCAGCGTGTCCGCATCCGCGTCCTTGGCCTGCAACAGCGGTTGCAGCGTGGCAAGGGCGTCCTGCGGCTTCTTGGCCATAAGCTGAATAGAAGCGAGAACGAGATGTTCCCGCGGATCCTCCGGCCGAAGCGCCAAAGCTCTCTGAAAAGTTGTCACCGCCTCATCCATCCGCTTGAGCTTGACGAGGCAGGTCGCGTAAGCATGCAAAGCGTCGGGCTGAGAATCGAGCAGTTCCCCGGCTTTCGCGAAATCCGGAGCCGCGGCAGCGCAGTTCCCCTTCCGGTACTCCAGCACCGCCAGCATGGCGTGCGCCGTCGGGTCTTCCGGACGCAATTGCAGCAAATGATTCAGCAGTGGCACAGCCGTCTGGTTCCCGGCCTGGTACTCAATCTGCGCCGCCCCCGCCAGAGCCGCAACGGTGTTCGGAGAGATTTTCAGCGCTCGATGGAATGCCGTCAGTGCGTCTTTGCCATCCCCTTTGCTTGCGAAAGCGATGCCTTGCAGCGTCCACAATTGCGGATCGTCAGGCGATGTTTCCAACGCCGCGCGGCTCAACTCCACTGCTTTGTCGTAGTCTCGGGCACGGAGCGCCGCCGTGACAGGCTCAATCTGGCTCTCAGAACTCTGAGAAAAAGCTGCCGAAGGACAAGCTAACAGGAGAATGGCGAGCCCAAGAATGCTGCGGATCACGATCGAGAATTCACGAAATCGTTTCATCGGTGTGAACACAGGATACTTCATCCGGGAAATCGATTACAGCCAGGGGTTTGACGCCGAGCCTCCGCCGCGCTATATATAGGTCATTCGAGATAACGCTTACTTAGGTTCGCGCGCTCGGCCGTCTTTCCAAGCGCACCTCCCGGAATCCGCGGAGGCCGTCCGTTAAGCGATCTCCGGAGGTTTCGCGATGCAAAATAAAACCAGGCGCCAGTTCCTCAAATCCGCCGCGGTTTCCACTGCTGGACTACTCGCGGCCCGTTCCCTTCCCGCCTGGCCGCGCTCTTCGGCAGCTGTGGCGATCACTCCGCAACTCGCCATCTTCGGCTATTCCAATGTGCAACTCCTCGACGGCCCCTTCCGCACCCAGTTCGACCAAAATCATCAGTTGTTCCTCAACGTTAACGAAGACGGCCTTCTCAAACCCTTCCGAAAGCGCCAGGGCATGCCCGCCCCGGGCCCCGACATGGGCGGCTGGTATGACGATGCCGACGACTTCAACGAGAAGGACAATTTTCACGCGTTCATCGCCGGCCATTCCTTCGGCCAGTATCTCTCTGGTCTCGCTCGCGCCTGCGCTGTCACCGGCTCGAAGCCCACGCAAGAAAAAGTTCACCGCCTTGTGCGCGCGTTTGGCGAGACGGTTGAACCCACAGGAAAGTTCTACGTCGACTATCGCCTGCCCGGCTACACCTTCGACAAGACTTGTTGCGGCCTCATCGATGCCCATGAATTTGCATCAGATCCCCACGCCCTGGAAGTCCTCAAGCGCGCCACCGAAGCGGTCCTGCCGCATCTCCCGGAGAAAGCTCTAAGCCGCGCCGAACAGGAAGCCCGCCCCCACAAATCCATCGCCTACACCTGGGACGAAACCTACACGCTCCCCGAAAATTTCTTCCTCGCCTATCAACGCAGCGGCGACAAACGCTATAGAGAGTTAGGCGAACGGTTTATTTATCACGAGTATTACGACGCCCTCGCCGAAAGTCACAATGCGCTCCCCGGCAAGCACGCCTACAGTCACGTCAATACGTTCAGCTCCGCCATGCAAGCCTACTTGGTCCTCGGCGATGAAAAGTATCTCCGCGCTGCAACCAACGGCCTGCGCATGGTTCAGGAGCAAAGCTACGCAACCGGAGGATGGGGACCCGACGAAGCCTTCGTGGTACCCGGAAAAGGCCTCCTCGCCGAGAGCCTCGGCAAAACTCGCTCCAGCTTCGAAACTCCCTGCGGCGCCTACGGGCAATTCAAAATCACGCGCTATCTCCTGCGCGTAACCCGCGACTCCCGCTACGGCGACAGCATGGAACAGGTGCTCTACAACACCGTCGCTGGCGCCAAACCCATTCTCCCCGACGGCACCAGCTTCTACTATTCCGATTACAACTCCCATGCCGCCCAAAAAGTCTATTACAAGGACAAATGGCCCTGCTGCTCCGGCACGTTCCCGCAACTCGCTGCCGACTACGGCATCAGCTCCTACTACCAGTCCAAAGAAGGCGTCTACGTCAATCTCTTCCTTCCCTCTCGCCTAAACTGGATCCAGGGCGGCACGCGATGCACTGTGACTCAAAAAACGAGTTATCCCACTTCGAATACCACTCAGTTCGAGCTGGAGATGGCGCGCCCTGAAAAGTTCAGCGTGTTTCTGCGCGTTCCGGCATGGGCGGACGCCAAAACGCGCATCTCCGTCAATGGCAAACGAGCGGAAGGCGATGTTGTCGCCGGAAAATTCTTCGAACTGTCGCGCACCTGGAAGACTGGCGACCGTGTGGAATTTGAAATCGGGATGCCGCTTAGCCTGCAACCTGTCGATGCGGAAAACTCCCAGATCGTCGCACTCCGTCGCGGCCCCCTCGCGCTCTTTGGTGTCGGAGATTTGCCCGCGAACTTCTCGCGCGCCCAATTGCTGGCCGCTAGCCCAGCGGCTCAGTCTTCAGAAAACTGGCTGGTCCACAGCGACGCCGGAAAAATCACATTCCGTCCGTTTGCCGCCATCGGCGACGAACCTTATCGTCTCTATCACACCGTAGAAGCCTAGCGCCGCTCCGCGGCTTCCCATCGCCGGGACGCGCTCAAGTTTCCTAAGCCTTCAAAACCGGCGTCCAAACCTGCATCGGCGTGCCCACCCGATTCGCCCACGCGTAGTAAGGAATGAAGCTCAGTTCCACGTGCCGTCCTTGGGAAGCTTCGGCACTGTACGTACGATAGAGCGCGCTGTGCGAACTGGACTTCTCGTTAACCGCCCCCGTATGTTTCAGCACCACGACGCCCCCCAGCAAATCCCTGCGGAACTCCTCGTGAAACGCCGACGCGCCTTTTTGCCGCACATCCAGCGAAACTTCAAATAGCTGCACACCCTCCGGCTGATCCAGCTGCTCAAGACAATAAACCAGCGGCCCACGCTGAACCGCGACACGCCCATAGTCATCCACAACACGCGGGTTCGCCTCAATCACCTGCGGCGTCATCCCAAACTTCACATGGATATCATCGCCGGCCGTCCACCGCCGCCGCAGCGCAAGATACTGCCCCGACGTCGCTCCCGAAACCGCCTTGCCATTGATCGAAACCTGCGTGCCCTCAGACCACCCCGGCACGCGAAGATAAAAAGTAAACTCCGTCGGCCTCGCCGGGGTCACAGTAATATCCGCTGCGCCATCCCACGGGTAGTTCGTTTTCTGAAGCACCTTCAGCCCAGTCCCATCCTCAAGATGCCAATCCAGCTGCGCATTGTCGTACAAATGCAGGTACAGTCCATCCTTGCTCGTGCTATAGAAATACCCGGGCAGGGAAGCAAACGTCCGCTCCAGATTCGGCGGGCAGCACGTCGTGTCGTACCACGGATTGCGAATCTGGTCGCCGCCCGAAGGATCAAATCCCAGCGGATTGCGGTAACAATACATCGTCCCGTCCAGCGACATCCCCGAATTAATCCCGTTATACAAAGCCCGCTCGATCACATCCGCGAATTTCGCATCGCCAGTCGCTGCGAGCATTCGCCAGTTCCACATCATGTTCCCAATGGCCGCGCAACTCTCTCCATAGGCCGTGAAATTCGGCAGCTCATAAGAATCGCCAAATGCCTCGCCAGAACTTCGCGCCCCAACTCCGCCCGTCACATACATTTGGTCTGACACTAGGTCTTCCCAAAGCACGTTCAGCGTCTTCAAATAGGTTTGATCGCCGGTTTCCAGATAATAGTCCGTCGCCCCGCAGCACGCGTACATCGCTCGTACCGCATGCCCTTCAAGATGGGTGCGCGACGTGAACGGAATCCCGCAGAAATGATAAACGTACCCGTGCTGTGGCAGCTTGATCCGCTCGTCGCCCTGAAGAATATATCCCGCCAACTCGAGGTGCCGCTTGTCTCCCGTCGTGCGGTACAGTTCGATCAGCGCCATTTCCATTTCCGGGTGCCCCGAAAGAATCGGCTTCTTATCCGGCCCCGGCCCGAAATTGGGCAACAAATAGCCGTCGACAAATCGAATTCCCGCGTCGAGCAAAGTCCGGTCGCCCGTCCCGCGATAATAGGCAATCGCGCCCTGGATCATGTGACCGAGGTTGTAAAGCTCATGCCCCCACCGTTGCACGTCAGGCTGCATGCGGTCCTTCGCCTTGTCGCCCACGTAGTAGCTATTCAAATACCCGCTGGGCTCCTGCACCGCGACAACTTCCTTGGTGATCCCCTCCGTCAGTGCGCGCAGCTCAGGGCGGTCGCCAGACTGTAGCGCAAACCCTACCGCCTCCGTCCACTTGTACACATCCGAATCCGAATACACCGGCCCATGCTGTGCCGCATCGCTCTTGCCCGCGAGCCGCAAAAAATTGTTCATCCGCCCATTCGCTTCGAGCAACTTCTCCATCGACGGAATACTCTTCTCGACGTTCGTGTCGCGCCGCGCGCCCCAAAATCCCTGCGTAACCGTCACCGCGTGGACAGGAATGTTGTGCAATCTGGCGTACGGCGACTTGTCAATAAAAAGCACGCCCTCATCTTTCCAGTCTGGACTCGACGCACTCGTACCAGCTCCCCGGGACGCCCCAAGCAAACTGTGCGTAGGCATCGCTGTCACCGCAGCCGCCGAAACCGCTGCGCCCACAAATTCGCGCCGCGTCAATTTAGATCTCTTCGACATCCTGGCCTCCCCAGATCAAACCATGCAAGGCCCTACGACCGGCGTCCAGACGCTCGAGAGCAAACGTTTACGCGCTCTGCACAATAAATCATTTCCAGGAATGCATGCAATCACTTTTCCTGCCGCCCGCCGCACCCATCGATCGACCGCTCTCCACGGCATTTGCGGGTCGGAGCCCCCTCGGCCATGATCGCCTGCAGGACGCGCTTTTCCCGCGAACCTGGCACAATTCCGGTTAAATACGCCTCTATGACCACCTCATTTCGCTGGTCCTGAACAGCGCCTCAGCTTTGGCTCGATCACGGCCATCAAGCTCAGTGATGCTGAAACGGCACTCGATGGTGTCGCCAAAATACACCGGCTTCTTGAAGACAAAGTTCATTCCCGAAGCCAGCTGTCCGATTTGTCCGCCAATTTCCGTGAGTAGGCTGGCCACTAAAAGTCCGTGACAAATTCGGCCCTGAAAATCTTTCGTGCTTGCGAAGCGATCATCGAAATGCACCGGATTATAATCCCTGCTGAGTTCTGCGAAAGCCGTCGTATCCTGTTCCGTGAATGTGCGTGAAACAGTGAAAGAGTCGCCTAGCTTCAGGCCGGCAATCGTTTTTTCTCGGATGTAGCACATACGGACTGTTCCTCACGAGGAAAGAAACTGCTAGCCTCCCCGGCGCACCCTCGTTGAGTGGGAATCGCCCCACAAGGAAAGCTCCCAGGTTTCAGCGACCATGCTCGGGACGAATCTTATCCTGCGCCGTTTCCGCGGACTTGAACGTCCCGGCCGTGAGAAAAGCAAATATCGCGGAACCTCGAGCGGCTCGAGATTCTTTCCAACGGCCATCACCGACGAGCCCGTCGTATCAGCGGCCAGTGCCTTCACCTGATCGCCGCCACCCATGCCCGCTTTTCGTACCGCCTCGCGGGCAGCGCTGGCCAAAGCGCGCATCTGGTCCTCTTGCGACTGCGCGGCATATTCCGGATCTTCGGGTTTGTGGTGCAGCAGTGAGGTCGCCGGCAGGCCTCGGTCGCTGTCCACGATGGAAACGCGAACGCTCAAAGTTCCAAAATCAACGCCAGCCACAAGGGCCATGGGATCTGCACTCGTTCCCTACAAATGGTCCGCAACAAATTGCTAACCGGCGTGGTCGTACATATCCCAACCGAGGTAGCGTGTGGCGGCTTCATGCACCGCGGGAGCCACGGAAGAAAAATTAGCAGCCACGTGATGCTCGAAACCGTTTTCGCAGATGTAGCGCAGCAATTTCTGCAGCCCAGGAATCTCAACCACGCCGGCGCCTCCAAATGTTTCCAGCGGGTCGTCCGTGAACCTGCCGCTGCCGGTATAGCCGCGGATTCTGCCGGAGAAGTCGTCTGTCGAGAAGCGCGCGAAGCACATCGCGCCCGATTTCACCTGTCCCACGCACGTTCCAAACGTGTTTTCCTTCCCAACCGTGCCCGCGATGATCGCCTGATAATCCATCTTCACGTCTTTGAAGAAATGCTTCGGCAAATTACTGCAATGGAAGCACACCGCCTTGTTGGGATCGTTTCCGTAATTGTTGTTCCAATCGAGCAGCGCACTGGGCGTCTCCGAAGCCAGCTGCAAGGCATGCATACCGAGCACGCCGCAAACGTCCACTTCGCACGCGCTCGATAGCAGCGAGTCACTCATCATGCTCATCACCGTGCAAGGCACCACTCCGAGGTTCTCTTCGAGTGAAGTCCAACATTGCACCGCGCTGATCTCGAGATCCGCGGCTTTCATCCACTGATCGATCACCACTCCGAGCTTGGCCATCTTCAGCAGAGCAGCCCGGGGAATGTCCGTCGTGGTCACATATTTCTGGATGGATTCGAGCTTCTGCACCGCCGCTTCGTCGGTGTCCTTCATCCGCTCGATGCGCCCAAGAACTTCCGAGAGATCCAGCGTTTCGACCGAAATGCCGCTGGCCTCCAGCAATTTCTCGCTGTACCGCACGGTATTGAACGCCGTCGGCCGCGCACCCAGCGCGCCGATGCGCAAATTGCGCAGCCCTTTCACGACCCGGCACACGGCGGAGAACCATTCAAGATCCTTGGCAAACTCCGCGGAATCCGCCGTTTCCGTGTGCAGAGTGGTGAGAGAATAGGGAATGCCGTACTGCCTCAAATTGTTGCAAGCCGACATTTTGCCGCAAAAACTGTCGCGCCGATCCGCAATGGTCATCTTCGACTGCGTATCCGGCGTGGCCTGCACCAGAACAGGTACATTCAGGCGCGCCAGTCGCAGCGTATCCGCGATGGCGCGCTCGTCTCCAAAATTCGGCAACGTCACGATCACGCCATCAATGGCATCGCCTTTGGATTTGAACAACTCCGCGCATCGTTTTGCCTCTTCGTAGGTCTCTACCGCTCCGTGTTTGCTCCGCTCCGGACCGAGCACAACCACGTCGATATCCGCCTGTTGCAAGACCCGGGTCATCTCTTCCCGTCCCGTCTTCGCCAGATGAGCCGGGAAGAACCCCCGGTTCCCCACGATCACTCCCATCGTCATTTTTCTTTTGTTGGCCATGGTCCCTTAGGTAGCCTTCTCTCAGTCACTTTCTCGCAAACGTCCTCAACTCGCTGATGGCATCGCAGCGAAAACGCAAATCAGTTCTTCCTGTTCTTCTGCCCATAATAGGCCTGCTTGCCGTGCTTCCTCAGAAAATGCCGGTCATGAAGCGTTCTGCCGAGCGCGCTCGCATCCGCGTTTACCGCCACCGTCAAGTACGCCATGCGCGCCGCGGCTTCGAGCATCCAGGCGTTCTCGGCCGCTTCACGCGGGTCCGCACCCCAGGCGAATGGCCCATGGTTTGCCACGAGCACCGCCGGAATCGCCATCGGATCGAGTCCTTTGAATGCGCGAATGATCACTGCCCCCGTATTGGCTTCGTACTCGCCTTCGACTTCGTCATCCGTCAGCACTTCGGTCAATGGAATCGCACCGTGGAAATAGTCGGCGTGCGTGGTGCCGGAGCACGGAATTGGTTTGCGGGCTTGAGACCACGCGGTGGCATACTCGGAATGCGTGTGCGCAATTCCGCCGATCGCGGGGAAGGCCCGGTACAGAGTGGCATGCGTGGGAAGATCGGAAGATGGTCGCAACCTCCCTTCGACCACCTGGCCTTGCAGATCGCTGACGACGAGATCCTTCGATGTCATCCGGTCGTAGGGAACGCCACTGGGCTTGATGACGATCAAACCTTCTTTTCGCGCTACGCCGCTGGCGTTGCCGAAGGTGGAAAGCACCAAGCCTCTGCGGACCAGGTCCAGGTTCGCTTCCAGGACTTCCTCTCGTAGTTTCGCTAACCGCATTCGCCCTCGACTTTCTTCCGCGTTATTTGCGCGTTGAAAATCGCAAGACTGTCGACGACCGGTACGTTTCGCCCGGCTTCAAAACCGTGGACGGAAAATTCGGATGGTTCGGCGCATCCGGAAAGTGCTGCGTTTCCAGGCAAAGGCCAGTTCGATGGGCATAAAGTTGGCCACCCTTTCCCTGCGCGCCGTCCAAAAAGTTGCCGCTGTAAAACTGTATACCCGGCTCCGTTGTGAGCACGTCCAGAACTCTCCCGCTGGAAGGCTCGAAAACCTCGGCGGCAAGTGACAACCCGCCTTTTTCCGATCTTTCCAGCACCCAGTTGTGGTCGTAACCCTTCCCGAACTTCAGTTGCTCGTCGTCCTGATTGATGCGCGCCCCAATAGCCGTCAGCTTCGTAAAATCAAACGGCGTGCCCCGAACCGCGCGTAATTCTCCCGTGGGTATCAGCGTCGAATCCACCGGCGTAAATCGCGGCGCGCGAAGGAGCAACTGATGATCCACAATCTCCTTGTTCATGTCGGCGGATAGATTGAAATAACTGTGATTCGTTAAATTGATGACCGTGTCTTTGTCCGTCCTCGCGGTGTAATCGATGTGCAATTCGTTGGCTTCGGCCGGCAGGGTGTAGGTAACCTTCACTTTCAATGTCCCGGGATAGCCTTCTTCTCCGTTCGCGCTGGTGTAGCTCAACTCGAGAACCTGGGCATCTGGACGCGAACGGGCAACGCCCGTCCAAATCTTTTTGTTAAAGCCGACGCTTCCTCCATGCAAACTGTTGGGTCCATCGTTCTTCGGAAGATGAAACACGGTTCCGTCCAGCATAAACTCGCCGCGCGCGATGCGATTGCCGTACCGCCCGATGGTGCCTCCAAAGTAGGATTTGCCCTGCTCGTAGCCATCCAAGGTATCGTATCCGAGGACGACGTCCGCTGGTTTGCCGACGCCATCGGGAACCTTGAGCGAAACGAGAGTCGCGCCATAACTGATCACTACCGCCTCGGCACCTTTGTTGTTGGTCAGAACGTAGCGGTAAACTGAAAGGCCCTCTCTGGTCTTGCCAAAATCAGAAGT
>Ga0210384_10001651_pt1 | contig 29534 bp, 32 predicted proteins | sample IncBWH2MmetaG_FD_160574 | JGI IMG/M metagenome (GOLD analysis project Ga0210384, IMG submission 160574) | Forest soil microbial communities from Barre Woods Harvard Forest LTER site, Petersham, Massachusetts, United States - Inc-BW-H-2-M | ecosystem: Environmental > Terrestrial > Soil >...
AGCTCTCCTCCATCGCGATTTCAACCATCTCGTGCAACTTGGAATCGCCGATGTAGCGTTCCGAGTTCATGCGGTTGATCGTGGTCATGAGTTCGCGCAGGCGCGTGGCCGCCGGGCCGGACCGGTTGGCGATCGCTGCGGTCACGTCCTCGACCTCACCCATCAGGGTGCGCGCGACGCCCTCGTGGATCGCCTTCTTCGAATCGAAGAAGCGATACACGTTGGCCGGGCTCATGCGCAGCTCTTTGGCGATGTCGGCGACCGTGGTCTTTTGATAGCCGATCTGCCGGAACAGGCGCTCCGCTACCACGAGAATCCGCTCCCGCGTGTCGCTTTCGATGTGTTCCGAAATCAGCGTCATGTTGTACTCAATGTTCAATTATTCCGCAGCTTCAGCAAGCGGAAATGCGGGTTCTTGATGTTGCGGCGCAGAAACGGCCTGCTCGCTGGTGCCGCTTTCCTCGAGGCTCTTGCGGAACCAGAGGGCGTAGAGGCCCGGCAAGTACAGCAAGGTCAGGAAGGTTGCAACAAACAATCCGCCCATGATGGTGATCGCCATCGGGCCCCAGAACGCCGAGCGCGACAGCGGGATCATGGCCAGGATCGCGGCAAGCGCGGTCAGCACCACCGGACGGGCGCGCCGGACGGTGGCCTCCACAATCGCTTCCTTGCGGGTCAGGCCATGGGAGACGTCGGTCTCGATCTGGTCCACCAAAATCACCGCATTGCGCATGATCATCCCGGCGAGTGCGATCAGCCCTAGCAGCGCCACGAAGCCGAACGGCTGGCCCGCGACATTCAGGCCCAGCGAGGCCCCGACGATGCCGAGCGGCGCCGTCAGAAACACCAGCAACAGCCGCGAAAAGCTCTGCAACTGGATCATCAACAGCGTCAGCATCACAATGACCATCAGCGGGAATAGCACGAAGATCGAGGCATTGCCCTTGGCGGATTCCTCGAACGCGCCACCCGCTTCGATCCGGTAGGCCGGCTCGAGCTGATCGCGAATCTGCTGCAGCTTGGGCCAGATCTGGTTGGTGACGTCGGGCGCCTGCACGCCGTCGACGACGTCGCCGCGCACCGTGATCGCCATGTCGCGGTTGCGACGCCAGATGATCGGCTCCTCGTGCGAATACTCGATCTTGGCGATCTGCTGTAGCGGCACCACAACGCCGTTGCGGGAGGTGATGGTGAGATCGCCGACGCGAGCGAGATCGAGCCGCTCCGACGGCACGGCGCGGGCGACCACGCCGACCTTCTCGATGCCGTCACGGATGGTCGTGACCGGCGCGCCCGAGATCAGCATGGCGAGCGCCTGCGAGACATCCTGCGGGGTCAGGCCGAGCGCGCGGGCGCGATCCTGATCGACCACAAGCTTGAGATAGGGCGACTGCTCATTCCAGTCGAGCTGCGGGTCCTTGACGTTCGGGTTCTCCTTGACCACGTCGCGCACCTTGTAGGCGATCTCGCGCACGGTCTTGGGATCCGGGCCGATGACGCGGAACTGCACCGGGAAGCCGACCGGCGGACCGAAGTTGAAGCGGTCGACGCGAACCCGCGCCTCGCTCAGCATGCCGTCAGCGGCTGCATTCTCGATTTTCGCCTTGATCCGCTCGCGCGCCTCGACGTCCTTGGCGACGATCACGATTTCGGCGAAGGCTTCGTTCGGCAGCTGCGGATTGAGGCCGAGCCAGAAGCGCGGCGAGCCCTGCCCGACATAGGCCGTGTAGGTCGCGATGTCCTTGTCGTCCTTCAATAGCGTTTCGGCCTGCTTCACGGATTTTTCCGTGACGTTGAAGGCGGTACCTTCGGGCAGCCGAAGCTGCAAGAACAGTTCGGGCCGTTCCGACAGCGGGAAGAACTGCTGCTGCACATGGCCAAAGGCCACGATCGAAGCGACGAACACGCCAACCGTTGCCACCACCACCTTGACGCGGTGGTCGACGCACCACTGGATCATCGCGCGCAAGCCGCGGTACATGCGGGTCTCGTAGATCGCGTGCGGGTCGTGGTTGTGGTGGACCGTGATGTTCGGCAAGAGCTTGACGCCGATATAGGGCGTGAAGATCACCGCCACGAACCAGGAGGCGACCAGCGCGATCGCCACGATCCAGAAAATGCCGCCGGCATATTCGCCGACCGCGGAATTGGCAAAACCAATGGGCAGAAAGCCTGCTGCCGTGACCAGCGTTCCCGTCAGCATCGGAAATGCGGTGGATTCCCAGGCAAAGGACGCCGCGCGGATGCGGTCCCAGCCCTGCTCCATCTTCACCACCATCATCTCGACCGCGATAATGGCGTCATCGACCAATAGGCCGAGCGCGATGATCAGCGCGCCGAGCGTGATGCGATGCAGGTCGAGCGACATCGAATTCATGACGATGAAGACGATCGCGAGCACCAGCGGCACCGAGGCCGCCACCACGATGCCGGTGCGCCAACCGAGCGCAACGAAGGAGACGAACAGCACGATCGCGAGCGCCTCGATGAACGAATGCACGAACTCGCCGACAGCGTGCTCGACCACCTTCGGCTGATCGGCGATCAGATCGACATTGATGCCCTGCGGCACCGCCTTCATGAATTCGGCGGTCGCATTCGAAACTTCCTTGCCGAGCTCGAGGATATTGGCGCCCTTGGCGGTGACGACGCCGATGCCGAGCGCGGGCTTGCCTTCCTGACGCACCGTAAAGCTCGGGGGATCGACAAAACCGTGCGTGATGGTGGCGATATCGCCGAGCCGGAAGGTGCGGCCGTTGCTCTCGACCGGCGACTCCGCTACCGCCTTGACGCCGTCGAGCGCGCCAGTGACGCGCAGCGGCACCCGCTGCGAGGACGTTTCCACCATGCCGGCCGGCACCACGTTGTTCTGCTTGGCGAGCGAGTCGAACAGGGCCTGCGGCGTGATGCCGAGCGTTGCGAGCTTGGCATGCGAGAATTCGACAAAGATGCGCTCGTCCTGGGTGCCGTAGAGGTCGACTTTTGTCACCCCCGGCACTTTCAAGAGCCGTTGGCGCAGGCCTTCGGCGGCCTTCTTTAACTGCGCATAATCGGCGCCGTCGCCGGTCATCATATAGAGGATGGAATCAACATCAGAGAATTCATCGTTGACGACCGGGCCGAGCAGGCCCGCCGGCAACTGGCCCTGCACGTCGACGAGCTTCTTGCGCAGCAGATAAAACAGATAGGGCACGTCCTTTGGCGGGGTCGAATCGCGGAACGTGACCTGCATCGCCGTAAAGCCCGGCTTGGAATAGGTCTGCACCTTCTCGAAGTAGGGCAATTCCTGCAGCTTCTTCTCGATGGGGTCGGCGACCTGCATCTGCATTTCGGCCGCGGTCGCGCCCGGCCATATCGCCGAGACGTTCACCACTTTCACCGTGAAGAACGGATCCTCGGCGCGGCCGAGCTTCTGGTAGGAGAAGTAGCCGGCGATGCCGAGCGCGATCATCAGAAACAGAATGAGCGTGGGGTGGCTCACCGCCCAGCCCGAGAGATTGAAGCGCTTCATGTCACCCTCCAAAATTGCTAGCTGTCAGCGATCACGCGTTAGAATGACAACGACGAGACGACCTTGACCTTCTGGGTCGGGTCGAGCTTCTGCACGCCAAGCGCGACGACCCTGGCGCCCTCGTCGACGCCACCGGTGATGACGACGTCGTTGCTCTCAAAGGCCTTGACCGTGACCGGCTTCAGCGTCACGTCGCCCCTGTCATCGACGACGTAGAACGAGGGATCGCCGCCTTCGTTGAACAGCGCCGACAGCGGCAGCCGCGCAACGCGCTGGGTGGCGGGATCGGCCAAGGTCAGCGTCGCGGTCATGCCGAGCGACACTCGGTCATCAGCGCCGGGCAGCGAGAATTTGGCGAGATAGGTGCGGGTCGCGGGATCGGCCGAGGGCGCGATCTCGCGCAGCTTGGCCGCATATTTCTTGTCGGGCTCCGACCACAAGGTCACCGTCGCGGTACCCTCCTTGGCGCGCCCGACCAGCGTTTCCGGGATCGCGACCACGGCTTCCTTTTCGGCCAAACGCGCGACGCGGATCGCGGTCTGCCCGGACGCCACCACCTGGCCGGGCTCGATCAGGGTCGCGGTGACGACGCCGCGGCTATCGGCGACGAGCGTGGCGTATGACAGCGAGTTCTTGGTGAGATCGACCGAGCGCTCGGCGCGATTGAGCCGGGCCCGCGCCTCGTCGGCGGCGGCCTTGGCCTGGTCGAGCTGCGCGTCCGTGGTCCAGCCCTTGAGGCGCAGATCTTTCGCGCGGGTCTCGGCGGCGGCGGCCTGCGCCAGCACGCCGGTTGCGGCGGTGAACTCGGCTTCCGCCTGCTCGGCCTGTAGCTTCAGATCGACCTCGTCCAGCGTCGCCAGGGGTTCGCCGACATCAACGCTCTGGCCGACCTCGACCAAGCGCTTTGCCACTTTGCCGGGAACCCGAAACCCCATGTCGGCCTCGATCCGGGGCTTGATCGTGCCGACAAAGCTCCGTTCCGGCGATTCCGCTTCATAATGGGCGGTCGCGACCAGGACGGGGCGGGAAGGAACAGCCTTTTGGGCCACGGAGTCGTTGCAGCCGGCCAGGGCAACCGCCATAGCAGCCAACGATATTCCAACTAAGAGTTTGGAATAGTTTGACAAAACAGACCGCACGAACATCGGACACTCCTTCGGCTGAACCTTAGGATAGTGTCGAATATTTAGTGACGAATGTCAACATTCGTCATTGATCATGATTTCGTGAGGGTTACTTTACCGTTGCCCACCTAGCTCGGCGGCGAAATCAGTCTTGATATTGCCCAGCGAGCAAAACGGGGAGGCAGGCGATCAATAGCAACACCCCAGCGCCAACAACGCGGCCGAGATATTGGTGGCGGCCTGCTTGCCCCCTCCGATCAGGTACGGTCCGCCCGAGCCCGCGAGATTGCCGATCGAATTGATCAATGCGATCACGTCAGCGGCCGCCGAGCCGGAAAGCCATGCGCTCGACGGCGCCCAGAATATCGCGAGTGTGCAAAGGGTGCCGGCGCCCCCGATGATGAACAGCCATTGCCAGCCTTTCAGTCCCAACAAGCCGTTGAGACCAACCAAAAACCGCGGCGCGCCGACGGCAATAGAAAGCAATACCGCGATCGCCAACGCGGCAAGATAGCTCGCGCGATCTATCGGGAGCGGACCGGTGCCACGGGTCGTCATGATACGGGCGAGCCGGCCGTCGAGCGGCCGGAATCAGCAGTGCGGAACACGATCACTGCGAACAACACCATGCCGAGCAGCGCCGTGAGCGCGCCCGCCGCCACCACCGGTTCGAAGCGTTCGCGTCCACCGAGGATGACGCATGCGATGCCGATCGGAAATGTGATCGCATCGGCGATACTCGCGGCGGCCTGATAGGGCGCAAGCCGGCTCGCCGCGGCTTGCGGAAAGGCGCGGTAGTACAGCGCCGACAGGAACATGACGACGAAGCCGAGCAGATTGAGATGGGCGTGCGCCGGCATCAGTGCGAAGTCCTGCCGTATCCCCATGAGAATGCCGAGCCCCATGCCGGTCAGCCCGAGGGAAATGCTGATGCAAAAAAGCAATTTGATCATGATCTTTGTCTTTCGATGGCCCGTAATGTGTAGGGAAGCGATTGGTCCCGGCCCGTGCCCAATGCACGATCCGGGATCCCTCGGTGCGCCGGACGGCTAGCAGCCCAGCAGGTAGCGCGGCACGCGCTCCTTGTAGCGGCGGTAGGCGTCACCGAACTTGCGTTCGAGATAGCGCTCTTCGCGGACGACGACGGCGAAGTGCAGAACGATCCAGTTCGGAACGATAAGCAGCAGCAGCCAGTCGAGCGCAAAGATCAGCCCGACCGCGTATTGTGTGATGATTATCCCGACGTAGAGCGGATTGCGGGTCCGTCGAAAGATGCCCTCGGTGACGAGCGCGGTGGTCGGCAGCAACGGATTGACGTTGGTGCCGTGACGCAACAGCGCGCGCCTGGCGACGATCGTCATCAGCAGTCCGGCCATGAAGATGACCACACCCCATCCGATCCGCCACGCCTGATCAATGTCCTCAATCAATCCAAGCGGCACCAGCCACTGCAGTACGCACGAAATGGCAAGCGTCGAAAGCGGAATGACCGGGGGAAAGACCATAATGTCGGGATGATCGAGAGTGGCAGTGCTGTTCGCAGCGTCGTCGGTCATGACTTCTCCTGTTATTTGGCAAAAGCGAAGCTCATTAGAGCGGGCCGCGTGTTCATTTCGGTTGCGGACCGTATTTCCAATTGTCTCCAATGGAGACATATATGGAAAGCTTCGCTTTGGCGTCAAGTGGTGATAAATTTTCCTTGCGAAATCAGTGGGGACTGAGGAATGGCAGCGAGGCCGCCGCGGAAACGCGACACTTTCCGGCATGGCAATTTGCCGGAAGCGCTGGTCGATGCGGCGCTGGTGCGGCTGGAAGCCGAAGGTGTGGAGTCGATCAGCCTGCGTGAGCTTGCGAGCGACGTCGGCGTCAATCACCGCGCGGTGTACCGGCATTTTCCGGACAAATTGTCGGTGCTGGCGCGCGTTGCGGAGCGAGGTTGGCGGCAACTCGCCCAACGGCTGAAGAAATCAAGCGCCGGCAAGGCGCCGGGTGAGCCGGCGCTGGTCGCCGCCAGCGTCGAGTTTTTCCTGTTCGCGCGCGATCACGCGAATCTGTTTCACCTAATGGGCGGTGTCCGCATCAATACCGAAGGCGAGTTTCCAGATCTTGAAGCCGCTGTCATCGATGCGTTGCAGGTGTTCGCGGTGGGTTTTGCCGGCACCGGGATGGCGCCCGCGGTCGTGGTCGAGCGTACCGCCGTGTATGTCGCGGCCCTTCAAGGCGTCGTCACACAAATCCTGCATCGGCGATTAAAGGTGGCGCCGGCGAAGACCAAGGCGTTCGTGGCCGACGTCTGTCGGATGCTGATCAAGGGAATACGCTGACATGGTCCGCGGCGGAGACCGCTTGATGCTACACGCCGGAACAAGCCGCGGCACGAGATCGATTGTTCGCGCCGGTCTTTGTTTGCTGGTCATGATGGCCGGTCTTGCTCTGCGCCTGCAAGGATCAGGCCTCGGGCTTCCGGCCTTCGCCGTGAAATATGGCGGCTCGATTCTGTGGGGGACGATGGTGTTCTTCCTGGTTGCGGCCGCCGCCTCCAATCTGTCGCGGCCCAGGATCGCGTTGATTGCGGCCGTGATCGCGGTCGGCGTCGAATTGTTTCGCCTGGTTCACACCCCGGCGCTTGACGCCGTTCGCCTGACGCTCGCCGGTGCGCTGCTGCTCGGCCGCATTTTCTCGCCGTGGGACATCATCGCCTACGGCGTCGGGATTTTGCTGGGGGCGCTGCTCGACAGTCTTGTCGTTGCGAAATTCAGGGACCGGAAGGCCGCTCACTCCGCGAGCTGAAAGCGCTCGAAGCGATCGAGCTCTTCCTCGATGCGGCGCTTTAAGTCCTTGCGCACATCTCTTTTCGCGCCCTTGCCCGTGCCGACCCAGCTCCATTTCTGCATCAGGAGTTTCTTGTTCGCCCGATCGGTCTTGAGATCGATCGCGGCGACGATGTCGCTGCCGACCAGCACCGGCAGCGCGAAATAGCCGAACAGACGCTTGTCTTTCGGCACATAGGCCTCGAAACGGTGCTCGTAGTCAAAGAACAGATGAGTCCGCTTGCGCTGGATGACCAGGGGATCGAACGGCGAGAGGATGTGCACCAGTTCGGATGCCTCTCCGCGCGTTTCTCCCAGTAGCTCCGGTCGTGCCCAGTGCTCCTGCTTGCCGGCGCCTTCGAGCGCTACCGGCACCAGCTCCTTGCGGCGCACTCTTGCCTCGATGAGGCGCCGGATCGCCTTCTTGCTCGGCGCATCGAGGTGACAGATCGAGTCCAGGCTCACGACCCCCTGCGCCCGCAACGCGCGGTCGAGCAGATAGGCCGTCGCCTCCGCCGGCGAGGCGGCTTTGGGCGGCCTGTCCCAGCCGAAATGCCGCGCCATCAGCTCATAGGTCTTGAGCATGCCGTTGCGCTCGCTGATCGTGAGAGCGCCGGTATAGAAACCAAGCTGCAACGCGCGCTTCGACGGCTTGCGGCTCGCCCACAGATGCACCTTTTCAGTGAGCACATCGTCCTCGATATCGCGGATGGTCAGCGCACCATCGCGCCTGATCAGCCGCATCACCTTGCGCATGTCGGCGGGCTTGACCGAACTGAGCCAGCGGTGGCCCTCGCGCTTGTGCAGCTTCATGGCGGGCACGAAGAAACGGAAATCCTTTGACGGCACGTAAGACAGGGCGTGCGTCCAATATTCGAATACGCTCTTGTCGATGCTCTGGGCCTGGCGCAGATCGGCGCGCCGGTAGGCGGGGATGCGGGTATAGAGAATATGGTGGTGACAGCGCTCGATGACGTTGATGGTGTCGATCTGCACATAGCCGAGATGGTCGACCGCGGCGGCCACCGCAATCGGCCCCTCGCCGAACGGCATTTGCGTGTCCAGCCGCTGCGCGGAGAGCCAGATGCGCCTCGCCTCAAGCTTGGTCAGGGAACGGGATTTGTCGTCGCGGGACATCGCCCGCCAATGTAGCTGGATTCGCCGGACAGGGGGGGAGGCCGAAGAAAAGCCGCGCTGCTGTTGCGCAACGCGGCCTGGGAAAAGGAAAACCCGGCTGGTCTACTTCGCCATGCTCATCTTTTGCGCCTTCATGTAGTGCATGCAGGCGCTCTTCATCTTGCCGTTGCTCATCTCCGTGTTGGCCATCGCCATTTCCTTGTTGGCGCCCGTTTGACCGGGGGCCATCATGGCGGTGGATTTGGCCATGTTATCCGAGGTGCACTTCATCATCATCGCGGAAGCCGGGGTGAAGGCCAAAGTCGAAAGCATCGCAGCAGCGATCAATATCCTCATCTCAAACCTCGCTTGGAAAGGAAACCAGCGAAATGCTGGCTATCGGGATACGCATTTTCCCCCGCTTACGTTTCCGGAAGACAACATTTTTGTGTGCTGCGGTGCAGCGTGAGGACGCGAATCAGCGCTTCGGCCGCTCGGCAATGCTGCCGGTTGCGATCTCCGCGTCACAATGCGCCTTGCCGCGTTCCGGCGCCTGACAGCGGTACACGCTGCCGGTGAGCCGGTCGACCAGCCACGCGCTCTCCTCGGTCGGGCCTTCAATCCCGACGTAACGGGTTCCGAGCGCGGTGACAAAGGTGGACAACAAGATCGCAACCGCGATCAAGGCCGCCCCAATCAAGATCGGCATTGAATTGGTGGAACCTGTCCCCGGCACGCCCGCCCGATATCCCAGATATTCGTTATGTTTTCTAACTGGCTGAAACACGGCCCCTGCTACGCATGGTTGCTTTTTCTCTTTTTTCTTGGCGAATAATGTTCTTGAACGCGCATCTGGCCGATTTGTTGTCCGCAGGTCGGCGCTCTCGCGTCCGCTTTAAGACGAGATCGCCGCGGTGAAACTTTTCGCCTGGCAATCAACATGAAGGCGGCCCGATGGCCGCCTTCATCCTCTAGATCGTGTTCGTTACCGATCCCTTAGCGGCCGAACAATGGGCGCATCATGCCACCAAAAAAGCCGCCGGGACCACCGCCGCCGCGGTAATGACGGCCGCCGCCGCCGGAGCGGCGAGAATGATGCACCGTCTCCTCGTCGCCGGAGTCATCTGCGGAACCGACGCGGGTCGAGACGATCTCCGAGAAGAGCGCCTTGTGCTGGAGCTCGTTCAGATAGCCGGTGGCGGGATAGTTGCGTGCCGCCTGCCAGCGCTTGATCACGCTACGGGTCTCTTCGTCGAACTTGCCGCTGGCCTTGATCTCGAAGCCGAGGCCGTTGAGGCGGCGCTGAACGTCGCGGCGCTGGCCTTTGTTCAGACCGAGCTGGTCTTCCGACACCTGACCGGCTTCGTCGGTGAAGGTCGCGGGGTCAAGGCCGGTGGTCAGGTTGCGGGTCGTGGTCGAGGGGCCGTTCTGTAGCGAGGCGATGCGGGTCAGCGCGAGCGTCTTGAACTGGCCGTTGGGATAGCTGGTCAGATAGGCGTTGAGCTCTTCCGGCTTGTTGGAATCCTTGACCGAACGCCAGAACTCCATCTCGACTTCGGACACCGGGCCGGTCGGGGCCGGCGCATTCTGTGCATCGGTGCTGCCTGCGGGCGGTGCGCCCATCGGGTTGAGATAGACCGTGCCGATCAGATTGGTGTGTCCCCAGGGCAGCTGGTTCCGGTTGGTCTCTTCGTTGACCTGGGCGCGGACCTTGGTCATCGCCTGCTGAATCTCGACACCGGGAGCGGCGATATTGGTGACCAACGCGCGGGTGAACGGGCTGTTGGTGCCGACGTCGCCGTCGAGCGCGGTCTGGCCGGGACCGGTGGCGAATGCGATCAGCGTACCTTCGCCCGACTTCATCTCGGCGAGGCCGGACTGTACCGAAACGCTGCGGGTCGCCTTGGCGGAGCGGATCTTGTTGGCAAACGGGTTGTCGCGGCAGGCGTCCAGGAACACCAGCTTGACCTTCGCGTCCGCCATAGTCTGTTCCAGCGTGAGGTCGACATTGATGGCGGCGCCGAGCTTGACGTCCATTTCGGATTTGAGGTCGGCATCGACCGGCAAGAGATAGTTGGTGCCGTTAACCGCGATGCCGTGACCGGCATAGAAGAACAGCGCGACATCGGCGCCTTCCGCCCGCTTGCCGAAGTCGAGCAGCTTTTCGGTCATCTTGTCGCGGGTGAGATTGGTGCCTTCGACGACGTCGAAACCGACGCTGCGCAGGACCTTGGCCATCGATTTGGCGTCGACCGCGGGGTTCGGAAGCGGCGCGACGTTCTTATAGGCGCCATTGCCGACCACGAAGGCGACACGCTTGTCGGCGAGGGCCGCATCGGCGCTGATGAGAAATGCTGCGGCTGTGATTGCTGCGATCAAGAAGCGCATGGTCCATTCTCCCCTGCTTTAAATCCGTCAATCGTTGGCCCATCAGGTTCATCGAGGGCCGGTCTGATGGAGACATTGTGATCGGATTCAGGGGAAATGGACTGTGAGCTAGGTCACGCAACGCACGGGAGTGATCGAACCGGGTCGCGCGACGCCACGACGGGCCCGCCCCCGCAAAAGCCGCCGTTTTGAGCCCGGTTTACCAATGTGACGTGGATCACATCGCCTGCTTTGAACCCGACCTATCCTCCCACCATCAAACGCTATGCAGGCGTATTTGCAGGCGTAACCCAAGAGGATACGACAATGACCAGCTTTCAGAAGTTCTTTGGCAAGGCGATTGCCATTAGTGCCGCACTGTCGATGACAGCAGGGCTGGCACTGGCGGCCGACGGCACCGTTTCCGCCGACAAGATTATTGGCGCATTACAACCGAAGCCCGTGACCCGCGGCCTGTCGATCGGACCGCAAGCCGATCCGACGATCAAGGCAAAGGAGATCAGCTTCATCAGGACAGTGCGCAACCGCAACACGCGGTCGCTGTCGCTGGGTGAACGCGAGCAGATCGCGGAGATCGCGTCGACCAAGCCGAACATCGATCTCGAGATCAACTTCGACTTCAACTCGGCCGCGATCAGCAAGAACTCGACCCAGGCCGTGCAGGAACTCGGCAAGGCGCTGTCAAATCCGAGCCTGAAGGGCTCGACCTTCGTGGTCGCCGGCCACACCGACGGAGTCGGCAGCGACGCCTTCAACCAGGATCTCTCCGAGCGCCGCGCCGACACCATCAAGCGCTATCTGGTTGATCAATACGGCATCACCGGCAGCGACCTCGTCACCGTCGGCTACGGCAAGACCAAGCTGAAGGATGCCGCTGACCCGACCGATGCGGTCAACCGCCGCGTCCAGGTCGTCAACATGGACACCAAGACTGCGTTGAAGTGACCGCTCGAGTTTGATCCGCCTGCCGGCGTTCGGCAGGCGGATTTCAAGGGAATAGAGCGTCGGACCAGCCGAACGTCAGGCGGATGGCCGGATCGCCTCAATACCTGACTTCGGTTTTGAAAAAGGGGATAGAGATGAAAAGGCTCGTACTCACCACTGCGCTCGTTTTAATCAGCGCTTCCGCCTACGCCGGCACCTATAATTTCCAGGGCGTCACCGTCAACGTCCAGGACGGCTGCCGCTCCGCAACCTGCGTCGCCGTCAACGCGCCGGGCTACGGCACGTATAACGGCAAGGCGCTTTCCGCCACGCGTTCGGCGAAGACGCACAAGTTGCACAAGGACGAAACCCGCTTTGCTTCGACCACCAAGACCGACGCCGCGCCAGTCGCGACGCCGCCGGCGGCGGACGCAACACCGGCGAAATTGCCGGAGCCCGTGTCCGAAACGACGGCTTCAACTCCAGCCCCGGCAAAGTGAAGAAACGTCATTCGGGGCGCGTCCACGAGTCCACGCAAAGCGCGGCCCAATGACGTGCCCCGCGCGGTCCGGAAATAACCAGCTCATAGGATGTCTGAGATGAGAAAGCATTTCACCGCCGTTGCCATAGCAGCCTTGTTCACGCTTGCCGCGACCCTCCCCGGCCACGCCGAAGACGCGCCGCCACCACCGGCTGCGGCGGCGCCGGCGCAGGCCGCACCGGCCCCGACCCCGGACGCGCCGCCCGTGAGCGTGCCGCGTCCTTCGATCGCGCCGAAGGCCACGGAGCCGGCATCGGCGCCGGTGGCGGACGATGCCGCGCCACCCCGCCACCGGCGCTACGCCCATCGTCACTACCGGCACTATGCCTATTGGCAGCCATTCCCGATCTACTGGCCGCATTTTTATCGGCAGCGGATCTACTGGAGCCGGATTCCCTGGTTCGCCTTCTGACGGCGGCCCTGATGCGACGCTCCCAAGCAAGCTCCGCCCGGACCTCGTGTGCGGGCGGCTTTTCTTCGAGCGCTTCGGATCTCAAATCCAGTTCTGGAAGATCATCAGCCGGTTGAACGTCGCCATCGACGTTCCGAGCGATGCCACCGTGATCGGCAGCATCGCGGCAAAGGTAGCGCCTGCGAGCGCGACGTACGCCCATAGCAGCCAGCGCGGATTGTTGCCGCGCCTCAAGGCATAGACCAGCGCAAGGCTCGCGACGCATGCCGCCGGCAGATAATAATAAATGAATCCGACGGTGCGCGGCAGCACCATCCAGGCGAGATAGAGCCCGAAATAAAACGCCAGGATCAGGAAGGCGTCGACCCGACGCGACACGATCCAGTCGCGCAGGCAGACCGCTACCGCAAGCAGCGCCGGCCACAGCACCAGGGGATTGCCGAGGAACACCACCGCGGCGATCCGATCGTCGCCCGTCTTGTCGAACAGGTACCAGACCGGGCGCAACAGCAGCGGCCATGACGGCCATGCGCTCATATAGGTGTGGCCGGCAAACGCGCTCGTGACGTTGTCGCCGAAAATCTTGCGCTGCGCCTCGACGATGTCGGAAGGCGACAGGCCGTAGAGCGGGACGAAGCTCGCCAGGTAGGTGATCGCCGGGATCAGCACGAAGCAGCCGACGAAATGGTACCACTTGAAGTCCGGCCACAGATCGGGCCGATACCAGTCATCCGCCTTGCCGTCGGAAAATTGCACGCGCCAGTTTTGCATCAGGCGGATCGCGGCGACGATCGCGATTGAGACGGCGAGCGGAAACAGGCCGCTCCATTTGCAGGCAGCAGCCAGGCCGAAAGCGAGGCCCGCTAGCGCAAAGGCGCGATGCGGCCGCTGTTGGCGAAATCCGTGCAAGAACGCGGCAATGCCGAACAGGCCGAAGGCGAGCGAATAGATATCCAGCATCGCGATGCGCGACTGCACGAAGACCATCTGGTTGAAAAAGGCGAGCAAAGCCGCCGCCACTGCCGGACCTTGGGCAGCGAACAGCGCGAGCGCGCAGAGATAGATTGCGACAAACGAAAGCGAGCCGAACAACACGCTGGGATAGCGCCAGGCAAAAGGCCCATCGCCGAACGTGCGGATCGAGAGCGCGATCAGTTGCTTTGCCAGCGGCGGATGCATCGCGTTGAGCATCGGTTGCGGCATCACCGGCTCGAGCATTTGCCGCGCCGCCGGCACGTAATGCACTTCGTCGAAGACGAAGCTTTGCGGCGTAGCTAGTCCGATCATCAGAGCCAGATGTGCCGCCACAAATATGAGAGCTGCGAAAATGCTGCTCCGAGCGACAGAGATGCTGCTTCGAACGACAGCAACGTCCGAAACAGGTAGCGATTCGTGCACAACATTTGCGGATGACTTCGGTTGCAAAATTTTTCGCTCTGATCGAGAGGAATTTTTGGTTCGTCGCGATGTTTGCATTGAACGTGTTTCGATCTCGCCGTCACTAACCCAACAGTTCGTAACGCGCCGCTTGTGTTAAATTTGCCACATCGGGGCACGCCCGATGCGTTATGATAGCGGACAAATAGATCGGTACTGAAATGAATTTGCGTTGTTGCGTTCTCAATTTCTGCGCGCCCTTCGTTGTGGCGATACTTGCCGCAAGCGCCGTTCATGCGCAAGCGCGGGTCGGCGAAGCCGTCATCATCCAGAATGAAGTCGTTCGCGTCGGGGCGTAGGCGAGCACGCAAATCAATGTCGGCGACGGCCTGCTGCGCGACGAAGTCGTGCGCACCGGCGATGCCAGCGCAGCGCGGCTGGTGATGGCCGACAATACCAATCTGTCGCTCGGCCCGAGTGCTTCGATCAAGCTCGATCGCACCGTGTTCAACGACGAGCACAGCTATCGCGAGATCGCGCTACGGCTGACCACGGGAGCGTTCCGCTTCGTCACCGGCAACTCGGAGAAGACCGCCTACAAGATCACGACGCCGCTCGCCTCGGTCGGCGTCCGCGGCACCGTCCTCGATATCCTGTCGCAGCGGGGCCAGACCACGGTGGTGTTGCAGGAAGGCATGTCGATCGTGTGTACGCTCAGCTTCCAATGCATCCAGCTGACGCAGCCCGGCGACACCGCCATCATCACCTCGACCGGCGGCAGGACCACGATCAAGAAGACCAATAACTCGCCCTGGACGTTTGCCGCGAACTGCGCGGCGGCGGCCGGGCTGTGCACGGTGAGCACGTTTGCCGACGCCGCGCCGGTCGATGATCCCACCGGCATGTTGTGCGGGCGCTGATCATGGTCAAACTCTCGCGCCGCCTTATTCTTTCGATCGCGCTGATGGCGACGATTTCGCTCGTGCTGATTTGGGTCCAGACCGTCCCGGCATCGGCGCAAACTCCAGGGGATTGCGACGGTCCCTGCCCGCCACCACCACCGCCTCCTCCACCGCCGCCGGTGACCGGCGCAGATAACAGCGGAACGTCGATCAACGGGCTTGCCAACCAGCGCTTCAACCAGATGATCACCAACCAGGTGCTCGGCAACGTGCTGCTCGGCATCAACGAGCAGATCAATTGCAGCGACTGCATCAGCGCGTTCGGTTCTGCCGGATCGTTTTCGGCCGGCGTTCACGGCCGCAAGGAACTGACGCCCAATCTGTCGCTGCTGGCGGGCATCGCCTATACCCTACAGCGTCACCAGCGCGCCGATCGGCGCCTTCGCGCTGCGCTATGATTTCGCCGACTGGGGATCGTCGCGGCCGTTCTTCGACGTCGGCGCTATCCTCTCCCCGTTCGAGAACGTGCGTTACAGCCGCAGCTACGTGACGAGCCTGGGTCTGGTTTCGCTCACCAGCTCAACCAACAGCAGCGACTACGGCGTGTACGGACGAGCGGGCTGGATCAGCCGGCTTTCGCCGCGCGACGAGGTCGCCGCCTCGATCGAGGTCTGGCAATTGTGGCAGCGGGTAAGCGCCTACATGGACCCCGCGGTGGCGTTCAATCCGTTCAACGCCTCGATTGCGGCAGGGACCGATCAAACCAATCTCGTCAAGATCGGCGGGCAGTGGACGCATCTCATTACCCCGAGCATCGAGGGCAACATCAACGGTCGGTTCGTGCAGTCCTTTGCGAGGCATTCCGGCGTCGTCGCCACCGTGACCGGCGATGGCCTCGTGGTGCCGACGATCGGAAACCAGAGCTGGTTCGAATATGGCGGCCGGCTCGGATTCCGCATCACCAAGGGCTGGGTGGCCGACCTGTTCGTCGACGGCACGCTGGGCCCGCAGCCGGTCGGCAACACCATCCACGGCGGCGTCGGACTGCGGATCAATTATTGACAGCCGTGCCAGGCAGTCGATCTTATATTCGACAATCGACGGAGGTCCGCGATGGAAAAGCCGCGGGTGCGAATCTACACCGACTACAAGAGCCCCTATGCCTTCGTTGCCAATGCTGCGCTGTTCGATCTGGAGAAAAGCGAAGCCGTAGAGCTCGAATGGCTACCCTATACGCTGAGAATTGCGGAGTTCATGGGTACGGTCGAAGAGCGCACGCCGCATTTCTGGCGCAAGGCCCGTTACGCCTACATGGACGCAAGGCGCTTTGCGAATGCCCAGGGCCTTACGATCAAAGGTCCGAAACGCATCTATGATGCGTTCTATTCAAGCGCGGGCATGCTGTTCGCACAGCGGCAGGGGATTTTTCGACCCTATCACGACACCGTGTTCAGGCGCTTTTGGAATCACGAACTCGAACTCGACGAGCTGCCGCAGATCAGCGGCATCATTGCGAGCCTCGGCGGCTCAGCCTCCGCCTTCGAGGCCTATGTGAACGGTCCGGCAAGAGCCGAACACGAGCGCATCATTGCCGAGGCCGAATCGCTCGGTGTCTTTGGCGTGCCAACGATGGTCTTCAACGGCGAGCTGTTCTGGGGCGGAGATCGCATCCCGCTTCTGATCGAGCGCATCCGAGCACCGGAAACCGCAGAGATCGCACTCGGAAAGCGGCGCGGGGGCGTCGGTCACGCCGACTAGCCCTCATAGGCGCGCCGCCAGCCCTCGATGTCGAGCTTGACCATCCCCAGCACGGCGGCCATCGCGCGCCGCGCGGTCGGGACGGCCGAGATATTTCCCGAGCGCGCTCGGCACGATCTGCCAGCGCTTGCGGCTCGTCGATCAGGCATGCTCCTCGGATATGTCGCGGTTGGTATAGTCCGGCATCATCGCGACTGCGATGACGCTGACGATCGCGCAGAACAGGATATAGGCCGCGATCGCGTAACCCGACCCGGTGGCGGCGAGCAGCGCGGTGGCGATCAACGGCGCCGGACCGCCGGAGATGACCGAGGAGAGCTGATAGCCAATCGAAGCACCGCTGTAGCGCAAGCGGGGCGTGAAGCACTCGGCGATTAACGCCGCCTGCGGGCCGTACGTCAGAGCGTGCGGTATGAATGACAGCACAATGGCGATGAAGATCGACACCGGCGCTGCCGTGTTCAGCAGGGCGAAATACGCAAAGCCGAACAGCCCGGTAAGGACCGAGCCGATCAGATACAGGCGCTTGCGCCCGATGCGATCCGACAGGTGCCCCGCCAGCGGGAGGGTGAAGAGCTCAAGGGTGCCGGCGGCGATCAGACAGATGAGCAGGAAGTCGCGATCCTGATGGATAACCTGGGTGCCGTAGGCGAAGACAAAGGCCAGGTAGATGTAGGCCGGCGCCTGTTCGACCATCCGCGCCAGCGCCGAGAGAATGATTGCCCCCGGCTGGCGCTTGATGACTTCGACGACAGGCACCCGCTCGACGCGCTTTTCGGCGACGATGCGGCGGAAGGCGGGCGTCTCGAGAATCCCCAGCCTGATATACAGCCCGACCGCCACCATGACGATGCTGAGCATGAACGGGATACGCCAGCCCCACACCAGGAACTGGTCGCCTGAGATGCGGCTGAACACCAGCACTGCGATGTTCGCCAGAAGCAATCCGGCCGGGCCACCAAGCTGCGGCCATGACGTGATGAAGCCGCGGTGCTTGTTGGTGCGCGCCCATTCCATGGACAACAGGACCGAGCCACCCCACTCGCCGCCAACTCCGATGCCCTGGATGAAGCGAATGATGGTCAGGATGACCGCGCCCCAGATACCCACCGTCTCGTAGGTCGGAACGAAACCGACGGCAAAGGTCGCAAGCCCAGTGAGGAGCAGGGTCGCAATCAGCGCACCCTTACGGCCGATGCGATCTCCGTAGTGGCCGAAGATCGCGGCCCCGATCGGGCGAGCGATGAAGCCGACCGTGTAGATGGCAAACGCCTCCAGCACGCCGACAAGAGGATCGGATTTCGGGAAGAACAGCTTGCCGAAGACAAGTCCGGTCACCGTGCTGTAGAGCAGGAAATCGTACCATTCGATCGTCGTGCCTACGGTGCTTGCGATAACGGCGCGTCGCAGCTGAGCTTGATGATCGGCTTCCGGCAAGGCGTGAGTTGTCACGTCAATGGTCGTCATGGAGTTCCTCCTCGGGGCCCCTGGCGAACCTTGCGTCGCTATCTCTTAGTGCCGTTTCTTATCAAGCGTCGCGCTTCCACGGATCGCAAGAACGGGCTCAACAATTCGACTGATGTGAACGTCCTGGAGATATTTGACCGTCGAAGCTTGATCCTCCGTATCGACTTGGACAATGAGAAGTTAGTAGCAGGCATTCGAAGCGTCAGTCGGGTGTCGGCAAAGCCGAGCACCGCGCCGCGATGCTTGCTGTGTCACACCGCTTCGCCACCAAGATACTGTAATTCGAGCGGATTTCCTTCGGCCTGACCCGGACCGCCGCGTGGCAGCTTATCGCAAAGGCGCGATGCTGCACTGCCACGCGCGAGCGGCGGATGCCTAACCGCCCTCGTAAGCCCGCTTCAACCCTTCGATGTCGAGCTTGATCATTCCGAGCATAGCCTGCATCGCGCGGGCGGCGCCCGCGCGATCCGGCCCGCCCAGATATTTCGGCAGCGCCGTGGGCACGATCTGCCAAGAGATGCCGTAGCGATCGCGCAGCCAACCGCAGCGATTGGCCTGCCCGCCATTTGCGAGGAGCGCGTCCCAAAGACGATCGACCTCGGCCTGGTCGGCGCAATCGATCTTGAAGGAGATCGCGTGGGTGTATTCCACGCGCATGCCGCCGTTCAGCGCCATGAAGCGCTGGCCCGCGAGCGTGAACTCCGCCACCAGCACCGAGCCGGCCTTTCCGGCCGGGCCATCGACGGTATTTTTCTGAACGCTCTCGATCTTCGAATCCGGCAACAGCGACACGTAGAAATTCGCGGCTTCTTCCGCCTCGCCGTCGAACCACAGGCAGGGTGACACCTTTGACATCGGTTGAGCTCCTTGAAGGATGAATGCGGATCAGACGTTGGCGATCGAGGGCGCGGCCGTTGCGGCTGCCACATCCATCCACATCACTTCGAAGATGTGGCCATCGGGATCCTCAAAACTGCGGCCGTACATGAAGCCGTGGTCCTGCTTCGGACCGGGATCAACACGGCCGCCGGCGGCTAGCGCGCGGCCGACGATCGCGTCAACTTCGTCGCGGCTGTCGGCGGAGAGGCAGATCAAAACCTCGCTTGAGGTCTTCGCATCGGCGATCTTCTTGGGCGTGAACTGGCGGAACTTGTCGTGGGTCAGGAGCATGGCGTAGATGGTCTCCGAAAACACCATGCAGGACGCGGTCTCGTCGCTGAATTGCTCGTTTTTGCCGGCGCCAACGGCCTGATAGAAGGCGGTAGCACGGACGAGGTCGCTGACTGGCAGATTGACGAAGATAAGTTTGGCCACGGCGGGCTCCTTTCCAAGGGGGGTTCGCGCCCCAAGGACGGATGGCGGGCCGGCAATCCGACATGGGGGGTCGGATTATTTTTGCCCGGTCATTTCGGGTGCGTACGAAGCAGGAACTCGGTAGGCGTCCCGATGCAGGCGCTGCCTCATGATCACCTGGCGAGCCCTCCGCAAGTCAGAAATCATCTGGATTGCTGCGGTCGATCGCCGAACATCCGCAATGGGAAGCCGAACGTTAATCCCGCGCGGATTTCATTTACTGGATGGCCGTTCGTGAGGGCATGCCGCAATCCGAGGTCGAAACTGAGATTGTCGCGAACGCGCCAAATGAGACCGATCAATCCCGATATCGTTTCCGATTTGCCAAATTCATTTTCGTAGAAGACCTCTGCCACCGGCCGGACCGTCCATGTCGACGGCCCCTCGATAATGCTGCTGAGAAAGACATCGCCGTGATGCTCGCGGGTAAGTGCCGTCTCGGCGTTCAAGTGGATCGTTCCCCAATCCCATCGCTGCGATACGATGCCGGCCAGACGCGCACCGACGCCTGAATTGCCGGTGCTGTCCGGAAGCAGCACGCCGAATTCGGTGGCGACGCTGGGTCCGCTCTTGTCCTGCAGACTGCCGGGCTGCAGGACATGTTTGAGGAAGGCTCCCGCCGTGGTCAGGCTGGTGGGCCCTTGGGGCGAGAGCGGGGTCTCGCCCCGGCCTTCGAACACCGCTTCCCAGCCCTCGCTCAATCCATAATTGAAAACCGTCGCCGGTGCGACGAGGGTCGTAGTTCCCTCTTCGCGCAACCGTCCGGCGGGCTGCAATTCGATTTCCACCTCTCCCGGAGCAGCCACGGCTGCGTCGGTCCCGTCGAACGGACGATAAGCCGAAGCAGGCCCGGTCCATGCTGCCGCGCCCAACGCGATGATCGATCCCGACAACAACCATTTTGGAAGTCGCTGCTTCCGACGTCGGCGGCTTACGAACATCCGTCTGCCTCATCCACTCCGGCCATCTCACGGTATTGGACGGAATATCCAGATTGCCGCCGGCTCTCGGGGGGTTGCTCTGGCGGCCAGGAGCAGACGATCCAGCTCGGGCACAAAGAGCGAAGTACGCGCACCCGAAATCGTCGGCATGCGCGCAACCCGGCGATAGGACTCACCCTTCGGCTCAAAAACGTCGAGGAAGCCGGCCCCGCAGCTCACGTAGACGCGGCCACGCTTCGCATCGACGAACAAGTCATCGGCATCACCACAAGTCTCGGTGGATGCGACGAGCTTGCCGGCGGTCACGGAAAAAACGCCAAGTTCCGCAGGGGCCCGAAAGATCACAAGAACCTCGCGGCGAGCAGGATTCAGGGCCATCGGGAAATTGGCTCCCCGATCGGGGGTTGGCCATTTTCCGATTTGCTGTTGCGAACTGCGGTCGACGACGGCGATTCCGTGGATATCCGGTACGTTGACAAAGATCTGGCCGCTATCGGGATCGATCTGGAAAGACTCGGGGTGCGCCCTCACCGGAATGTCACCAACCTTGCTGCGGGTCGCCGGATCGATCACCGCAAGCGCCCCACCGCCGTATCCAATGAAGACCCGTTGGGATGCCGCATCAATGCGGATATTGTCGGCGTCGCTGCCGAGCTCAATTCGTCCCGCCGCCTTGTAATTGCTTCCTTCAAACAATCGTACCGAACCGTCCCCAGCATTGGCGACGTAGAGCATATCGGTCGAAGGCTCGTAGCCGACGCCCTGAGGCTCCTTCAGTCCCGGAATCCTGCCGATTACCCTGCGATTTGCAAGATCGACAATGCCAACGCTGTCATTGCCCAACTCGGCAACCAACAAGCGTTGCCGCTTCAAATCAACGGCCATGTGATCGATCCGGCCACGCACATCCCCCAACGGCAGCTTGGCCTCAAGCTGGAGTAGTACGGTCTCTGCCGGCTCGCTGAACGCATCGCTCACCATGCCCAACATCGCCAGGGCGGCGGTCAACGCCGTGACGGTTAGTCTTGTGTCTCCCATTTTCTTCCTGCTTCAGCTAGTGGACCATCACCCAGGTCGGTTGCAGCAACGGAAACGCGATCAGGCCGACCACCGCGCTCGCCGCAAAAGACAGCTCGCCCTCAAGTGAAACCGAGCCCAGCATTGCCGATAGTGAATACGACCATCAGCTTTTTCATCGCAATTTCCAATCTCGGCCGTACCAGCGTTTCACGACCTCTTCCCGCAAGATTTCATGCACATTTTATACTCGGACTTGCATGTCGGTCCGGCGTAATTCTTCATGCACGCTGCTTGTTGCTCGCTGCACACTTTGCAGCTTGTCTGAGCCAGGGCAGCGACATTGAGTCCGCAAAAGCCGATCAGACTCAGCATCACTATCGCGAAGCTTCTCATTGACACGCACTCCTCGCTCTTCTTGCCGGCATCCCTCGAAAGGTGAATGCAGGCCCATAACTGGCTCATTGCCGGCTCATGGCAACGGTGCGACCTCGATCTGGTCGAATCGCGTAACGCTGTCGCCTTTGCTCCAGAGTGCGATGCGGCCCTCCTGCGACAGAGTTTTGTCGAACGCAGTGAACACCCAGTCCCCGTCGAGTGAAACGGTGAATTCATTGTCGACCGCCCGGACCGTAAGGGTGTGCCAAGCCTGCGATGCAATGTCCGCATCGACGCCGACGATCTCCTCGGATACACCGTTGCTCACGCGAGCGAACAGAACTCTGTCACTCTGTGCATCCACCTGGACGAGATAGTAGTTTTGCGGGTCGCTCAGCCGCACCGCGATCCCACGCTCCTCCGACTTGCCACCGGCGGGTTCGAGGCGAAGGTTGATTTCCGCATTCTTGATTGATGCCGTCTGGTAGATTGCGAGGGCGTATCGATCCTTGGCCTTCCGTACGGCGGGCTGTTCGGTGGCGATGCCGGCATCCGTCGTCGCGGCATGGACTGCCGTCCACAGCCCCGGCGAGAGGGCGAGCCTGGCCGGCGCAGTTCCAATCTCGTTCTTTCCGAAGTCGATCGGCGTTGCCGCGTCTCGCGCGCTCGCACCCGTGCAGGCGACGCAAGCAACAGCTAACAGCACACGAAACGTGCGTGCGCTGCGCCAGACAAATTTGCCGTTCAGCGACACTTTGAGGCCCCGACGGCAAAGGCAACGTCGCGCAGCATCTCGATGTCGATTGGTGCAGCTTCGGAACTTAGCCGCGCATGAACAGCATTTGAGGAAATCGATTGCCTACGGTCACCCACGCGCACCTCCTCGACAACTCGAGTGTTGCGCAGTGCTTGGACCGGGGTCTCAAGGGGAGACTGCCTTTTCCCCTTCGGGCTTATTAATTTGGCGACCTCGCAAACGCAAGAGGAACCCACGCCGGGTACGGCCAGAGCCGTCCTCCTCGTTGCACTACACGCGCCCGTTTTCCGCACGAACTCACATCAGGAGGCGCGCATCACAAGTTCGTGCGGATCAAGCTCGTCGTCTCTGATCTGGGGTTCTCCGACGGCCAATCGCCCCTATCGCTCGCTGGAATTTCCGCTCAAGCGCGGGGCCCCTACCCTTACCCGTGGCGCGCACGACGATGCATGACCGAAGACTGGGTGGAGCATAAAAATCATTCGACGCGAATTGCTTTATCTCGTCGGAAATCGCAGCCGCGATTCCAATGTTGAAGCTCATGTGGGGACAGGGCAGCGCTGCCAAAGATAAGCCGCTAATGGTCGTCGTGAACAAGTAACGAAACGCCAACGAAATCGCAGGTACCGGGAAATGATTGGTTGGTCGGCTGCTCGAGAAACTCTAGCATCGGCGCTCTTCTGACAGTCAACCGGGATTCAGCCATGGTCTTTCGATGTCTAGCCGCGATGGTATCAATCTACGCGCTTGCGAGCACCGCTCAAACACGCGCGCAGGACGCGCTCGTGACGCACAAATCCTTGGCTCCTAAAATTGCCCTGGAACTTGCCCAAGCCGCGCTCGCAGACTGTCAGCAACGCGGTTATCAGGTCGCGGTCGCCGTGGTCGACCGCGCCGGTGTGGTTCAAGTTGTTCTGCGCGATCGCTACGCCGGTCCTCACACGCCCGCAACAGCTTCCGGCAAAGCCTGGACCGCGGCGACTTTCCGCAACAGCACGAGCAATCTATTCGCCGCTAGTCAGCCCGGCATGATGCAGGCAGGTATTCGCAACCTGCCTGGCGCGGTCATCATCGCCGGCGGACTGATCGTCGAGTCCGGCGGTGCGCTGGTTGGTGCCGTTGGCGTGTCGGGAGCGCCCGGAGGCGATGCCGACGAAACCTGTGCCAAGGCCGGCATAGACGCCGTTCAAGGCCAACTCGATTTCTAGGAATCTTAGGTCGCGATCGGCGTCGGCATGGTCAGGAAGGCATGGGTGACGTGCCAGAACAGCTGCCGGTTGATGGCAAGCGCGACGGAGTGCGCGGTTCCCGGCAGGATGATGAATTGGCGGTCGCCGTTCGGGAGCTTGTTGTAGAACTCCTCGAGATCGGCGACGGCGGCGATCCCGTCATACTCGCCGCGCACCAGCAGTACCGGCGCCAGCACCTTTTCGGGATGCACCACCGGCAGGTTCGCGGTCATGTCGAGATAGGTGCCGGTCGGGATCTGGTCGCCGAATTGCATCTCCACATCCGCCAGCGCCTCGATCGCGGCGGGATCGCTGGTGCCCGGTTTGTCGCGGGTCGCGATCGAACGGATCATGTCGCGGTCGCGCTTGCGCATGTTGTGCGAGCGGTAATAGTCGACCTGCTCGGCGCGCTTCTTGAGTGTCGGCGAGTCCTCGCCCTTGTAGGTGAAGGCCGCGAACACCAGCCGATCGATCCGTTCCGGCGCCAGCATCGCATAGGCGCCAGCCCGCAACGCGCCGGAGGATTCGCCGAGGAAATGATACTTCTTCAGGCCGGTCTCGCGTGCGACGATTTCGACCGCCGCCTTCAAATCTTGAGCCCCGCTTGCGACGTCCGAATTGCCCGAGGTGCGTCCGGACTTGCCGTAGTTCTCGTGGTCCATGGTCCAGCAATCGAACCCGTGGCGGGCGAATTCGTTCATCACGGAATATTCGCCCTTGCCCGGCACATTGAGATCGAACACCCGCGAGGTGACGGACGAGCCGTGCACGAAGAACAGAACCGGCTTCGCCGGCTCGCCGGCCTTCGGCGCGCCGAGGCGCTTGCGATACATCCACAAGGGCACGTCACCCTTCTTGGCCCAATATTCGCCGCTCCAGATCTCGCCGTCCTCCCCTGCCGCTTTTGCGGGCAGCAGATCTCCGAGCGTTCCCGCGACCAGGCCGAGGCCGGCGCCCTTGATGACGGCGCGACGCGCCAGCGGATTCTCGAACGCAGACATGGTGCTTGCAGTCATGGTGTTTTCCTTGGCGTTCCCGGTTTGCCGTATTTTTCGACCGATAAATAAAGTTTAGCAGCGCGCGCAAGCGTTTGAAAGTTAGTGTGCACTGCACATTCCACGATGTCGGATGGAATGGGCTGACTTGCGACGGAAGCGGGTCTAGTCTTGCCTTGTCCGAACCGGAGAAAATCCGGCAGCCAGGGAGAAATAGCCGTGAGCAGCAATCTGACCGAAGAAGAACTTGCCGCGCTGATGCCGTCCGAATTGTGTCAGTACCAGACTCCGATCCCAACGCAGATCGTTGCCAGCGACGAATTTTATCCCGATCCGCAGAACGAACGGCAGCGCGAAGTCGAAGCGCGGCTGCTCGCGATGGCCGACGACCTCGGCGCAAAGCAGGGACTGAACCGCCGGCGGTTTTTCCAGACCGCGGCCGGAATGGCTGCCTCTTTCGTGGCGATGAACGAGGTCTACGGGCCGCTATTCGACGTGACCAAGGCGGAAGCCGCTACTCCCGCGATGGCTGAAGAGCGCGCCAACACCCTCAAAGACCAGTTCATCATGGACATGCACACCCACTTCCTGCGCGACGACACCCGCGTGATGACCTTTGTCGACATGCGCAAGGCGGTGGGCAAGGCCGGCTGGAACAAGCAGCTTGCCGACCACGAGCAGACCATCGAGGATCTGAAGTTCAACAACTACAAGAAAGAGATCTTTCTGGACTCCGACACCAAGATCTCGCTGATCTCCTCGGCGCCGTCGGACATCGAGCAGGACTGGTTCCTGACCAACGAGCAGATGGCGGAGGCGCGCAAGAAGATCAACGACGAGGCCGGTTCGCGGCGGGTGTTCTGCCACATGATCTTCACGCCCGGACAGCCGGGCTGGCTCGACAAGCTCGACGCAGGTTTGGCGCTGAAGCCGGAATCCTGCAAGGGCTACACCATCGGCGACAACACCCACAAGGACATCAGCCGTTATCCCTGGCGGCTCGACGACGAGAAGACAGCCTACAAGGGTTATGAGAAGATGGTGAAGGCCGGCATCAAGAATGTCTGCGTTCACAAGGGGCTGTTCCCGCCGGGTATCGAAAAGCAGTTTCCAAATTTGCGCGGCTTCGCCGACGTCGCCGATGTCGGCCAGGCGGCCAAGGATTGGCCGCAGCTCAACTTCATCATCTATCACTCGGCCTATCGCCATGTCGGCGGCGATCCGAAAGTGGCGCTCGCGGAATTCAACCGCACCGGGCGGATCGCCTGGACCAGCGATCTCGCCGACATCCCGGCGCAATATGGCGTCAGCAACGTCTATGGCGACGTCGGGCAATTGTTCGCGACCACGCTGGTCGCCGAGCCGAACGTTTGCGCGGCCTTGATGGGCACGCTGATCAAGGGTCTCGGCGCCGATCACGTCTGCTGGGGCACCGACTCCTTGTGGACCGGCGCGCCGCAATGGCAGATCGAAGGCCTGCGGCGGCTGGAAATCCCCGAAGAGATGCAGAAGAAGTTCGGCTATGCCCCGCTCGGACCCGCCGACGGCCCGGTCAAGACCGCGATCTTCGGCGACAACAATGCGCGGCTCTACAACATCCAGCCGAAGCGCGCGATGCTCGAGCTCAAGGGCGACCGTTTCGCGGCGCTGAAGGCTCGTTACGAGAAGGCGGGAGCAGAACCCTCCAACATGCGCTACGGCTATGTGGTGCCGAACGGGCCGATCGATCATAGCGTGTTCGCATGATCCTGTTGTCATTCCGGGGCGACGCCAACGGGTCCGCGCGAAGCGCGGCCCGATGACAGGCTCAGCGTCGAACCCGGAAATCTCGAGATTTCCGGGTTCGCGTCTCTGACGCGCCCCGGAATGACGTCGCGCTATTTGCCCTTGAACTCTGGCTTGCGCTTTTCGCGGAAGGCCTTGACGCCTTCCTGAAGGTCTTCGCTCGTTCGCACCGGGTCAAGCAGCCTGCGCACCTCGGCGACCGTCTCCAAGGGCCCCTTCGGCATGACATCGCGGGCGAGCTTCTTCAGCGCCTGAACCACAAGCGGGGCGTTGGCGGCGATTTTTGCGGCCATCTCCTGGGCCAGCACGACATGCTGCCCCTTCGGCGCGATCTTGTTGACAAAGCCGATCTGGAAGGCGCGCTCCACCGACAATTCCTCGCCGACCAGAAGAAACTCCATGGCAATCTTGTGCGGCATTCGCGCCACCACCGACGAGATGCCGCCGGCGGTGATGCCGATCTTGGCCTCAGGGTAGACGAAGCGCGTGGTTTCGGAGGCGACGCACATGTCGGCCATCTGCACCAGCACGAAGCCGCCGCCGACCACCCAGCCGGAGGTCGCGGCGATCACCGGCTTGTCGAGATCGACGCCTAGCCCCGGCACGGCATGCCACATGTTGACGGGAAGATCCTTCACGTCGGCGCCGACCGTAAAATACGCTTCTTCGGCGGCCGCAAGTACCGCGACGCGATCGTCGCTATCGCGGAACCGCAACCAGGCCTCGCGCAGCTCATCGCACAAGGCGTTGTTCAGCGCATTATGCGCGGAGCCGCGATCCATGGTGATGGTAGCGACTCGGCCGGTGCTCTCGTAGCGAACAAGTGTCATTTGGCCTCTCGAGGCTTGGCTGTTTGGCTTGGTCGTTCCGGGGCGCGCGGCAGCGCAAACCGGGAACCCCGAGATTCCGGGCTCGATGCTTCGCATCGCCCCGGAATGACTTCGCAGCTTCGCCGCTTCATCACGTCTTCTCGGCGGGATCGCGGTGCACCGGATCGACCCACAATACCGTCTCCGGCTTTTCCACCGGCTCGATATCGAGATTGATCGCGACCGCTTGGCCATCGCTGCGCACCAGCACGCATTCCAGAACCTCGTCGCGGCTGGCGTTGATCTCCTGATGCGGCACATAGGGCGGAATGAAGATGAAATCGCCGGGGTTGGCTTCGGCAGTGAATTGCAGATGCTCGCCCCAGCGCATCCGGGCTTTTCCCTTCACCACGTAGATGATGCTTTCGAGGTGGCCATGGTGATGCGCGCCGGTCTTGGCGTCGGGCTTGATGGTGACGGTGCCGGCCCATAATTTCTGCGCACCGGCGCGGGCGAAATTGATCGCGGCCTTGCGATCCATGCCCGGCGTCGACGGCACATTGGGATCGAGTTGGTCGCCGGGAATGACGCGGACGCCGTCATGCTTCCAGCGCTGCATCTCGTCGTCATGGTGCGAGTGAGCGGAATGGGTATGATCGTGGTGACCTGTCATGGTGCTGTCTTTCTCAACGCCGCGCTTTTGAGCACATCCGGATTGACGACATTGGTGGGCTCACCTGCGTCATAGGCCGTGATCTGGTCAAAGATATCAGTGAACTGGATTTCGTATTCGTCGCGCGAAACATAACCGATATGCGGGGTTGCGACCACATTATCCATCCTAAGCAACGGATCGTTGACGTCGCGCAACGGTTCCTTCTCATAGACATCGACCGCCGCCATGCCGGGCCGCCCGGCGCGCAGCGCATTGACCAGCGCATTCGGCTCGATCAAAGGCGCACGGCTGGTATTGACCAATAGCGCCGTTGGTTTCATGCGCGCCAAGTCGGCCGCGGTGACAATGCCGCGCGTGGCATCGACCAGGCGCATATGCAGGGAGAGCACGTCGCATTGTCCGAAAAAATCAGCCTTGCTGGCGGCGGTCTCGTAGCCGTCGGCGCGCGCTTTGGCCAGCGCCGGCTCGCGCGCCCAGACCAGGACCTTCATCCCGAACGCCCTGCCATAGCCGGCGACGACGGCGCCGATCCGGCCATAGCCGTAGATGCCGAGCGTCTTGCCGCGCAGGGTATGGCCGACGCCGACCTGCCAGTTGCCGGCCTTTAGCGACGCCATCTGCTGCGGGATCGCGCGCATCGCCGCCAGGATCAGGCCCCAGGTGAATTCGGCGGTGGCATAGGAGGGCGTGTCGGCATGCTGGCTCGAAGAGACGATGATGCCGAGCCGAGTGCAGGTAGCGATATCGATATGCGGGTAGACGCTGCGCTGGCTGATCAGCCTAAGCTTCGGCAATCGTTCCAGCAACGGTGTGCGGATCTGCGTCCGCTCGCGGATCAGAACCAGGGTTTCGGTGTCGCGCAGCCGCTCCGCGAGCTTGTCGACATCCTGGACGTGATCGTTCCAGATCGTGACGTCATGCCCGGCAAGCTTCTTGAAGCAATCGAGCGTGCGCAACGTGTCGAAATAGTCGTCGAGGATGGAAACCTTCATGGACAGCGCCCTCCCCGCGGCTTGACCTAATTCCTCGCCATTACTTCACGGCGAGCAACTCGACGTCGAACATCAGCGTCGCGTTCGGCGGGATCACGCCGCCGGCGCCGCGCGCGCCGTAGCCGAGCGCGGGCGGGATGATCAGCGTGCGCTTGCCGCCGACCTTCATCGAGGCGACGCCCTCGTCCCAACCGGCGATCACCCTCTTCTGCCCGATCGGAAACTCGAACGGCTCGTTGCGATCGACCGAGGAGTCGAATTTCTTGCCCTTC
>Ga0210384_10001652_pt1 | contig 29522 bp, 21 predicted proteins | sample IncBWH2MmetaG_FD_160574 | JGI IMG/M metagenome (GOLD analysis project Ga0210384, IMG submission 160574) | Forest soil microbial communities from Barre Woods Harvard Forest LTER site, Petersham, Massachusetts, United States - Inc-BW-H-2-M | ecosystem: Environmental > Terrestrial > Soil >...
CTTCCCACCAGATAGATCTCGGTATTGATAGCGTCTCCAATTTGCACGTGAACGGCACAACGAACGTAACTGATAATACATGGCACTTTATCGCGGTATCCGTCTCGCGTGCGGGATTGGCCACTTTTTATCTCGATGGCAATCCCAACGGAAGCGGGAACGTGAGCGCCCAAAGCAGCACTATCACGAATGGGTTGACCGCTTCGATCGGCGCTTTAACGGGGAATTCGTTTTTCTTTAGCGGATCGATCGATGATGTCCGTCTCTACAATCGCGCCATTTCCGCAGCGGAAGTCGAGGCAATATACAATTCCGAGAAATAATCTTGCATATGTTAGATCCGTCGTTCGGGCGGAGCGCCCCCCACTTTTTAAGGCCGCCATACCGGATTTAAGACGTAAGCGTTCGTTTAAGACAAATGCGTCTGATGCGATCCATGTGGGACTAAGAAGCAGCCTTGGCTCAGCGTTCAAGTGCTGGAGATCTATCAAAAAGAGTTGCCATGGCCCTTTCTCCGGAGCCGCTGAAAAAACCATGTAACGAAGCGAAGATGAAGGCACTGGATAAGCTTTATGCAGGTAGTCGACAAGCTTCTCTTTGGTGACCTCTTGTCGATTTCCCGCGCTCCCATCCTTGAGAACCTCGGCGCGGACGATTTCGTTGTTGCTCCCAAATTTCGAAAAGTAAATCCATCGTGAATCCGACGACCATGCCATTAAGCTTGAACTATGCGAAATGTCAGCAGCAAAATCGCTAGCGTTAGCGAGATCTTTTGCTGTAATCAGTTTTGGATCATCGTTCCACAGAGCAACCGAGAGCTGAAATGGGTCCTGCGTTCCTCGTGCGAAAACAAGTCGCGTACCGTCTGGCGACCAACGCGCATATCCTTCGCGACCGATTGCCGCAAACCTGCAAAGAGTTCAGAAACTGGAATCCCGAAAATCGCTTCACACGCAAGCGCGGTCTCGAGCGGCGGTAAACGATGCCGTTTTTCATATCGGGAAACTTGCGCGCCATTCTCACACCTGAGCAGCAAAGCCACCTCCTGTCGCGTCAGGCCGGATTGCTTGCGATATGTTCGAAGATAGGCGTCATGGACGAAAGGAAAAGGGTCCTTGCGACTGTTGCACTCAAAATAGAAGAAAACGATGGAGTCCACTATGCGGGAGATATTGCCGGAAGCGGCAAATGACACGGTTTTCGCTTGGAATACTTGGCTAAATTAAGAACATTGAACTACTCGGCAGTGGCTGTCCACAGGCAACAATTTGCGCAAATGTTATCCTAGACTTAATGCTTTTGGCGGAAAGAATAAAAAAGATTTTCGTAACAAGTTTTCGTAGAAAGCCACGTCTTTTCGTGCTGTCATATATGTTCCTGGGTTTGCTCTGCGCCTTTAGTGCCGGAGTCGATTTTATGATTCGCGACAACCTCCGCTACGGTAACCTTTGGTTTGTTGGTGCTGGTGGCGCGTTTATATTTTGGGTTATCCTCTTTGTGGGCGTCGAACCTCCTTCAAACAATCAAACAAAGCGCGAAGCTTAGTCGTGCCGACGCGGTCGCTCTGGGCCGCATATCGCAGCTTAGAACCATCGCACCTGTCTAAGTATTTATATATGAAAAAGAATGACGGTTTCAGTCTCCTTGAACTTCTCATCTATATGGGGCTCCTCTCCGTGATTATGGTTGGGATCACCGCTATATTTACGTCGGTGGACAGCGGCAGGGCACGGAACGAAGTGGAAGCCACCGTGAACTCGAACCTTCGCTTCGCGGTTGAAAAAATCGAAGGCGACATTCGCAGCGCGACGTCGATAACGACTCCATCATCGGGCGGCGGTGGTGGCGTCGGTCTTGGTTCCTGGGCAATGGCCACTACATTGCCCCAGCCGCTCGAACAGCTCGCCGCCTTAGTGAAAAACGGTTATCTCTACTTGACGGGAGGAAATACCGTTTCTAATGCTCATACCTCTACCGTCTTGTACGCCCTGATCAACTCGACCGGCTCGATCGGCAATTGGACAACCACAACAGCTATGCCCCTAACGGATTATGCCCATTCCGCCGTCATGAACAACGGGTATATCTATGTGCCGGGAGGAAACCAACAGTTTTCTGCAGGCTCGGCCGTTTGGTATGTTTCGATCAGCTCGACTGGACCGCTTAATGTCTGGAGCAGCACAACCCCGTTGCCCACCACTAAATTAGTAAACGGAGCTGCTATTAATAATGGATATATCTATTCGGTAGGAGGACAGGATATCTTCGCAAATTATACGTCCACCGTCTACTACGCCCAGATCAGTTCTTCCACCGGAGGGGTCGGAAACTGGACAATGACGACCCCCTTGCCCCAAGTCAGTGGGAGCCTTTCCAGTGTCGTGTATAACGGATTTATCTATTCAATTGGAGGGTATAGCGGCGGTGCAACCACCTCCTCAGTCCTCTATGCCCCAATGAACTCGACCGGCTCGATCGGCAATTGGACGATGACGACCCCCTTGCCGGCCGCGAGGAGCGGCCAACAAATAGCATTTGTCCATAACGGCTATATCTATATTGTGGGAGGATTTAACGGCGGCGCCGCTACCTCCTCGGTTCTCTACGCTCAGATCAATGGAGACGGCACACTTGGCAACTGGACAAACACGACTGCCTTGCCGAGTAGCCTCGGTCGAGAAGGGGTCGCCGTCAATAACGGATATGTGTATACGGTTGGTGGCTACGATGTCAGTGGATTTGAAACATCCACCGTTTACTATGCACCTTTTTCTTCCGGCTCCGGTTCCACCAGCGCACTCACACTCGTGAATACATCGGGAACGACAATTTCGTATTGCGTTGTTTCAAGTACCTTGTATCGCCAACAAGGAGGAGGAGCGTGTAGTGCTTCGTCCGACGCGATTACCGATAGTACGGTTACAGTGACAAGTGTAACCTTTACCCGCTTCGAAAATACAAATGCGATATTGGGCAAAACCGTCGTGAGCATCCAGGCCGATATTACGATGAGCTACAACGGTACGGGGCCGGATGAGCAATATTCGGAGGAGAAAGTTACGACTGTTGTTTTACAGAACTAATCATAGAAGAGGAAAGGCTCGCCGATTTTTTGGTTTTCCAAACTGAAGTCATCAAGTTCCGGGAGATGTACAGGGTGCCGGGACAGAGGCCCCTGTAATGCCCCCTGTAGTTCTGCCGTGGGTTGAAAGACGTCAAATCCAGGATTTGTTTGTAACCTCTCAAATCGTCGAAACTTGACTTCTATGCATCTCTGTCGGTCCTTCCCCAATCATCCAGCCTCGTCCTCGCGCCTCCGTTGGAGCATCTTGTGGATGCGCTCGCGGAACAAGAGGGGAATTTGGGTCCACCCCCACCAAAGGGTCCCAAGAATAATCTGAAGCATTGCGAGTGCAAGCACCATATCCGGCGAATTGAGGAGGCGTTGAAAGAAGAAAACGATCGCCGCGATCGAAATGATGGCGAGCAGCAAACCAGGCACGAGAGACAGGAAAAACAAGAGAATGGTGGCCCAGAAAGGGACCTTTGGCTGCGGAGCCGAGAGTTCCTTGCTCCCGCAGGTGGGAGCATACTTGGGCGTTGCGCGGATTCACGTGCAGTTTGGGGCAGAGCTTGATCTCGTATCGACGAGCCCCTGTTCTGCAACTTTTGCGGCCGCAGCATTTAGAGGAGTGATTGGAATTCTTCGCCGTTCGCGCGGAGCGATAGCCGCGCCCGCGGCTATCGCTTCTCGCGCTAATCTTACGACGTCACCCCAACAAGTTCTTCAGGACCAGTCCTTAGAGGCTGTTGGGATTGTCATCCAGCGGCTCCGGCTCGGTCGTCGCTCTTCAAACAACTGCATTTGCCCCCTTATTGCCCCCATGCGGGATTCGAATCCATCAGCTGTAAGGAAACAAAGGAGTTTTGCGGTGCAGCCTGGCCGGCAGCGGATCACAGCGAGCCAAAGCGCACCCTCTATACCGCGAATTTCGTCTTCGTTTTCAAGACCAACATCCCGAACGAACTCATCCCCATAAACCCGCTCGGCTTAGCCATTACTTACTTCCGCGAAGACGAAGCCTTCAAGTGAAGCCCCCTGCCCTCGGGAATCGAGGGGCCTAGATTCGCTGACGTGCCCCGTTCTTGTCGCTGTCTGAGTGCCGTTGGGTTGTCCACGCAAACCACAATTGTATTTCGTCGTCATATAACGTAAAAGGTAGGAAGGTCGCAGATAAGCGCACGGGTACTCGCCATACCCCGCTGAACTCGCCATCGCAAACTATGGTAGGCGTGTAGCTATGCTTCTTAGAGACATTTCTGGGATGCTCTACTACATTTTGTTTCTCCAATTGTTTGCCATGGGCCTCATTCTCGCGTGCGGTTCGGTTGGAAGCGCCATTTATCCGTCCGCGCTAGTTGTTTATGACGTCATCTATGCGAGCTACGTTGGATTCTTCAGAGTTTTTTTTCGGCCTTGGTTCGTGATAACCATAATGACGGTCTTGCTACTACCAACGATCGAAGCAAGGCACTTAATGGCTCCTGTGATCCCCCCGAGCGGATCATCCGCCCATAAGTGGGCGGAGTTCAGCGCAATCATGCTGCTAAATGGCTGGATTGACATCGGAATCGTGCAGTCGAGCGGGGTCCGGCTTGCGAGCTTCGGTACGATCCCCACAATTCACCGTGACCCTGAACTCAGTCGCATTTATATAGGACATTTACTACGAATTTTTTTCCTCGCCTTTCCTGTTGCTGCCATAGCGCTTTATCGTCCGGGGCCGTGGATTATATTCGGCATCCTAGGTGCACTCGCGTCCAATTTCCTCACCGAGTATCTGTTCTTGTGCTCCCTCGCTCGATTCCGAAGGAATCGCGCGCCTTTAGCCACCGATCAGAGCCTCACGGGGGAGGCATCAAGTGCATATTTGTTGCAGCTTTCCGATGTCCATCTCACCAGCCCCGGAAGTCATCGCGTCGAGGGTGGTGCTGGCGGCAATGAGAACCTAGAGTATCTATCGGTTCACCTAAAGGAAAAGCTGGCGCCGAAGGTTCTGATGATCACTGGGGACCTAGTTGATACAGGAGCGGAGGACCAGTGGCAGGTGGCCATGGCCACGTTGTTCAAGCTCCGAGAGCGTGGGACTCGCATTCTGCTGGGTCCCGGAAACCACGACTTAGGTACAGCGTACGAGCCAGGGTCGTCACCATATTTTCTGTTCTGGAGCCGGGGGACTCAACGCCGCGTAGATACGCGCAAGTTCATGGCGTATCTGCACCACGCGGCCCTGTTGGAGCCGCAACTTAGATGTTACAACGGCGGTAATCTCACCGCTGTCGTACAAGAAGAGGTCGCAAAGCTCGACGAATTGCTAAACCTGTGGAGCGAAACAGTCCGGAGTGCAATAGCCCAACTCCAAGGACTTAGTCAGCATCCGTTTTACAAACGATACGTCTCGCGCTCTTTGAAGGAAGGTGAGACGCGGGCGCTAAGGATGCTCTTGAAGCTTGACCCGGCGGCTGCAGAAGTTCTTCTGCACCCTTTGTTTCAAAAAGCCGCGGAATATTTTGGACCAGCAAGCCATGGCACACTAGAGGACTACCAAGAATTCTTATTGGGTTTGTTTACGAAGTCTCGGTATTGCATCATACCTCCATTGATGCTCACGGCGAGATGGCAACCGCTCTGGACGGATGTCTTTCCGCTCAAACTCTACGAGGAGAGCGATAGCATTGAGTTCCTCATAGTCAACTCCGTATTACCTGAGCCTGGCTTAGTTGGAAGCGCTCTTGGAAAGCTTGGAAAAAAGCAATTAGAGAGACTGCGAGATTCTATTGCACAAACTCGCGCAAAGATTGTTGTAATTTTGATGCACAATCCGATTTGCCGATGGCGAGATGATTCCAAGGACTACCCCGATTCAACAAAGGTGGATGTACAACGGTGGGCTCTTTTGGCTCATGATCTGGGCGAAAGTGAGTGTTTACCACAGCTCTTAGACTCTGCGGCTCCTGGAACATGTGCGCAGATCCTGCTATGTTGCGGCCATCGGCATGGGCTATCCCGGGCCGGTCCTCCGATCTCTCGGGAGAGCAACTCTGATTTAGCCCAGGCCACAAGACTTTTCGTTCTAGAGAGCGCTGCTCTCACAAATATGTCAGTCACCAGTGAACGAGAAGCACGCACGAATGAACTGTTGGCATGCAGGCAAGATCCGAGAGGTTACCTCACGCCTTTCCGCGTTGATTTAAAATCAGTCACATATCGATAGCCCCAGGAGGGGAGGTAGGTGTAACCTTTGATCGACTCTGTGCGTTGTAGGGGGTAAGGGGTTAGTTTGTTTTACTTGGCCTCAACACCCTCATCCGTCGGAAGAACGGATGAAGTACTCGAGAAAACCCAACTTCGCTAACTTACCGGCAACTGCTGGAGCTCGAGGATGAGTTGCGAGCGGGTTAGCTTCTCATAAGCGGCTTGCTCGCTTCCTACCGGACGCCACGAAATCTGCATTCGTTCTATCTCAATTCCGGCGGACTTCATTTGTATTCTAAATGAGCCGCTGAGTTGATTTAGCAACTGATGCATCTTTCGGTGCAATCCCTCGGCAACGTCCAAGCGGTTATGATGCACTACCATCCTCGACTGATCCTCTTGCCCGGCCGCAGCTTTGATAAGGAGTGCGGCGTCGATTAACTCTGGAACCTCCTGGCGTTCCCGTTTGATGATTTTGTTGTTTGACATGTTTTTTATACTTCTTCGTCCTTACCCCTACTTACGCTGTGATGAGCGCTCTCTCGCACGCGAGCTCAGCATTCATCACGGTTATATTGTGAGGGAGCAGGGGAGTCCGGCGCGAGCGGCAGGAAACGCAGAATGCGCAGAATGCGCAGAAATGCGATTCAGTCCGCGTCGACGCGATGTCTCTACCACGATGAACTCGTGGAGGCCGACCAATCACTCCAATAACTCTCTTCAAGATAAGGAAGAACAGCTTGTCGGTAGCAGCTTCATGTATCCTACCCGCATGCCATATCAGACTGCTATCACTGTGAAAGCGACGCTCGACCGTATCTGGAAACACGAGTACGTGCTCCCTGCGATTCAGCGCGAGTTCGTCTGGAATCCCAAGCAGATCTGCAAGCTATTTGACAGCCTCATGCAGGGATTTCCGGTTGGATCGCTTTTGTTCTGGAAGATCGAGCCAGCAACCTCCAAGAACTTCCGCTTCTTCGATTTCAGCCGCGAATATCATCAGCGAGATAACCCTCACTGCCCGCCTTTGGGCAAGGCTCCAGATGGTCCGGTCACTGCTGTGTTGGACGGACAGCAGCGGTTAACAGCCCTCAATGTTGGCTTGCGCGGTTCTCTATCGGTCAAGGAACCGAACAAATGGTGGAATAACCCCAAAGCCTTTCCAGTAAAGAAGCTCTATCTTGATCTGCTGCACGACCCGAAACCCGACGAAGAAGGCGCAATCTACAGGTTCGAGTTTCTGACTGATGAAAGAGCAGCCACGCCGACCGACGGCGAATTTTGGTTCCCCGTAAATCAGATTTTTGGAATGGCCGAGCCTTCTGAACCGATGGTCTATCTTGCTGGGCAAAGCCTCGGAAATAATACGTGCGCGGTGAAGTCGCTCCACCGTTTGCAGGCGATGGTCCACAACGCACTCGTCATGAGCTATTACGAAGAAGAGAGCCAGGATATCGAAAAGGTCCTCAACATCTTTATACGAACCAACAGTGGCGGCACAGTGCTCTCGTACTCAGACCTGCTCCTATCAATCGCAACCGCGCAATGGGAACAACGTGACGCACGCACCGAGATCAACACCCTCGTCGATGACCTGAATGTCACAGGCCTTGGATTCAACTTTTCCAAGGATTTTGTCCTCAAAGCCGGACTGATGCTCTCCGATATTGCAAGCGTGGGGTTCAAGGTTGAAAACTTCAATCGCAGCAATATGAAAAAACTCGAATCGCGATGGTCACAAGTAGCGGAGACCCTGCGGCTGACAGCGAGATTGATCGCCAGCTTCGGATTGTCCCGCGATACCATAACTGCCGACAGCGCGCTCCTCCCAGTCGCCTATTATCTGCATACCAGGAAGTGCGATGACGGTTATCTGAGATCGAAAGCAGAAGCCGAAGATCGCACGATAGTTAAACACTGGCTCATCCGATCGCTGATAAAACCCGGCATATGGGGCAGCGGTCTCGACGTCTTGCTCACTGCACTCAGGGAGATTATCCGTGATGCCAGCGGAAGGTTCCCGCATGAATCGCTTGAGCGCGAGATGCGCGTTCGCGGAAAGAGCCTCACATTCAGCCCTGAAGAGGTTGAGGAACTCGCCGACATGAGATACGGTTCCCGCGACCTGTTCGGCTTGCTGACGTTGCTCTTTCCGTTTGTGGACACCCGGAATCAATTCCACATCGACCACGTTTTTCCCACTGCGGTATTTCACGCCCGTAAGCTTAAACAGCTGGGTTTCTCCGAAGACGAAATTGCGCATCTACAGGATGGTAAAGACCGCCTTCCCAATCTTCAGCTCCTTGAGGGGCCGGACAATCAATCGAAGAGCGATCAGATGCCCGCTAAATGGATCACGGAAACGTACAAGAAAGAAGAAGACCGCAAGGACTATATTTCACGGCACATGTTGGACGGCGTGATGACCGACCTAAGCGGCTTCGAGGCGTTTTTTAAAGGAAGGCGGGAGCGTTTAGTCGGAAAGATCGTTGTTGTACTTAATGGGGCGATCGCGACATCCCCCTAGCTCTACTGGGAACCAAAGGAGCGACTTATTGGGACTCTTGGGGTTGGACCGGCTTGCGTAGCGTGAAGTAAGCAACTCCCAATCGAAGTACGGCGCGCTCTTGGGACCTAGCGCTAGCAAGATGCTGAAACGAACGCTGGCGTTCGACAAAAACGCGGTGGCCGAATTTGTGCGGCAGTTGCAACCTGAAGTTTTGAAGAGTCTGATGCCCTCGATTGGCGCGTTGCTGAACCAACATGTGGGAATTCTTTGTCTCAGTGAAGTGGCGGATTCGATCCTGATGTGGGGTCACTACACCGCGGACCATCGGGGATTTGTAATTGGATTCGATTCGGACCATGCATTCTTTACGAAACGAAGGAGTGAGCTGGATGAGTTCGGCTTCTTGCGTCAGGTCGATTATCAACAGAAACGGCCTAGAGTCGTGCTTTACGACACATCGTCCCCTGCTTGGTTCAATACGAAATCGGAGCAATGGGCCTATGAGAGGGAATGGCGCGTGTTGAGGCTGTTGTCGGAATCTGACTTTCGCAAAGAAAACTCACCATTTCCACTGTGCCTGTTCCGGTTCCCCGAGGAAGCGGTACAGGAGATCATTATTGGATTGCGGTCGACGACACCTACGGCGCAGCGTCTAGAGTCCATTGCCCGTGGATTTTCGAGGGCTAAACTACTGCGGGCATGCGAAAACCCCACGGATTATTCATTGATTCTCAGGACGGTCTGCTAAGAACTCTTTGCCTGCAGCATGGAGCCGGCGGCATTCTCGAGAAGGAGTCTGCGGTCGATCAGGCCATCGAAGTGTCCATTCTTGTCGACGAGTGCCACGAAAGAACCCGTGCGGCGGAGGATGCTTTCGACGCGTTGATTGTTTGGCAGGTCGGGGGAATCTTCAAACGAAGACAGGGAGAGTATTTCTCCAAGGTCTGCGCTGAGCCTCGGCGCATCGAGCCACTGGGCATACTCCCAGAACGGTGAAGTTCCTAGGGCGGTCCAACCAAGTGGAGCCACCGGCGGAATGGTTTGCTGAATCAACTCGAGGAAAGCGCGGAGAAGCTGAGCAGCTTGATTTGTCTCGAGGGCTCCCCGACTGGACTGGATTACGGTACCCATGGGAAGTAGCGGCGGCTTTGGAAACAAGCTCGCGTATGCGTGTGCGAGAGCGGTCTCGAGCATTGGATAAGCGCGTGCGAGGCACCAGCGCACCAGTTTGGGATCGGCCGTGGCAATAAAGTTAGGACGAATGTCTCCCTTACTCTGGACGAAAACCAAGCAATCGAGCGATCGCATGCGATCCAGTAATTCAGAGATCAAAAAAAGCCGCGACGTCAGCCATTGATTTCCATCTCCAATGTCAATCACTGCATAGTCGGCCGCGCCGTAGCTGGATATCTGTTGAATGAGATCGTGAGTGTTGCTGTCGAACATACCCGCGGCGCTCATGCGTCGAATATCGACGCCAGCGGCGGACCAGGTAGTGGCCAATTCAGGAACCTTAGCGAGCTCGATGGAGAAATCGAGAACGCTGATTTTCGAAGCCCGGCCTGGCAATTCCTCGATAAGTTTGCGGAGCGGCTGACGGAAATAGAGGAGTCCAGTTAGGGTCGTGACGGGCCATGCCAGCGCTTGGACCAGGGTAATAAGATCCTTGAGTTCGACCATGATCATCCGAACCTCACAGAAGGCGCACTCTTCCGATGTCACAACAACGATTGTTCGTGCTTCACATGCGAACGTCTGGCTAATGACCCGTTTCGGCAATTAGGCTCGCGAACAAACCGAGATAGCTGCCATCATCGGAGCCGTCAGGATCGGCCATGTCATCGGTGGCCGGCAAGACGCTGGTATCCGAAGGCCCGGGCCACAGCGGTTGTATAAATCCCAGTCCGCCTTCGCCCAACCAATCCGTGACGAGTTGAAACGCGGACTCCGGATGACCGAGACGAATCCAATCGGCGGTGGGTGTGCCGAGTCCGGGAGGGGTGATGGCCATCTTGGCGGCCATCAAGTTCCGGCGATACGTGCGCACATTCTTTGAATAGCCGTTATCCATTTGTCGATCGAAGGAAGCGATTGCTGCCGAGCCATCGAAAGTCATTCCTCGACGGCGGAAGTGTGTGGCACCGACGAGCGCCCAAACATCATCGACAATGATGCTGGTGGTTCGGATGAACGCGGTGCGTCCCGGAAATCCGACCGGATGGAACACAGCGATACGGCCGGGGGCAGCGGCGATCAGAGTACTTAGAGCCTCCATACGCGATTTGTAGTGTTCACGCGACCATCCCGGGTAATTTGCCGTGAAATCGGATTCGCGCGGTGTGCACACCACTACTTTCAGATTGGGGTGGGCTCCGAGGCTCGAGACGATCTCTGCGACGAGGTCGACTTGCTCGGCGGTGGGTGTGCCGCTCGGCCGAGCGGTTCGGGCAAATTGTGCGGATTCGACATAGATGAGTTCACGCGCCTCGCGAAGCGCTCGACGGAGGGACCAGAGCGAATCGCGTAAACCAGAAGCTGAAACGACGCATTCTCTTCGAATCTCACCGATGATGCGCACGTCATTGCCAGCGGTAAATGTGGGTGCGGTGAGGCCCACGGCCGAAGCGATGCTGTTGATTACGCTTTGTGCGTTGGTTCCGGGCGCAGGCGGTGTAACCACACTGAGTTCTGGAGTTTCGCACGCTGCAGCTACGGTTTCGAGCAACACGCCGATGCCGGTATTGGTCGTCGAAGAATCGGTCGGTTCGTTGAAATTGTCGCCGTCCATGGCGATCACCCAGCCCGGCGATGCACCAGGCGTGGAAGGCAGCGGAATAATCGGCTGCACCCTCCGCATGGCGTGCTTTGCTAAGTCATAGGCAAGCGCGCCGGTGACATGGATTCCTGGAGCATGCACATCGGGCCCTGCGGGATTTCCCGGATTACCGCTGGCATGGAGGGCGGACCGTGTTTCACGCGCCCAGCGGCCGCCGGTAAGAACTGCTTCCCAGAGAAGCGTTCCGGTTGGTGCGCCGCCGGTAGTGCCGGTGACAAGAATGGATTCGAAGCGCGCCATCGTTGGGAGTCGCGGACCTTGGCGAGGTGTCGTTTCCGATGCGAGCGAGCGAAGAAATTGGACTACGTTCGAAGGAGCAGAGCTCGGAGGCGTGAGTGTATTGGGGATGCCGAAGAGCGGAGAGGGAGCCACGGATTCAAACATCGGAACCAAGGCCGAGATGGCGGTTATCCCGGTGAATGGGTCGGACGGAACGGCCGCGGGGCCTGCGGCAACTGAGACGCTCACCGCTCCCCACATCTTCCGGGTTCCATTCCTTGGAGCGACGACGATATCCATCGTCAGGTTTGCCGGGTTTGGTTTGGGCTGGCCACTTGCGAGCTGAAAAGGATTACCCAGAAAGATTTGCGTGGCAGAGCCTGCTTTTGCGATCGACGCTCCTCCATCACCGCGCAGAAAAGAAGGTTCTTGGGTGATTGCGGGAATCGTCACATACACCTGAGGATAGATGCGGACATGCGCTCCGTCCGGGACCTTATCCATGGGAATGGATACCACTACATCGGAACCAGAAGTGAACATGGCCGTGATGCCGTCTTTTGCGGATGCCGGCGGTGACGGAAATCCTAAATTGGAATTAGGCGCAGGGAATGCGGGCCAGTGCGCGTTGGGTCCGATTTGTGTGGGCACGGCCATGGTTCCGTCGAAGACCGGGGAAACCGTAAGGATCATGTTCTGTGAGGGGCGCGACAACACTCCGGAAGCCTCTGCAAGGGTGTCTGGTCCGTCGCTCAGAAAATCGATGACGATCTGATCGCGTATTTTGGGAAGTAAATCAGACGGAATGGTTTGATCATCTTTTGGGATTCCGAGGACGGTTCCGGAGGTCCGGTTACCAAGCAGAGCCCAGATCACATCGACGACCGCGACACGGTAAAACTGCTGGGGAAGAGAAGGTGCCGGAGTTCCTGTGGTTGGTAATGCGGGCGGAGAAATTTTGATTCGCCCAAGCAATCCGTTGGTTTGCCAGCCCCAACGCAACCGTCCGCTATCGCTCGTGGCGGAGGCGACGTCGATACCGTCGCCACTCGAAAGTGTAAGCAGGCCACCGGCAGGCACTGTTCCTGTCTGGGTGCCTCCGCTGTTTTTAGTGACGAGTGTGGCCGTAGAGTCTGCGGGCTGGTAGACATTCCCGTGAGGATCGACAAAGTGGACCAGGGTGCTCGATCCGAGCGCGGCGATCGATTGCACTCCGCCTGTGCCGGTTGCTGATGCGGTCGAGGTCTTCCCAGTGAGCCCAGCGAGCCAGGCTTGCAGATCGGCAAATATGGAGGCTACGTAAAGAGGATCGACGATGAGACCGCGGCCATCGTGAAAGGAAATCTTGCCACTCGTTCCAGTCAGGGCTTCATCCGGTTCAAACCAGCGCGCGGAAGTAAAACCCTGTGCATCGCGCACGACCATCGACCAAGGCACCGGTAGAATCAGGGGATCGGTTCCATTGGTATAGCGGTCTTTCATCAACGTTTCGAGCCGCCAGATGGCGGCAGGGTGCAGCCTGAAGATCGCGCACGTTCCTGTGAGGGGATTGCCATCAGCTCCGATGAAACTTGAGGTTCGTGCGCCCGCGGAAAGACGGAGTGAGACTTTGTCACCGGTTGAAAAAGATGTAGCGGTGGTGTCGTCGGCCGCGCGGGATATGGTGAACGAATCGCCACTTCGCGAGCTGCACTCCACGACCTCCATTTTGGTTCCGGCAGAATCCTCGAGGGTTAGCAAAATGCTGCCGCCACTGGGATTCGGGAAGTTGTCTCCATCACCAGACTGCACTGTAAGCGTCGTGTCGGTGCCCGAGAGGTTGGAGGCTAGTTTTGAAGCGACGGGCGAAAAGGCAAAGTCGCGGATTCCCCTGAAGGGTGCGTGCAAACTCGGGATGTCTAAGGTGAGTGCAGCCGAATCGTAGTCCGTAGTAGCGGGGGTCGAATCAGCCCAGCGGGTTGAGAGCGCGAGCGTCGTCAAGCCGAGGGTGTCGAGACCGTTGTTCTGCAAGTCCTGCTGGACGTCGGATGGCGTGATCGTTGTTATCGTCAGTGGTTGCACGTCAGGTCACCGTTTTTTCGACGAACGTTCCATTGGGAGCGGTGATGCGCACGACAAAACCGCGCAAGGGAGCAGAGGACACGACGGTATAGGTAAAGACGGGACCAACGCCGGATCGCACTGCATAAATGACGGGAGGAACACCGGACGGCGGTGTCTTTGGAACATTGCCGAGCGGAATCGTAAGGGACGGAGGCGGAGGTAATGGGAAGGGCAGCAGCTTGATTCCGATAACTCGAAGTACGTACGGCCCATCCAGCGGTGCCACGAGGGGAGAACTACTCGTAAATTTCAAAACGATATGAGCCGGCGGTGGCAGCGGAATTTTTGTAACGCTTAAGTTTTCGAGATCTGCAGGAGGATCGACAGGCCCGCCGGGAATCGAAAGCAGTTGCGCCCCGGTTCGTCCCAAAGGATCGGTGATGCGGACGGCAAAACTCAAAACGTCGGTGACCGCACTACGCCGCAAGATTGCGCGATAGGTGGTGACGCCGGATGCGGTGCCGATGATCCATACGCCGGAACCTGTTGCCGGTTCAGAATTCCCCAAAGCATCGAGCGTCGAATCGACGGAAAGCAACGGAGGGGTTCCTTGTGGCGCACCAACGACTGTGGCACGGACAGCAATGAGGTGAGGACCGAGCGGAGTACGGACGAGCGGGGAAGCGCAGGTCCATTCGAGTAGAACATCTGTGGGCGCGGGTCCGCCAACCAGCAGGGAGGAAAGCGAAGGAGGATCGGATGGCGGAAGGACAACCCACGCCGCATTGCTGGCCATGGATCGGCCGGGTAGAGCGCCACGGGTAGCGTCTTGTGCGCTCCACGCCGTTGCTCGATACCAGACGCGTTTCCACGATCCGGTGGGCGTGTCCGTACCTTGCACTGTGGAAACAAAAGGTCCGTAAACGGGATCCGGAGACTGCGTTACGGTCCAGCCACCTCCGCTCGAGGTAACTCGTGCGACGGGCGGTCCCATGGTGTCCAGTTCTTTCGCGGCATCATCGACACGAACGCGATGCAGTTCGATTTTCTTTGGCCGTGGACCAGGCCGTGAGGTGATGAGTAGGCTGGCCCGGAACGTTGGAGGGGTGGTCGAGTTATCGAGCACGCGTTGCACTTCGATCATCGGTGGCGCGGGAACGGTGATATGCGGTGCGGCTATGGCGATGAGAGAAGCATCCGGCGTGGGAGGTCCCGGCCAATTGCTTTCGACTTGTCCAGCACTCACACCCAATACAATGTACAAGTGAATCGATGTTGAACCGCGTGGTAAGGCGATATCGAGACTTGTAGAAGTAAGCGCGGTCGAATTGAGGCGCGTAAACATTCTGCGATCAGGATTGGAACGGAATGCGTTTTTCACGACCTGCAATCGTTCGTCGAGCGTAGCCCCCGGCGCCGGATCGGGTAGGTTGTTATTGTCGAGAATGTGCGCCTCGGTCGCTTCGTAAATGTAGTAGCCGGTTGCGTTCGGTTGAGCGGGCCACGAGATGCGCACGTGGCTTGATCCAGTCGCATCGGGAACGCTGCCGAGTGTCACATGATCGGGAGTAACAATCGGTGGGCGAGGATCTCCCGTGGACGTCACCATGGGTTGGGATGCCCATGGTGTTAGCCGTTGCGGAGCGATGGCTTCTTGCCCCTGCGCCCAGACAGCCAACCCGATGTACCCGGTGCTACCAAAATCGAGAGAAAGTCCGGGAACGGTAAGTCGATAACGTCGCGTATCGGATCCCTGCGGGGCGCCGTATCCGGAGACGCTGTCGCCGTTGGCCGCAAGTGGAAGGAGCGTTGCCCCGGGACAAGAGGGAATGTCGCCCGAGAACGTGACGACGAGTGCGGAGCCGCCGCCCGCGAGCGAGCGATCAAAGCCCGCAGGGATACTCACACTCGGTGGAGGATCACCGTGGGTCACAGACGGATAGAGATGCCCGACAAACGAGACTTGCCGCGCGGAACGGATGCGCCAGTCCCACAGAAATTCGAGTTCAAGCGTGGTCGGACAAACGGAACCACTGGCCGGTGCGGTCGGCGATAGCTTCAGACTAACAATCGGTACGGTTTCAAGATCCGGTTGCGCAAGGAATTGATCGACCGCCACCCACGGTGTCCATTGGCCGTAGATGTCCTGAATCGCAGCCCCGTATTTCACTTGCGATCGACGACGTGTAAACGGAAGAATTCAGGATCGGGAGGATGCGCGGCTTGGTTTATAGCGATAGGGCGATAGCCGCCACTAGGTCTTGGATTCATCAGTGCTTGGGTTGCTTCGACAGGATTGACGCCGGCGCGCGCGGCAGCGAAGCTCGCCGTACGAAAGAGTTGCATATTGGGCGGGCGATCACAACTAAGGCGAATCGAATCGCGCCAATCGCCATTCGTAAGTGTGGGACGGAGGGCTCCAAGAAATTCGGTGAACATATTTGCCGGGACAGGAGGGGCAGGGGGGGCGCCCGGCGCCGGAATCACTGCGGCGAAATCGAGGGGAGCAGATTGGCCATCCAGTCCCTTTTCCCAATGGGCGGTGACCATAAAGTCTTGCAGAATTCCTCCAACGAGTGCCGTGTCGCTTTGTGCGGCGCCGTATGCTGTACCGAAACCCAAGACCAGGCTCAAGAAGGGATCAGTGGCAGCGGCCATGAGGGTCATATCGAGTGGCGCAACTTGTGTTGTGCTTGCCGGCCCACTCATAAGGGTCCCTGAGGAATTTCGTGGACGTTGAAGCGGGACGGTCAGCAACTGCGCGGCTTGTTGGTCGGGCGGGAAGCCCGTGACGATGCTGAGCAATTCGTCGAGTAGGGTCTTATTGACTTCAACCACGAGGTCCGGAAAATTCGGCGCGGACCAAGGGGGAGCAGGATATCCGACGGATAAATTCGTGGCCCAACCAACGGGGGGAGCGCCACGTGTCAGCCGGTTAATAGCAGCGGTTGGTGCATCGGTGAAACTTCCTACGAGTCCCTGTGGTTCCCCTTGCTTTCCCGCCGCAGACCATTGTGGCAACCTTACTGGTAGTCCTACGAGTTCAATCAATTTCCATCCGGGCGCATTTGCCAAACTCGCGGGACCTATGCCACGCACAGCAGATACGTTGACGTTCGAAGAAACCAGAAGTCCGTCGATAACGTGGGCGGCAAGCTCCACGGTGGTGGTGCCGGCCGAGACCTCAAGAAAGGCACAGGCGTTTGCGATCGTAGGTGCTCCAGTGAAAGCTATGACTACACCATTGCCGGAAGCCGCGATATCGACACTCACACGGGACATGGCGCCTGCGGTCCAGGTCACCATGGTCAGCAATCCGAGGAATTCGAGTTGTCTCTGAGAGATGAGTAATGGCGTCCAGGGAGGCGCGGTTGCATGAGGGCGCGACCACACGCCAAAGGGTTCCGATGGGACGCCCAGAGTGTCTTTCAACATCCAACGTAGTTCAACGGTCGAGCCGAAATTCTTGTTCGAGGTCGCAAAGATCCCCAATCTTCGCGCAACAGTGGCCCAATTGAGCAGCGCACCATCCGCCTGAAACCGCGTCGGATCGACAATATAAGTAGGCATGTCAGTCCGCCTCTTCCCAAGGCGCAGCGTGGAGCGTCATGTCGAGAATGGGATAGAACTGATCGGTAGCGGCCGGTCCATCGAGATACGGTTCCGTATGAGCGACGCGTTTCAACGCCAAGACGAGATGTTGGCCACGCGAATTTGGTTTCAGGACGACTAAGGCGCGTTGCCCTCCAGGGGCTGGCACGATGAAGTCGACGATGGCATCTCCCCCTTGTTCGACCAGTTGGAGCCAGGGTTGATCCTCGAGTTCATAGCGTTGCGCTGCGGACGGTCCTGTACTTGTAAGAAGGATTGGAATAGGTCTGTCGCGCCACATCGGCTCCGAAGCATCGACCAACACGGCGGCGGGTTGTGGCAGTGGAGAGTCGGGATCCCAGAATACGGTGACGCCGGGTTTTTTCGGGACAGGTAGAGCGGGAAGTCCCGCGGCCGTCAGAGCGGTATCGAGTTCCGCGCCTTCAGGCGCACGGCCGGCAAACATGGGACCTATGGCCTGGAGTTTCCCGATGTCGTCGGTGTGCACACCGCGATGGTTAACTTTGGTGATCTGGAAAGAATTCGCGAAGTCCGTTGCGGTTGCGAATCCTCCGGTAGAGAACGATCCGCGCCACACGCGTGTTCCAACGGAACCGTCTGGCGCAGCGGTATCCAACATCTCGATGTCGAGTAGGTAGTCTGTGTACGGATCGAGTGGAATGGGAATGGTTACCATCGAATGCCGCGTGCGCTCGCCATCAATGGGTACGCAAGGAGCGGTGGCACCGAGGACGGTTTGGACTGAGTTTTCCCACGGAGAGAGCACGGAGGCCTTCACCGGTACGAGGGTGTCTGCACTGAGCGGGAATGGGTGAGGAACTCCTGAGGTACTGGGAACGGGAACGAAAGAAGAAGGACGTAACCGTGCCTGCAACTTCTTGCCATAGGCCCCATACAGCAAGTCGACATTGTTTGTAGCGAAGACAACTCGGACCGTTTCCGAACCGAAGAAATGTTGTTCCTCTTCGCCAGGGAGGGCAACAAGAACCCAAGGATCTAGTTTTGCAGGAGGATTTGCATCGGTCTGGAAAAAGAAAGACTGCACTTGGCCCGTAACGGATTTCTGATCGGACGGCGGTTGACCCTGTGTTCGCTTCTCGCGATTGGCATCCCACGTGATTTTGACCTGGTAGACCTGACCAGGTTCCAACAGCGCATTGTCTGCGCTATCGAGGCCAAGAGCATCTGCGAGGACGCCCTGCTTTTTCGTCTGCTCGTTTGTGTCGTAACTCGAACGCACAACTTCGGAAGACTTAAGCGCTTCGATTCCTGCGACATAAAACGGACGAAGGGTAATCTTTTCGCGAACGGCTCGTGTGGCAGGAGTACATCCGATTTGAACACGGTCCGCGCCTCCGGTTCCTTTCACCTGAACGAATACAGGCGTGTAGTTCGACGATGCTAATGCTGCCAGTTCTTCGAGCACAAAGGCGGCAGGCTCCCAAGGACTCGTGGCGGCTGTCCAACCGGGTGGGAGTGCAACTGGCGGCACGCGATCGGAAGCGCCGATGATATGTTGGTCGAAAAGTGTATCGTTGCCGTCGCTTGCCGAGACCACTACCGCCTTCAGTTCAAGGAACCGAGTTGGAATCCACATGTAGAACCGGGCGTATTCGAAGGGACCGAACTCGAACACTACGGCGTTGTCGAGTGGGCCTGGTTTAAAGTGGCGAGCGTTCCAACCGACCTTAACGTTTTCTCCACGCGCCGGATCGCCAATGTCTATGATTTTCCCGTCGTCGAAGATAGGGCTTGCCAGGCACCAACCAAAACATCCCGGCTTCGAAACGACGCCAGTAGAAGCGGCCGAATTTTTGACGCCGACGAGACTCGACAGAGAGGACCGCGAGACGGCTTGCCCGGCCCCAAATCGTTCGACGACTTCGGGCAAGGTGAGTTTCTCGCTTGGCAGGATGACCTGGTTCGCTTTCGAGCCAACGAGGCCGCCGCGCAGCGCGCTGATGGGATTCAGCAAAGTGCTTTCCAGTTGGGTCGAGGTGACGCGTGCACCGAGCGAAGAGGGAATGTTTGTCTTGGCAATCGACAGGCTCAGTGTGTCGGCAGTGATTTGCACCAGTTGATTTGCCCGGGAAACCTTATTTGCTGCGGCCGCCGAAATTCCGGCAATTCCAGGACGATTCGCGTCCGAGGGTTTTTGCCGTGGGCACTGGACCGCAGAACCTTCGATTTCGGCCGGGACGATGCCACGCATTTTATCGATGAGTGGGTCACCGCACCGCCAACGTTCCGTAACCTTGAGCGCAAGATCTGGGGGACTCGACCGGATGGTTCCAGGTGGATCGGGAAGTGCGAGGCCGAACGGATACCAGCCCCAATCTGACGTTCCAAGGATTTGAAAGAAGAATGTCCAGAAAACCGGTGCTGGAGGCGCAGCCGGTGCACAGACGGTACCCCATTTTTCGGTTGTTGTTTCGTCGAGATATTTGCTGGATCCAACTGCTCTGGGCGTTGCGTCAGGCACCCAACTGAGAAGGGCTAGCTGTGCTTCGAGCGCCAGGTCGCCGGCTTTGCTGTTCCACCAGGTGGCCGGGGTTTTTCCGGCGGTCAGCGAACCGATAAGCTCGAGTTTGGTAACGGTATATTGGAACCAAACATCACCCCGCTCGACCCAACCATCACTCGGTGCATCGGGCGTGCCACCGATCGCTTGGCCTAGAAAATCCAAGCCCGGCTGTTGCAAAGGAGGCATGGCCATCATCAGGGCTGGAACGACGTCGATCGGAACGATGGGCAGATTTCCGGGGTTTGTGCCGGAATCATTCTCGATCGCGTCGGCAAGATTCGAGTCGATTGGTTTATCGACACCAGTTCCCACGACGAGAGCAGGGGATCGACTGACAAGCTTCAAAGACTTCACGAGTGGGGGCGGGTCCGGAATGGGGACGGCCGTTGCACCGAGCGAGAAGCTCACGCATCCCGAGACGCTGAAGAAAAGGAAATCGACTTCGCCGCAGACCTCGCCGGTAATCTGTGTAATGAATCCTCCACTGCTATCGTTACCTCCATCTACATGCAGATCGGCCCAGGCACTGATATCGAGGATGAACAGATGAAGGGTTCCACGCACGGTGAGGATGCCGGCAACCCGAAACGGCGCAAATCCCACGACGGCATCGAATCCAGCCGCGAGCTGCGCGTAGAGGGGATCGAAGCCCCAAGTAAAGGAAACATGCAGTCCAGCTGCAACGGAAAATCCTGTGACGGCCGGAAGGCTTGAATGCGCCCGGATTCCTTGACCAGAAAGCATGAGGTAGCCGGAGGCATCGAAGACTTCAAAGACCTTGGCCTGGATCTGATCTGCGTACTGGCCAAGATATAAATGCCAATTGCTGGTGTCGTTAAAATCAAAAAACGCTTCGACGGGAATTTTGATTTCAAACAGGGGATCGATAGAGAAATCGATGGCGAGACCAATGGTGAGCGTGCCGCGCGCAAAATCGAGGTCAATTACCGCGAGGAAGGTTCCTTCTGCCGTTCCGCCGAGGTCGGGCATGTCGGCCAGCAATTTTGCTTTCATGACCAACAACAAACGCGGACCGGGCAATTCCAAGAGGAACATCCCTTTCAGGTTGAAAAGGATGTCCGTGCCTTCAGTTCCGAGGAGAGCACCGACACCGAACGCCCAGGTGTTGATCTTGGGCGTCCAGTATCTGGGATCGTTGACTTCGCCACTGGTGGCTTTCAACCAGGCGAGTTCTGGTGCTTCGATATTTCCGGCGGGAATGATGCTCATGTCCCGTTCGAAATTCATCGCGAACAGACCGATAAATCCGTAGATCCCAAGACCTGAATCGGCAAGCGGGATCGCTACCGGGAAATCGACTTCCAGGGAAACCTGGATACCGGTCGCTGGTCCGCCGTTTGCCGCAGAAATCTGTGCTACGGCCAAGGTCGCGGCAATGCGAACACTCACGGGAGTAATCGTGAGATCGAGCGCGCCCTTGATGACCGAATCTCCTTGCGCGTCGGTACCGATTTCGGCATAGCCTTTTCCCGACAGCGCGTCGGGTATGTCAACGCTCGCACCGAAGGCGGTTAGCTCGGGCGGCCCCCCAGGACTGAGGTTGAGACGAACGCGTGCGCGGTCGATGGTGACCACGCCAAGATCGATCGCAAATCCGAGGTCCACTTCTGCGAAGAAAGGATTGTTCCGAGAAAGCCGCGCGCCGAGTATTTTGAGGATCTTGTCGAAGGGATCGTGAACTTGGATTGCGCCAGGCTTCGAAACGTCGATCGTGTATCCCTTGGAAGAGTCGAAGTACGGACGGAATTGAAACTTCGGCTGGCCCGGAGGGTTTCCGATAATAAACCCAATGGCCTTGTAGCGCACGACCAGAGGAGTCGCGCGTGGGATGGTGATGATGTCGACGGAGGCGATGGAAATATCGGCAGAGATCGCTGCTTCAATGTCTACCAGCAACAGAACTTCGTCACCGTCCGGCCGGATCTGAACGTCAAATTCACCGCCATACCAGATGACGTGTTCGACATGAAACCATGGCAGGGCGGCCATTCCGGCGACGACAGCAAAGCCGGCAGCCGTGACCGCCAACTCCACCGGGGCACCATCATTCGCGGCTGATCCGGCGGCGGTCGCAATGAGCGGCCAGAAGGCGATGCCCAAACCGAGGAAATTCAAGCCGTAGCTAGGATCGGGCAGAGGCGTCGGTGCTGGCGGCAGCCAGCCGATATATTTGAGGCCATCCAAGTCCGCTGGATCTGCGCCGAACGAACCGGTTATGAGGACGACGTCCGTGGCATCATCAATCTGTACGACGATACGGGCATCGATAATTCCGTCGCCGGGATTTTGCGTGCCGACGTCGCCCCACTTCGGCATTTGTGCGCCCGAGACACCTCCGGTTGCGAGCTGATTTTCCGTTGGAGTCTGAATATCAAATTTGCCGGATACTTCGCAGGCCACAAAGTGATCTCGAACGATTCGCACTTTGGCGTCGACTTTCTTGAACCAACTCGGTGGGTCCGGCGGCGACGCGTCGGTGGGGTTATCGGGAACGGGGACAGGTGTCGGAGGATTTGCCCCAGGGCGCGTTACGGTTCCTTTGGTGGTGGTGCCGGCCGCAGGTTGTGGTGTCCATGTCGCCACCGCTTTCCAAAAGTTGCGGCGGATATCCAACCCCGGACCTTGCGTTGGCCATGCGGACATATCGGCTGCGCTGGTAACGCTCGAAAATGTCTTTCCAGGACACTTCGCAATGATGGCTGCGAGTCCCGCGGCGCGATTGGCGGCCAACTGATTGTTGTAAATCCAGTCGGTGCTGGTGGGACTGGTGCTGTCGCCTGCTTCGTAGCTCGCGTATCCGGCGATAGCAATCACGGTGGTTCCTGGTAAATCTTTCAGCAAGGGATAGAGCGCTGTTGCGGCGTCGCTACCGCCGGGCCACGGTGCCGTCAAGCCCGCATCGGCGGCTGGAACGGTCCGGGTATTGTCCGGAATGATCGCGTAGGAAGCAGGATCTTCGACGTTAGGTTTGGGATGATCGAAACGGTAGTACGACGTAAAGGAACCAACGCTTGTGGATCCTGGCAAGTCGGCTTGTACTTGTACCGTTTCATTCGGACCGCAATCGACCGTAGAACTTGTGCCGGCAGGAGTACCGTTGATGGTCCATTGCGTTGAGGATTGCGTGGTCGGGTCGGTATCGAGTGCGATGATGGCTTGGCTGGAGGTCTGCGAAATCAGTTTGAGCTGAGGAACAGTAACGGCCAAGCCATTTTGAACAATGGACGTGGTCTGAATACTGACGGGCTGGCTGCCGGGTGCCGGAGCCGTTCCAGGTGGAGCAGGAGCTGACGCTGGTTTCAGATTGGCGGTGATCGTTAGGGTTGTCTTGGTTGCGCCGGGCTGTGAACCTTTTGCAGACACCACAATCGTTAGGGAAGTGGCCGTTCCGAAATTGACGTCGAACAACCGCCCTGGTGAGTCTGCCGCTGTTCCGATTTGAGCGCTGGCTGTGTAAGGTGTTAGGCCGCCGTCGATGTCGACAACCATGCGGGTCTTATCAGGAATGGTTACGGTCGCCGTTTTGCCGTCAGAGGATTTTGTAATTCCGTAACAACGCTGATTGGCGTCATAAAATCGGGCGCTGACGGCGACAGGGCCGGATCCCTGGTCGACGATTTCGAGCTCGAAGTCTCCGGTGACGCCAGCCGATGCCCCGAATCCGATGAGCAGGTTTGTTGCACTGGCATCGACGGCAAGGCCCGTCGCACCTTTTGGTGCGACGTAGACTCGCAATTCCGGTAAGTACAATCCTGTCCAGCTATCGTCGAAACCGAATTGAGCCAGCACGTCCGGTGGGGTAGACCCATCGGAGAGATCCAAGGTCGCCGTTCGGAAACCGATGCCAACTATCTTGGACGAGCCGATAAATGCGTACGGCGGATCCATGGTGATGAGTTGCGCCACGCCCAGGTCGTCTCGATCGTCCAGTCCACTGGCACCCAAGGAAAGCAATTGGGCAGTTAATGGATCGTTCGCATTTGAACCTTGCGACAGACGCACTTTGATTTTCGGAAGGGTGATTTTGACTTGAGCGTGCGTGGGGTCTTCGAGAAGGATTCCACTCGGGTCGAGCTTCGCGCCCTTTAGAAATGGTGGGCGAAGAACGATGGTGGTCAACAACAGATCCAGAGTGAATGCGGTTGAGGCGTAGTCCGAAGGCGGAGGATCGGCCGTGTTTGCATCATAGGCTGTGAGAACAGCTGCAGCGTTAGCAAAACTCGAGGAGCTTCCTATCGTCGAGACGGCCGTTGCGACTTTCTGCGACGCGGCTCGCGGCGCACTTAATTCAAAGTCGATATGAGCGTCGCGCACATCGATCCAAGGGTCGCGGCGGCCTGGATCATTGGCGGGATGTCCCTCGGTGTTCTCGGCGTTTACACCGAAGGTCATCTTGGACGGATCTACATAGGGGGTGACATCCCCACTGAAGCGTGCGATGCCACGTATCACGATGCCGTCGTCATCTACGGTTATGGTGTATTCGCTGACGAAAATAACAGACAGAGCGGCATGCCACTGCCCGAACGTATCGCCTTGTAAGACGTACGGACTGATAAGGTCAAAAAGTGCGAGGTCGAACGACATCTGTGACTCTCAACAACTCGTCACGGCCACGGGAGGGACGACAGCGACTGGGAACCTGGGGTCGTCCAATGACTCGAAGTGGACGGGAGGTTAGCACGTTTAGCATCCAAGGAAAACCTAATTTCTGAAGTACTATCCGCTGATCCTGGGACCCACATCCGTAAGCTACGGTAGTTTGGAGCATTCGAACAAAAAGAGGAGATGCCAGGAGGTTGCGGGCCAATTCTCGGGTCAATCTGCTATTGTACTTAATTGCTAATTGACCTTATAAGTTATAGATCCTAAATGGGATTGATTCTTTTCGGCACCTGCATCGCGATGGCGGCAAAAATTGATGAGAGCCTGCTCGTGGTTGGCGGCTTTCGATGAGCAACTCCGTTTTGGCTTTAGCTTGCTTCCGAAAAGGCGTCCTGGACCCTTATCTCTTGTTCTACCTGCGCTGGTCCGGTCGTTTGCGGGAGCAGTGAATCTTCAAGCAGCCACGCGGAACATGATCCGTGGCAGTACAGTGCAAGCCCTGCCCCAGAATCGAACTGGCTTAGCTTCACGAACGGTCGCCTGTACCCAAATCGTCACGCACGTCGGCCTCCCATCTGGGTCTCGAATCTTTAGAACAATTGGCAAGGCTTTGGAACATCCTTGGAACAAAACCCTCAGTTTATGGAGCGATTTTCAGCAACTTCAAGGCGTAAAGGCAATCGAATCATCAGGAGTTATGGAGCGGGCGATGGGAATCGAATCCGCCGGCTATATGGAAACAAAGGAGTTTTGCGGTGCGACCTGGCCTTCTAAGGTATTGAAAGGAAAGGACTGGAATGCTTAGTGCCCCCTAAATGCCCCGGTTTCGGTTGCGTCCTAAGTGCTTCTGATTTCCCACGGGAAAATCAATCTTGCAAAAGCAACGGCGCCGTAGAGGCTCTCACAAAAGAAAACGCAGCTATGTATTTTCATTCAGGTTGAATTGCAACAAGTGGAGGCCGGAAGGCCGCGCGCATCGTTTCCGCGATACGTTTGCGGTTGAACTCTTGTTGGCCGGCGTGTTGGCTGGCGTGCCGCTAGAGCGCGTCTCGATTCTGCTTAGGCGCACGGATATAAAGGTTACCGAGAAATATTACGCGCCTTGGGTTTGTGAGCGGCAGAGCAGGCCGAAGCGGATCTGAAGCGCACGTAGGGCTGATGCGCCTGGCGTTGACTCGGCAACTCTGCCCCCGGGCCAGTGCGCGTAACATGTGGAAATGACGACTATTTGGGGAGCCGGGCTCTGACAATACCTACTAGCATCTCCGCTCTTATTGGCCCGAAAACGCGAGAGTCCGTGCTCACATCCCTATTGTCTCCCAAAACAAAATACGATTGCTCCTCTAGGGCGACCTCCCCGGTCCCGCTTCCTTCTCGTCGAGGCCACGACTCGCTTTGATGATGGACGTATGGCTCGAAGACTGGAATTCCGTTTACGAACACTGTTGCGTGTGTTACGCGGACATGATCACCTCCAACTCCGATAACCCTCTTGACCATCAGAGAATGATCAAACGATGAACGAAACACAACTATCTGGCCTCGTCTTGGACGACAAGGGCTCATTGCCGCCTGCTTTGTGTGGGGCAGCCAATTACAGTCATCTACAATCATCACGTCTCCATCGAACAGTGTGTTCTCCATTGATGAGGCGGAAACTTTCAAAACAGAATATCGCAGTGACGCGATGATGATTGCAGGACCGATCAAGAAAAGTGCCTTGCACAGGCGCATAAATCACCTCTGCTAAGTCTAGGTCTATCGAGAATCTGACAGAGGAGAGGTACGCTGCAAAATCCTGAAGCCTGTTTGTTTGAGCGTGTATAGGTCGTCGCTCATATATGTTACATCGGCAAACCCCTGATCTGTCAGCATATCAACCCCTGCTGAGCAAAAAGTGTGCACGCCTTGTTCGGATGCTTGGTTCTCACAAACAGGACAATAGTGACAATAGATCAAAACGGTTTGATCTTTGGGCACTTCGTGGAAGGCACGAGCTTCAATTTCATCTAGAGGAATATTGAGCGTACCTGCGATAAGTGCTGATGCGTAGTCTTCGCGAGAACGAATATCCACGAAAGAGGTATCTTTACCTGCGTGGAGTATTCGAGCAAATTCCTGCCCGGTCATTAATTTCGAAAGATCGGATTCCTTGTTGTACCTTATGATTTGACCACTACCTGTGTAGCTTGTGCTCTCGCTACTGCTCGAGGAGCTCCGATCTGCCCGTTCCAATCCGAGACGGTTAATAACATCCCTCTCCCATTCAGGCGTAAGCTTGCCAACCCATGAAAGTAAAATCTTTCCCGTTTCGTCGACCAACAATAAAGTCGGTGTTCCATCGACGCCCATATCAGTGAACCTGGCTTGAACTACATCTGGGTATTAAGCCGCTCCGAGCGAAGGTATTCTAGTCCAGCCTTCTGCTCTTCAGGGAAAACAGCCACCGGGCGGAAGTCTCTGCCACTATTTAGGTCGAGTAAATGGCGATAGAATTCCGCGCTTGCGCTACAATACTGGCGATGAACGGACAACAATAGAATCAAGCTGAGATGCGCATCGGTCCAATCTATTCCCGGCAAAAGGAAATGGGATCCCTGAAGCAATTTGGAATTCGTAGGAGCTACGCTTTCGTTCGACTTAAGATATCTATGAACGACGAAGCCTGTGAGAAAAACGAGCGCCAAAATTGACGCGCCGTCAGCAAGCAACCGTAATACTTCGGCTATTTTTTTCATGCAAAATTAAATTCAGCAAGGTGTCTTTTGCTCGCACGTATGTCCGGCATCCGAAACCGTGCAAGTAACATAGCCGTGCAGCACGGGGCCACAGTAGAATGTGCTGGTGCGGCTGTTCCACTTGCATACGACGCAAGCGTGAGCCGATGGAAGCGCGCTAGCGCGTACAACGAAGATGAGAGTGAAAAGCACCAAACCCAACCTCAAAAGCGACCAACCGAGTTTTCTCATTTTGTTTAGTCCTCCTCCTTGCGCGCGGTCTTAACGAACAGTACAGATTCTTTCAATGCCTGGTGCCCAACGTACGGAGCGTCTTTCGGCTCCAACACCGTACCTGTGCCGTTTGAGATCACAAAATAATAGGTAATCTTCCCAGTTACCTCGAGCCCGGCCCCAGCTATGTTTCGAACAAAGCGCCATCGGCTAATCGCTTCGGTCATTGACTTGGCAATTGCATCCGAGGGAGCTTCGAGAATCTCCACCCGTCGAACAGTCCCTTCTTCGTCGATCCTCAATTGAGCTACTGCTACTCCAGCGCGTTGAAGCTTCACATCTTGTCGTGGTCAAATTTAGCTGATTAGCAATGTTGACGGGAATACGAATTATGGCCTTAAGCATTCTGTTCACGGCTGGCGTCGGCAGAGCGAAGGTCAACAGCGCCCGCCCCAGCCAGCAGCTAGCACGTCAGAGGGCGCTCTCCGCACGCTGGCAAAGAATATCGTGACGCCACTGTACCGATAAAGTAAGACATAATTTGTGTCAATATAGGACACATTAGACGCAATGGAAAAGACATAGACCGATGTGGCATTTTGCAGTGCCAATTGTTCAAACTCGACATGACGCTTCACCTTTGCGCTTATGCAGAATTCACCGAGGAATACCCTGAAAGGCGCCACTGCTCGCTAGTGCTCATTCAGCCAGCAACATTGCTTGAATCCAAACCGGTAACAAGCGCCAAAATGTGAGGTCATCAAGCGGGTTAGTGTCAGGCGTCGTCATATGCATCGCTGGTTCGAGCCAGATTGTTCCCGACGAGCCGATCTGACTGTGTTGCCTAGGACCTCATTCGCAGTTCAATAGGCGTTAAGCCACAACAGCGCCACGATCTTTCCGGTGTGCCCGCGCCGCTCGGGGCGACAGTTTGCAAATCTCATCGTGAGGACCAAGCGCCGAAAGCCCACTACCCTGGGGTAGCGTATGCGTCGAGGACCCGACACCCCTAAAGTTTCGCAGTGACCTCTTGCTCCAATTTCGCAGGAAGCTGTCCTGTCCAAGAATCCGTTATTTCGCCGTCAGAATTGACGATAAATACCGTGGGCGTCACCGTGACGTGAAGGTTTTCAAGCGGCATCTGCTTCAGCAGACTGAATGGAATATCAAGGTTTCTAAGGTAAGACGCTATCTCGTCTTTTGGCTGCGGAAATACAAATACGACTGGCACACTCCGGCGTTCTGCGACATCCAGAAGACGTCGATAGAAGTCGGCACTTGCAGTGCAGAAATGGCACTTAGTGCTAAGGGCAAGCACGACACTATGTCGAGAATTGCGCCAGTCGATTCCCGGGATTTCAATCTTGGTGCCTCTTGGTATGGCAGTAACGCTGGATTTCCTTGCTGATACGTAGTTGTATGCCGTTGCGGAAATGACGGCGAGGCACGCGATCAATATTAGCCCATTGAACGCAAGTTCAATGCTGTGCCTTAGCCTAGTCTTTTGAGGCCAAGATTCCATCATTCCAACTCGATTCTACTGTGGCGTCTTTAATTAGGAGGACGGTGCGAATAATAGTAGAAATCTTGCGGACCTGCGCTCGCACTCGAACCTAGATCAGGGAAGAGATGGGAGAACGACACTTCTTCAAATTCGGCAGGATCGTCGAACAGACTTGCCGTCGGCTCTCCCGGAATTAGCGCAACCAACTTCTTCTCGCTCGTTTGTCCATCCTGCCATTCCATTCGGTCTTTGACGAGGGCGCAACCGTAATCAAGAGCGAGCCACTGCGTGGCTAAACCCTCACCTAATTTCGAAGTCAGTTTGACCGTGCGATAGCCGTTGACGACCTCTTCACCGAGAACCTCTTGATGAATGTCCGACTCTCGGATTGTGCAATTGTCGCTTGGATTGGCCAGCCATCGTGCCGGATTCCCCCTTGTTC